>OODE01002205.1_pt1 | contig 10685 bp, 10 predicted proteins | sample 1671771 | NCBI WGS metagenome assembly OODE01 (sample SAMN06348191, study PRJEB24527) | human gut metagenome | biome: human gut; feature: ankylosing spondylitis patient; material: feces | host: Homo sapiens | place: China | collected 2015-10 | reverse complement strand
ATGTTACAAAATTGTTACAGTGGGTGTACAGTCTCGTTAAAATGTTTTACTAAAATAAAGGACTGCTATTGCAGGGTCATTGAAATACTGTATTTTTGTGGGTATAACAATCAAATAAATCAAGACAATATGGCTCAGTACAAACGTATCCTGTTGAAATTAAGCGGAGAATCGCTTATGGGAGGTAAACAATATGGTATAGACGAAGTTCGTCTGAACGAATATGCGACGCAGATCAAGGAAATTGCCGAAATGGGTGTCCAGATTGGAATTGTGATTGGTGGCGGCAACATCTTTCGCGGCCTGAGCGGGGCTTCCAAAGGCTTCGACCGTGTGAAAGGCGACCAGATGGGGATGCTGGCAACGGTCATCAACAGTCTGGCCTTGAGTTCTGCCCTCGTCGCTCAGGGCGTGAAAGCCAAAGTACTGACTGCTATCCGTATGGAACCGATCGGCGAGTTTTATAACAAATGGCGTGCGATCGAATTGCTTGAACAGGGCCATGTTGTGATTATGTCGGGCGGTACTGGCAATCCGTTTTTTACGACTGACACAGGTTCTTCCCTGCGTGGTATCGAGATCGAAGCGGATGTGATGCTGAAAGGAACCCGTGTAGATGGTATCTATACTGCCGATCCGGAAAAGGATCCGACTGCTACCAAGTTCTCGGACATCACCTACGACGAAATCTATACGCGCGGCCTCAAGGTGATGGACCTGACAGCCACCACGATGTGTAAGGAAAACAATCTTCCGATCATCGTCTTCGACATGGACACCAACGGTAATCTGAAAAAGGTGATGAGCGGTGAAAACATCGGAACGCTGGTGCATAATTAATGCTGAAATGAATAACAAACGTATAGGGGTGCTTGCGAGTGCCCTGGTGGGTTGTATCTTCACCTTGAGTGCGCAAGACCTGACAATGAAAATAACGAAGAGATACCTCAATCTGCCGGTTTCGCATCAGGTAGACCGGGCTCTGATGACATTTGATGTGGGAGGGCGGCAAGAGCGGGTGTTTGAGATTCGTTTGGCCTCGGGAAAACCGGACTATTGGGTGTTTTGCGATATGTCTGCCTTGAAGAACAAAGAGATAAAAATATCTTATACTGGGAATAAAACAGGTATAAACAAGATTTATCAAGCAGATGAAATAACCGGGCAAGATAGCTTGTATAAAGAAACCAACCGTCCGCAAATCCACTATACTCAACGTAGAGGATGGAACAACGATCCTAATGGATTGCTGTATTATGACGGTGAATATCACTTGTTCTACCAACATAATCCGTATGAACGCGGCTGGGGGAATATGCATTGGGGGCATGCAGTAAGCAATGATTTGATACATTGGGAAGAGCTACCGATCGCCCTGTATCCCGACGAACACGGTACGGTGTTTTCCGGTTCGGCAGTGATCGACTATGACAATACTTCCGGCTTCGGAAAGAATGGTATTCCGGCGATGGTGGCTATTTATACAGCTGACAACCCGGAAAAGCAGGTGCAATGTATAGCCTATAGCCTGGATAAAGGACGCACTTGGACAAAATATAAGGGCAATCCGGTGATCGATTCTAAGGCCAAATGGAACAGTAAGGATACTCGCGATCCGAAAGTCTTTTGGCATAAACCATCAGGTAAATGGGTCATGGTGCTGAATGAGCGCGATGGACATTCCATATACAACTCTGACAGCTTGAAAGACTGGACGTTTGAAAGCCATATTACCGGTTTTTGGGAGTGCCCTGAATTGTTCGAACTCCCTGTCGATGGGAATAAGGACAATACTAAATGGGTGATGTATGGTGCTTCCGGGACTTATATGTTGGGTGTGTTTGACGGAAAGAAATTTACACCTGAATCCGGCAAATATTACTATTCGACCGGTTCTATCTATGCTGCCCAGACGTTTACGAATATACCTGAGTCGGATGGCCGTCGTATTCAGATCGGTTGGGGGCGTATCTCTCATCCGGGAATGCCTTTTAACGGGATGATGTTATTCCCGACGGAGTTGTCTTTGAGAACGACGAAAGACGGCATTCGCCTGTTTAGTAAACCGATCGACGAACTTGACCGCTTGCAGACCTCAGTCGGAAAGTGGAGAGCGCTGACGGCAGATAAAGCTGATGAACTGCTTCGGCAGTATAAGGATGCAAGTACATTGCGTATCCGTACAACCCTCAAATTGTCTCATGCCACGAATGCCGGCCTGAACCTGTTCGGGCAGTCATTACTGGATTACGATATGAATTACAATCGGATCAATGGTGTGTTTTATTCGCCCGAGGACATGACAAGCATGGAAATCGCGGCCGATATTATCTTGGATAAAACTTCTATTGAAGTTTATATTGATGATGGGGCTTATTCTTATTCGATGGAGCGTCGGCCGGACTTGAAAAACAGGGAAGGATTCCATTTTTTTGGAAATAATATCGAAGTAAAAGAAATGGAAGTATACACGTTCCGATCCATCTGGGAGTAATTTAGAAAATATAAAATAAGTAAATTAATGAAAGATAGTAAACCTGTTGTTGTCGGTATAGGCGAACTCCTTTGGGATGTGTTGCCAACGGGGAAGCGTGCCGGAGGCGCTCCGATCAATTTTGTATACCATGCTACCCAATTGGGGGCCGAAGGATATGCGGTCAGCGCGGTCGGGAATGACGTGTTTGGGACGGAGATCGTCCAGGAGTTGGATAAGAACGGTATCTGCCATTTGCTGGGGACAGTCGAATATCCTACCGGAAGCGTGATGGTGGAGTTGAAAGACGGTATCCCGACCTATACGATTATAGAAGGTGTTGCCTGGGATCATATACCTTTGACTCAGGAAGCCGTCGATCTGGTGAAAGAAGCGGATGCCATCTGCTTCGGTACGTTGGCGCAGCGTTCGCCCGAATCGCGTGCGACGATTCATGCGTTACTTTCCTATGCCCGTAAAGAGGCGCTTCGGTTTTTCGATGTCAATATCCGCCAGTCTTACTACTCGAAGGAGTTGATCGCCAGTCTGCTGGAAGAGGCGAATGTATTTAAGATCAATGACGAGGAACTCGACCTGATACGTGAAATGTTCTCCCTTTCGGAGGATGAAGATACAGCTTGCCGCCAATTGGTTGAGCGTTACAGCCTGCGCTATATGATTTTGACTGCCGGCAGTCGCTACAGTTCTGTCTATACGGTTGCCGACAAGTCGACGATTCTTACTCCCAAAGTCGAGGTGGCTGATACGGTCGGGGCGGGAGATTCTTTCTCTGGAGCATTCGTTTATTCTATATTAGCCGGTAAATCCTTGCGCGAAGCCCATCAAACAGCTGTCGGGACAGCAGCTTTTGTTTGTACGAAAGAGGGTGCATGGCCTGCTTATCCTATATAAAGACTGATTATGAAAGAGAAAAGCTTGTATATAAGGCTGATCCCAGTGATGTTAGTTTTCTTCACGATGGGATTTGTGGATTTGGTAGGAATTGCCTCCAACTATGTGAAGTTGGATTTAGGATTGACGGATTCCGAAGCGAATATCTTTCCTTCTTTAGTGTTCTTCTGGTTTCTGATCTTTTCCGTCCCGACGGGAATGTTGATGAATAAGATCGGACGGAAAAAGACGGTCATGCTGAGCCTGGTTGTTACCTTCGTGTCGTTGCTGATCCCATGTTTCGGCGATGGCTATATGGTGATGTTGGTCTCTTTTTCTTTATTAGGGATTGGGAATGCTTTGATGCAGACCTCTCTGAACCCGCTTCTCTCTAATATTATTACTGAAGATAAGTTGGCGAGTAGTTTGACTTTCGGGCAGTTTGTCAAGGCGATCGCTTCTTTTCTGGCGCCCTATATCGCCATGTGAGGAGGGACTGCGGCGATCCCTTCGCTGGGATTGGGCTGGCGTGTACTGTTTCCGATCTATATGGTGATAGCAATTGTGGCGATTTTACTGTTGGGGGCGACTTCTATCAAGGAAGAGGCACCTGAAGGCAAACCTTCCACATTTGCCGAATGCATTGCCTTATTGGGTAACCCGTTTATCCTGTTGATGTTTGTCGGTATCATGTGTCATGTCGGCATAGATGTCGGCACGAATACTACCGCCCCGAAGATCCTAATGGAACGGTTGGGGATGGACATACATGCGGCAGCGTTTGCAACGAGCCTCTATTTTATCTTCCGTACGGTCGGTTGCCTGACTGGTTCGTTGATCCTGGCCCATTGGACACCGAAGAAATTTTTTGTTGTCAGTGTCGTGTTGATGGTAGCTTCGATGGCGGGTTTCCTTTTGTTCGACAGCAAGGCTCTGCTATATGTCAGCATCGCTTTGGTCGGATATGGCAATTCGAACGTCTTCTCCATCCTTTTCTCTCAGGCTTTATTGTCGATGCCCCAACGGCAGAACGAAGTATCCGGCTTGATGATTATGGGACTTTTCGGTGGAACGGTTTTTCCGCTCTTGATGGGCTTTGCTTCTGATGCTCTTCATTCGCAGACAGGCGCCTTGCTGGTTTTGGCAGTCGGAGTGTTTTACCTGCTTTTCCTTTTTACAAAGCTGAAGTAGTCCCAGCGGTTCGGGAATAACATATTTCCATAAACAGTTTGCCAAAAAGAAAAACTTTACTATTTTTGTTTGCCTAACAAACAAAGAAAACAAAAATATACAATCACTTATGGCAGATATAAAACAGTATGTAAAGGCGGCAGAAGAGAAGATGACCTTTGCGATCGAATATTTGGATGAACAGTTGTCTCATATTCGTGCCGGTAAGGCGAATCCGAAAATCTTGGATTGCGTGAGAGTAATGTATTACGGTGCTCCTGTTCCTTTGACAAATGTGGCTACCGTAACTGTTCCGGATGCGAGAACGATCATGATTACTCCTTGGGAGAAGAAGATTATCAAGGATATTGAAAAAGGGATCATGGATTCCGAAGTCGGTATCACTCCTGAAAACAATGGTGAAGTGATTCGTTTGGGTATTCCTCCTCTGACGGAAGAACGTCGTCGTCTGTTGGCTAAACAATCTAAGCAGGAAGCGGAAACTGCTAAAATCAGTATTCGTAACGCTCGCCGTGATGCAATTGAGCAATTGAAGAAGAGCATTAAGACTGACGGAACTCCTGAGGATGTCGAGAAAGATGCAGAAGCAGAAGTTCAGAAGGTTCATGACAAGTATATCAAGAAAGTAGATGAACTCTACGCTGCAAAAGAAAAAGAAATAATGACGGTATAACGAGTTGAGAGTTGAAAGTGGCGGAATAGATCCTTCCTTTCCTCCTTATCTTTCAACTTTCAATTTTCAACTTTCAATTTTCAACTTTCAATTAACATGAGGGGATTGGTTATTAAGAATACGGGTAGCTGGTATACCGTACGCACCGATGATGGTCGCGATATAGAAAGTAAGATCAAAGGAAATTTCCGCCTGAAAGATATCCGTACCACCAATCCTGTTGCGGTCGGAGACCGGGTCGATATTGATATCAATACCGAAGGGACCGCCTTTATCACCAAGATCGAAGACCGGAAGAATTACATCATCCGCCGCGCTTCCAATCTTTCCAAGCAGTCGCATATTATCGCCGCGAACGTAGACCAGGCGATGCTGATCGTGACAGTCAACTATCCGATTACCACTACCGTTTTTATCGACCGTTTTCTTGCTACAGCCGAGGCTTATCGTGTGCCGGTGAAGTTAGTCTTCAACAAAATAGATCGCTATCATGGCGGTGACCGGGAATTATTGGACGATTTGGTCACTCTGTATACGACGATCGGCTATCCTTGCTCTATGCTTTGTGCCCGTACCGAAGAGGGCTTGGATGTGTTGAGAGAAGACCTTAAAGGGAGAATCACTTTATTGTCGGGTCATTCAGGTGTGGGGAAATCAACTATTATCAATAAACTGATCCCAGGTGTCAATCTCCGTACCGGCGATATCTCCGAATACCATAACAAGGGAATGCATACTACCACCTTCTCTGAGATGATTCCTTTGTCGGATGGCGGTTACCTGATTGACACTCCAGGTATCAAAGGTTTTGGCACGATCGAAATGGAAGGTGCGGAAATCGCTCATTACTTCCCTGAAATATTCAAATTCTCCGCTGATTGCAAATTCAATAACTGCTCTCACCGCCATGAGCCGGGCTGTGCCGTCTTGCGTGCCGTAGAAGAACATTATATCAGCGAATCGCGATATAAAAGCTACCTGAGTATTCTTGATGATAAACAGGAGAGCAAGTATAGGGAAGAATATTAGACTGCCGGCAAGCTCATCCCTGTGATCTTGCGGTATAAATCCAATGCATATACATCTGTCATGCCGGAGATATAATCGAGGACGCACTGTACTTTGCCGTAGACGGTCGGTGCGTTTGTGTCGTACTGTTCCGGGATGCGTTGCAACAGGAGCTTACTGTAGGCATGATCCTGGTTCATGACAGCTTCTGTCAGCGTGTCGATCAAATGACTGAAGATATGGTAACCTGCTAGTTCAATGTCTAAAACTTCTTTGGCGCGGTATATCTTTTTGTAAGCGGTTTTTGAGCAGGTGTCGTATGCGGCTTTTGCCTGATCGCAAATGTTATCGATAAGCGGAGTGTTGTATGTTCCGCTGAGGATATCCTCTTCGTTTTCGAGGAAGATGCGGGAACATTCGTCAACCAAGAGGCCGATGATACAGGAACGTAAGTAGGCGATCTGTTCGTTGGTATCGTCTACCATCTTCATGACACGGACAATATGGTCGAGGCGTTCCCCTTCGAAAAAATTGAGGAGCAACCGGATGGCTTCTTCCGTTGTTAGGATATGCAGTTTGTAGGCATCCTCGATATCCATGATCTGGTAGCAGATATCGTCAGCTGCTTCCACCAAATAAACAAGCGGATAGCGGACGAACCTATTTGCGTCTTCCGGGTTCCGGCTAATGCCTAATTCGTTGGCAATGCGCAGGTAAGCCTCCTCTTCCGACTGGAAGAAACCGAATTTTCCTTTCTTCCCTGTGTAAACGGAAGAATACGGATATTTGATGATGGAGGCAAGCGTGCTGTATGTCAGGGCAAAGCCCCCTTTGCGGCGCCCGATGAACTGGTGGGTGAGCAGACGCATGGCGTTCGCATTCCCTTCGAAATGAAGAAAGTCTTCATAGCGCCCTCCTTCGTTGAGAATCTTTTCCTGTAACTTTTTTCCGTTACCTTCAGCAAAGTAAGCGGAGATCGCCCGTTCTCCTGAATGTCCGAATGGCGGGTTGCCCATGTCGTGGGCAAGACAGGCGGCTGAGACGATGGAACCTATTTCCGGGAAATTGACGCTTCCGTCGGGATATTTCAGCATCAGGCCTTTGGCGACATTGTTGCCTAATGAGCGTCCTACACAGGAGACCTCTAAGCTATGTGTCAAACGGTTGTGCACGAATATACTGCCCGGTAGGGGGAATACCTGAGTCTTGTTCTGTAAACGGCGGAAAGGGGAGGAAAAGATCAGGCGGTCGTAGTCTCGCTGAAAATCGGTGCGTTCATGTTTGCGTTCGTGATATTCTTCCATTCCGAAACGTTTGCCGGAGAGTAATTGATTCCAGTTCATCTTGTCTTGTTTGCTTAATAGATTAATTCTCCTTTTCCTTGGCGGATGATTTCAAAGTCGTCTGTTGTGCAGTTGATGACGGTCGAGGCTTCCGTACCTCCGTAACCGCCGTCGATGACGATGTCCACTAGGTTTTCATACTTCTCCTCGATCAGTTCGGGGTCGGTACTGTATTCGATGATCTCGTCTTTGTCATGCAAAGACATGGTCAAAATCGGATTTCCGAGTTCCCGTACAAGTGTACGGATGATATTATTGTCCGGCACGCGGATCCCTACCTCTTTTCTGTTCTTGTAGATTTTTGGTAGCTCACTGCTGGTCGGCAAGATGAAGGTAAAGGCGCCCGGTAGGTTTTTCTTCATCAACTTGAAAGCAGCGTTGCTCACTTTGGCGTATTCGCTCAGATTGGAAAGATCATAACAGATAATGGACAGGTTACTTTTCTGCGGGTTGACGCCTTTCAGCTGGCAGATCTTTTCGACTGCACGCACATTCAACGCGTCACAACCGATGGCATAAACGGTGTCGGTCGGGTAAATCACGAGGCCACCGTCGCGCATGATATTGACCACCTTGTCTATCTCCCTGAGATTGGGGTTTTCGGGGTATATTTTTACGAGCATAGCGTTATGAGTTGAAAATTGAAAGTTGAAAGCTGAAAGTTTGAGAAAACACGAAGTAAACTTTCCACTTTCACCTTTCCGCTTTCACCTGATTTACGGCTTAACCGTAAATGATGTGTCCGTTTTCGTCGGTATATTCTTCCAGACCTTTGCTGTACTGGTTCATGGCACGAAGGCTCATACCCATGCTTGAGAAGCCACCGTCGTGGTAGAGGTTCTGCATTGTGACTTTGCGGGTGAGGTCGGAGAACATCATAACGCAATAGTCTGCACATTCGTCGGCTGTGGCATTGCCCAGCGGGCTCATCTTTTCGGCGAAATCCATCAAATGATCCATGCCTTTCACGCCACTACCGGCTGTAGTCAATGTCGGTGACTGGGAAATGGTATTGATACGCACGTTCTTTTCACGGCCATAGATGTAGCCGAAACTGCGGGCAATGGATTCCAGTAGGCTCTTGGCATCTGCCATGTCGTTATATCCGAAGAATGTACGTTGTGCTGCCACATATGAGAGGGCGATCACTGAACCGTATTCGGCAATGGCATCCTGCTTTTTGGCAACCTGCAACATCTTGTGAAAAGAGATTGCGGAGATATCCAGTGTCTTTTCCAACATGCTGTAGTCCAAATCATCGTAAGTACGCTTCTTGCGCACGTTCGGGCTCATGCCGATGGAATGTAAAACGAAATCTATCTTACCCCCTAATATTTCTACTGATTTAGAGAAACCCGTTTCCAAATCTTCCACGCTCGTAGCATCCGCCGGAATAACTTCGGCGTGCAACTTCTCAGCCAGAGCATCCACCTGTCCCATACGAACGGCGATCGGTGTATTGCTCAGTGTGATCGTTGCTCCTTCTTCTACGGCTTTTTCAGCCACCTTCCAGGCGATGGACATGTCATTCAGCGCACCGAATATAATGCCTCGCTTGCCTTTCAATAAATTATGACTCATACCTTTTATTTTAATATGTTACGGCACAAAGATAGTAAAAATGTGCAAGATACGCAATCGCTTACATGAAACCCCTTCAAGTCTGGGACAGGATAGGGCCCCCGGATATTTATTCCCTGTAGTACACTCTTTTTACCCTCGGCGAGATAGAGGTAAGTATCTCGTATGGGATGGTCTTTAGTTTGTCCGAAAGTTCGCTGACAGGGAGTTCTTCGCCGAAAATGATGACGGAGTCTCCTTCGTGTGCGTCGGTATCGGTGACATCGATCATGCAGGCATCCATACAGATATTGCCAATGATCGGGCAACGGTGGCCATTAATCACGACCTCGCCACCACCATTGCTGAAATGACGGTCCAAGCCGTCGGCATAACCGATCGGGATAATCGCGATGCGGGAATCGCGCTTTACATAGCTCATCCGGCTGTAGCCGATGGAATCGCCTGCCGGAACGTTTTGTATCTGCAAGATAGTCGTCTTCAGCGTGCTGATGTTACGCAACCCTTTCTGACCGGAGGCACTGACTCCATACAGGCCGATGCCGAGACGTACCATATCCATCTGATAATCGGTGAACCGTTCTATTCCGGCCGAGTTCAGGATATGCTTGATCACCTTGTATTCCAACCCGGCTTCCAGTTCTGCTGCCACGCGGGTGAACGTATCCAGTTGCTTTTTTGTGAAATCGTCGAAGATATAGGAGTCGCTGCCTACGAGATGTGAGAATACGGAGCGAGCTACTACGCCGCTCTGTTCTTTCAGGCGACGGCAAACCTCCGGTACATCTTCCGGCTGGAAGCCTAAACGGTGCATTCCCGTGTCGATCTTGATATGGATCGGATAAGAGGTGATGCCCCTGCGTTCCGTCTCTTTTATCATTGCGTCGAGCAGACGGAAACTGTACACTTCCGGCTCCAGCTGGTTTTCAAACAAGACATTGAAGCTGCTGAATTCCGGATTCATGACGATAAGCGGGATCGAGATGCCCTCCTTGCGCAGTTCTTCTCCTTCGTCGGCAACGGCAACAGCCAGGTAGTCGCAACGATGTTCTTGCAGTGTCTTTGCCAGTTCATAGGAACCGGCTCCGTATCCGAAAGCCTTGACCATGCAGACCATTTTAGTTTCTGGCTTCAGCTTTGAGCGGTAATAGTTGAAGTTATGGACAACGGCATCCAGGTTCACTTCCAAGATCGTCTCATGCACTTTCTTTTCCAGCAGCTCGGATATACGTTCGAAATGAAATTGGCGGGAGCCTTTTATCAGGATCAATTCGTCTTTGAACTTTTTGAAAGACGGAGACTTGATGAATTCATCCGTTGTCAGGTAAAATTCTTTTTCGATATCGAAAGCACCTCCGTACTCTTTCAAGTCACGGCCGATACCGATAATGCGATCGATCTTCTTTCTGCGCACCAAGTCCGCAACTTTCTTATAAAGAGACTTCGGCAACGTTCCCGATTGCAGGATGTCTGAAAGGATTAGTGTGCATTTTAAATTCTTCTCTACGCGGCGGCTCTGTTGGAA
>OODE01002200.1_pt1 | contig 10714 bp, 18 predicted proteins | sample 1671771 | NCBI WGS metagenome assembly OODE01 (sample SAMN06348191, study PRJEB24527) | human gut metagenome | biome: human gut; feature: ankylosing spondylitis patient; material: feces | host: Homo sapiens | place: China | collected 2015-10 | reverse complement strand
CCACATCCAATATTTTATAGGTGATATAGACGCCGATGGCCATAATGCCCCAGATCAGCCCCTGCCCCGCGGCGCCGGGCAGGGAGTTGAACAGGCTTACCAAAACATTCATCTTTCTTCATGCCTCCCGCTCGAAAGTGGATTACAGACAGGCACGTGCCAAAAAGCCGCGGGAAATGGAGGTCCATTCCCGCGGTTTTCTGACGTTTGCGCCTCACTCAATGGGCTGATAGCCGTCGGGCACCGTGATGCCCAGCGCCTCACAGTTCGCGGCGTTGTACATCTTGGTCACGGCCGTGTCGTACTGGATTGCCAGCTCGGACACGTCCGCCTCGCCGGTGAGGATCTGGACGGCCATCTCACCGGTGATACGGCCCAGCTCCTCATAGCTGATGGAGAGGGTGGCCACGCCGCAGCCGGAGCAGATGCCAGACTCGCCGCATACCACGGGCACCCCGGCGGGGATGACCACATTGGCGATGGTTTCGGTGTTGTTGGCCGCCGTGTTGTCGGTGGGGATATAGATCACATCGGAGCCGTCACAGGCAGACTGGGTCACGGCGGAGAGGTCGTTCACGTCGGTGAAGGCGTACTGGGTACAGGTGTAGCCCATCTCCTCCAGATAGCCCTGGATGGTCTCCACCTGAAACACGGAGTTGGGCTCGGCGGAGCAGTAGAGCAGGCCCACGTTCTCCGCGTCGGGGAACAGCTCCTGGAGCATGGCGGCCTGCTGGTCCAGCGGGGCCAGGTCGGAGGTGCCGGAGATGTTGCCGCCCAATACCTTGTCCTCTGTGCTGTCCAGGCCCAGGGCGATGCCGTAGTTGGTGATGGCGGTGCCCAGAATGGGGATGTCGGCGGTGGCGGACTGGGCTGCCTGGAGCGAATAGGTGGCGTTGGCCAGCATCAGGTCCACATTTTCCGACACAAAGCCGTCCACGATGGTGGCGCAGTTGTTGTACTCGCCGCCGGCGTTCTGCTCGTCAAACTTCACCCCATCCTCGCCGAAGGCCTCCACCAGAGCCGCCTTGAAGCCCCTGGTGGCCGCGTCCAGCGCGTCGTGGGGGGCGAGCTGGCAGATCCCCACCAGATAGGCCTCCCCCCCGGAGCCGCCGGCGGGAGACTCATTCGGTTCGCCGTTTCCGCCGCAGGCGGTCAGGCCGACGGCCATAACGCCGCTCAAGGCAAAAGCGGCCAGTTTTCTTCCATTCATAATCGAGTTCCTCCAATCCCTACCGCTCTTTAGCAATTTTAACAGCTAAAGAATTAGCTGTGCCCTATTATAAGCACATCCGCCCGGTTTGTCAACGGGAAACTTCGTGATTCTTCACAGAAACTTCATCTTTCCCGCCCCTGATTTCCCGGTTTCCGCATGGACTTTTTTCGCTATCTATGGTAAAATGGCATGAAATTATGGACAGAATTCCAATCGGAGGCAATGTATTTTGAGGACTGATGTTTTGGGCGTCGGCTTCGACGACCTGACGCTGGAGGAGGCTGCGGCGGCCGGCGCAGCCCTGGTGGAGGCCGGGGGCTTCCACTACGCGGTCACCCCCAACCCGGAGTTTCTGCTGGCCGCCAAGCACAATCCGGCCTTCCGGCAGGCCTTGCTGGGGGCCGATCTGGTGCTGGCCGACGGCGTGGGGGTGGTCTACTCCGCGAAAATCCTGGGCCGCCCGCTGAAGGGCAAGGTACCGGGCATCGACTTTGCCCAGCGGCTGCTGGCGTGGATGGCCCGTCACGGCAAGCGGCTCTTCCTGCTGGGGGCCAAGCCCGGCGTGGCGGAGGAGGCGGGCCGCCGCATCTGCGCCCGCTATTCCGATCTGGTCCTGTGCGGCACTCACGACGGCTATTTCAAGGACGAGCAGGCCATCCTGCCCCAGATCGCCGCCGCCAAGCCCGACCTGCTGTTCGTCTGTCTGGGTGCCCCCAAGCAGGAGAAATGGATGGCCCGCTGGGGCCAGCACACCGGGGCCAAGCTGGCCATCGGCCTGGGCGGCTGCCTGGATGTGTTCGCCGGGAACGTGGAGCGGGCCCCGGAGCGGTGGCAGAAGCTGGGGCTGGAGTGGGCCTATCGCCTGAAGAAAGAGCCCAAGCGCATTGGCCGCATGGCCAAGCTGCCCCTGGTCCTGGTAAAGGCCGCCGGGCAGCGCGTCCATCCCGGCAAGCCTAACAAGAAGGGGGACTGACCGTGGGCGGAAAACTCATCGTGTTCGAGGGCACCGACGGCTCGGGCAAGTCCACCCAGTTCCAAAAGCTGTGTGACCGGCTGGACGGCATGGGCCGCAGCTATCAGCGCCTGGTGTTCCCCCAGTATGACCAGCCCTCCTCCGCCCTCATCCGCATGTACCTGGGCGGGGAGTTCGGCACCCACCCCCAGGACGTAAGCCCCTACGCCGCCTCCGCCTTCTACGCCGTGGACCGCTATGCCTCCTGGCGAAAAGTATGGGGGGAGGACTATCAGAACGGCGGGCTGATCCTGGCAGACCGCTACACCACCTCCAACGCCGTCCACCAGGGGGCCAAGTGTGCCCCGGAAGAGCGGCAGGCCTTTTTCCGCTGGCTGGACGAGTTCGAGCACGACAAGCTGGGTCTGCCCCGGGCGGATTTAGTGGTCTATCTGGACATGCCCACGGAGAAGGCGGTGGAGCTGCTCCGCTCCCGTGAGGCGTCTACCAACACAAAGGCGGACATCCACGAGCTGGACACCGCCTATCTGGCCGCCTGCCGCACCTGTGCCCTCCAGGCGGCGGAGCAGCTGGGCTGGCACGTGGTCCACTGTCTGGACGACGCAGGCCGCCTGCGCTCTATTGAGGACATTCACAGCGAGATCTGGGCGCTGGTCGAAAAAGAGCTGTAAATCATGTAGGGGGCGGATGTCCTCATCCGCCCAAACGATGGCAGGATGTTTGTCGCGGGCCGACACAGAGGTCGGCCCCTACAAGAGCCATCGTGACCCGGTGTAGGGGCGGGCCTCTGTGTCCGCCCACGATGACTGCTGTGCTATCTGGTTTTTGAAGCTCTCCCAAAGCACTTTTCGCCAAAGACCGGCCGAATTTCCCGGGACATAGGGAGCAAAGCGCTGATTCGGGGAGAAATGTTGGCTTTTTGAAAAAATGTGCTTGACACACACGGGGATGTTGTTGTATCATAACGAGGTGCCTGTAAGGGCACAGTCTGCGATGATGCGGGAGATTGCTCAGAGATGAGGTAACTTCCGCGGAGTATGTCCGTATGATCGGGCGGCTGAGAGATCCGTGCCACGGCGTATATCGCCCCGGCAGGGAGAGGACCGGCCTGCTATGCGCCGGTTTTTTCGTGCCCGGGAGTGATACGCACGGTAACGTGGACGCAGCTCTCACCGTACGGAGCGCGACAGCAAGACACAAAGTCAACTTCGTATGATTTAAGGAGGAAACATCCAAATGGCAGCTCAGAAAGAAATGATCCGCATTCGCCTGAAGGCCTATGATCACCAGCTCATCGACCAGAGCGCTGAGAAGATCGTGGAGACCGCCAAGCGCACCGGCGCCACCGTCTCCGGCCCCATTCCCCTGCCCACCAAGAAGGAAGTCGTCACCATCCTGCGCGCCGTCCACAAGTACAAGGACAGCCGCGAGCAGTTTGAGCGCCGCACCCACAAGCGCCTCATCGACGTTGTGAAGCCCTCCCCCAAGACTGTGGAGGCTCTGATGTCCCTGGAGCTGCCGGCCGGCGTGGAGATCGAGATCAAGCTGTAATCACTCATCTTTTTCCGCCATACGGCGTTGCGCCGCCTTGCCGTACACACGGTACTGTCTGCGACGGCGCGCCTTGTCTGGCGAAAAAATCTGAATGATTCGGAAGAGGAGATTTTCCAAAGTGGCACACGGCAGCGTCCGTGTAACAAATTCGTTGAACCCGCTGCCCGTCGCGTTTTGAGACGGGCGGGTCAAGTCGTCCGAGCAATGGCTCCCTCCCAGCCCAATGGGAAGAGACGGCCAACTCGACCGACCAATAACCTTTCAAGGAGGAAATCCAAATGCAGAAAGCGATCATCGGCAAAAAGATCGGCATGACCCAGATCTTCGATGAAGCCGGTCATGTGGTGCCTGTCACCCTGATCAAGGCCGGCCCCTGCACCGTGGTGCAGAAGAAGACCGCCGAGAAGGATGGCTACGACGCCATTCAGCTGGGTTATGAGACCGTCCCCGAGCGCAAGCTCACCAAGCCCGAGCTGGGCCACCAGAAGAAGGCCGGCATCGAGGAGTTCCAGAAGGTGCTCAAGGAGTTCCCTCTGGAGGATTGCAGCAAGTACGAGGTCGGCGACAAGCTGAACGCTGACGTGTTCGCCGCCGGCGACTTCGTGGACGTGACCGGCATCAGCAAGGGCCACGGCTACCAGGGCGTTATCAAGCGCCACGGTGCCAGCCGCCTGAAGGAGACCCACGGTACTGGTCCTGTTCACCGTCACGCCGGTTCCATGGGTTCCGGCACTGACCCCGCCCGCATCTTCAAGGGCAAGATCGGCGCCGGCCAGATGGGCAACGAGCAGGTCACCGTCCTGAACCTGGACGTGGTCAAGGTGGACACCGAGCTGGGCCTCATCGCCGTGCGCGGCGCCATCCCCGGCCCCAAGGGCGGCGTGGTCTTCGTGAAGAACACCGTCAAGCACAACGCCGAGAAGAAGGGTGCCGCCGGCATCAGCAACAACCCGCAGAAGGCCTCTGCCCGTGTCAACCCGCAGAAGGCTTCCGCCCGCAACAAGTAAGGAAAGGAGAGATTGAGTCATGCCTAAAGCGAACGTGTTCAACATGGCCGGTCAGCAGGTCGGCGAGATCGAGCTCTCCGAGGCTGTGTTCGGGATCGAGCCCAACCAGGTCGTGGTCCACGAGGTGGTCAAGAACCACCTGGCCAACTGCCGTCAGGGCACTCAGAGTGCTCTGACCCGCGCCGAGGTTTCCGGCGGCGGCAAGAAGCCCTGGCGTCAGAAGGGCACCGGTCACGCCCGTCAGGGCTCTACCCGTGCTCCCCAGTGGACCCACGGCGGCATCGTGTTTGCCCCCAAGCCCCGCGACTACAGCTACACCCTGAATAAGAAGGTGAAGCGCCTGGCGCTGAAGTCCGCTCTGTCTGCTAAGGCTGCCGAGGGCGCCATCGTGGTGGTGGACGAGCTGAAGCTGGACGCCATCAAGACCAAGCCCGTCAAGCAGTTCCTGGACGCCGCCGGCGTCACCAAGGCTGTTGTCATCACCCCTGAGGTGAACGACGTTGTGGTCAAGTCCACCCGGAACATCCCCGGCGTGGTCACCACCACCGCCAAGATCCTCAGCGTCTATGACATTGTCAACGCCAAGCAGCTGGTCATCGACAAGGCCGCTCTGGCGATCATCGAGGAGGTGTATGCGTAATGGCTACCACTGCTTATGATATCATCAAGCGCCCCATCATCACCGAGCAGTCCATGGAGCAGACTGAGATGAAGCGCTACACCTTCGAGGTGGCCAAGACCGCCAACAAGATCGAGATCGCCAAGGCCATCGAGGAGATCTTCGGCGTAAAGGTCGCCAAGGTGAACACCCTGAACATGCAGGGCAAGGCCAAGCGCATGGGCAACCGCCCCGCTGGCCGCCGTGCCAACTGGAAGAAGGCTATGGTCACCCTGACCGCCGATTCCAAGACCATCGAGTTCTTCGAGGGTATGGTGTAAGGAGGAATTGAGAAATGGCTATTAAGACTTATAAGCCCACAACCCCCTCCCGCCGTCACATGACTGTGTCCGCCTTCGAGGGGATCGACAAGAAGGCCAAGCCCGAGCGCAGCCTGACTGAGGTGCTGAAGAAGCACGCCGGCCGCAACAGCTATGGCCGCATCACCGTCCGCCACCACGGCGGCGGCAACCGGCAGAAGTACCGCGTCATCGACTTCAAGCGCGACAAGGACGGCAAGGCCACTGTGGTCAACCTGCAGTATGACCCCAACCGCTCCGCCAACATCGCCCTGATCGAGTATGAGGACGGCGAGCGCCGCTATATCCTGGCCCCCAACGGCCTGAAGGCCGGTCACATCATCATGACCGGCGCCGACGCCGACATCCTGCCCGGCAACTGCCTGCCCATCGCCAACATTCCTGTGGGCGAGATGATCCACAACATCGAGCTGTACCCCGGCAAGGGTGCTCAGCTGGTCCGCGCCGCCGGCGTGGCCGCTCAGCTGATGGCCAAGGAGAACGGCATGGCTCAGGTCCGTCTGCCTTCTGGCGAGGTCCGTTATATCCGTGAGAACTGCAAGGCCACCATCGGCCAGGTGGGCAACACCGACTGGGCCAACATCCAGATCGGCAAGGCCGGCCGCAAGCGCCACATGGGCTGGCGGCCCACCGTCCGCGGTTCCGTCATGAACCCCTGTGACCACCCCCACGGCGGCGGCGAGGGCAAGAGCCCTGTCGGCCGTCCCGGCCCTGTCACCCCCTGGGGCAAGCCCGCCCTGGGTTACAAGACCCGCAAGACGAAGAACCGCACCGATAAGTTCATCGTCAAGCGCCGCAACGCCAAGTAAGGAGGCAGTAAAAGATGAGCAGAAGCATTAAGAAAGGCCCCTTTTGCGCCCCCGAGCTGCTGAAGCGGGTCGATGAAATGAACGCCAAGAACGAGAAGAAGGTCCTGAAGACCTGGAGCCGCGCCTCCACCATCTTCCCCTCCTTCGTTGGACACACCTTTGCTGTGCACGATGGCCGCAAGCACGTGCCCGTCTATGTCACCGAGGACATGGTCGGTCACAAGCTGGGCGAGTTCGTGCCCACCCGCACCTTTAAGGGTCACGCGGGCAGCAAGACCGGTAAGTAAGGAGGAGAGAGACGATGGAAGCTGTTGCAAATCTGAAGTATCTGCGGATCTCTCCCCGTAAGGTGAAGATCGTCCTGGACCTGATCCGGGGCAAGGATGTGGGTACTGCTACCGCCATCCTGCTGCAGACCCCCAAGGCCGCCTCTGAGCCCGTGCTCAAGCTGCTGAAGAGCGCCGCCGCCAACGCGGAGAACAACCACCAGATGGACCCTGAGAAGCTGTATGTCAGCACCTGCTACGCCAACCCCGGCCCCATCATCAAGCGCATCATGCCCCGGGCCCAGGGTCGTGCGTACCGCATCAACAAGCGCACTTCTCATGTCACCATCGCCGTGAGCGAGCGCTAAGGGAGGAGGAACAATATGGGACAGAAAGTTAATCCCCACGGCCTTCGCGTGGGTGTCATCAAGGATTGGGACTCCCGCTGGTACGCCGCCAACGAAAAGGTGGGCGATCTGCTGGTTGAGGACAAGAAGATCCGTGACTATCTGAAGAAGACCCTCTACGGCGCTGGCATCCCCAAGATCGAGATCGAGCGGGACAACGCCAAGGTCCGCGTTTACCTGCACTGCGCCCGTCCCGGCGTGGTCATCGGCAAGGGCGGCGAGGACATCAAGAAGGTGGAGGCTCAGCTGGTCAAGCTGACCGGCAAGCCTGTGGACCTGAAGATCGTTGAGGTCCGCGACACCGATACCAACGCTCAGCTGGTGGCCGAGAACATCGCCCAGCAGCTGGAGAAGCGCATCGGTTTCCGCCGCGCCATGAAGAACTCCATGGGCCGGGCCATGCGCGCCGGCGCCAAGGGCATCAAGGTCTCCTGCGGCGGCCGTCTGGGCGGCGCTGAGATCGCCCGCACCGAGCACTATCACGACGGCACCATTCCCCTGCAGACCCTGCGTGCCGACATCGACTATGGCTTCGCTGAGGCTGCTACCACCTACGGCCGCATCGGCGTGAAGGTGTGGATCTACAAGGGCGAGGTCCTGACTCAGGCCCTGCGCACCACCCCCCGCACCCTGGACACCAGCAAGCCCTATCAGGAGCGCCGTCCCCGCCGCGACCGCCGCGACGGTGATCGCCGTGGCTTCAACCGCGACCGCCGTGAGGGCGGCTTCAACCGCGGTCCCCGCCCCGCCGGTCAGGGCTATAACAACAACCGTGGCCCCCGCCCCGCCGGTCAGGCCAATACCCCTAAGGAAGGAGGCGCTCAGTAATGCTGCTGCCTAAGCGCGTAAAGTATCGCCGCGTCCACCGTGGACGCATGAAGGGCAAGGCCAGCCGCGGCAACACCGTGACTTACGGTGAGTTCGGCCTGCAGGCTACCGAGCCCGCCTGGATCACCAGCAACCAGATCGAGGCCGCCCGTATCGCCATGACCCGTTACACCAAGCGTGGCGGTAAGGTGTGGATCAAGATCTTCCCCGATAAGCCCGTTACCGAGAAGCCTGCCGAGACCCGCATGGGTTCCGGTAAGGGCTCCCCCGAGTACTGGGTGGCCGTGGTCAAGCCCGGCCGCGTGATGTTTGAGATCGCCGGCGTCTCCGAGGATGTCGCCCGCGAGGCTCTGCGACTGGCCAGCCACAAGCTGCCCGTCAAGTGCAAGATCGTTCAGCGTGAAGAGACCGAGAAGGGTGGTGAAGCGTAATGAAGGCTAACGAAGTTCGTAAGATGTCTGGCGAAGAGCTTCAGACCAAGCTGCAGGACCTGAAGAAGGACCTGTTCAACCTGCGCCTCCAGCACGCCACCAACCAGCTGGATAACCCCATCCGCATCGCTGAGGTCAAGAAGGACATCGCCCGGGTCAAAACCATCATCCGCGAGCAGCAGCTCGCCGGCCGCTAAGAGGAGGACTAGACAATGGAAAACAGAACTTCTTCTCGCAAGACCAGAGTCGGCCTGGTGGTTTCGGACAAGATGGACAAGACCGTTGTGGTCGCCATCGCCGACCGCGTGGCCCATCCTCTGTACAAGAAGATCGTGAAGAGAACCTATAAGCTGAAGGCTCACGACGAGCTCAACCAGTGTGGCGTGGGCGACCGCGTCAAGGTCATGGAGACCCGCCCCCTGTCTAAGGACAAGCGGTGGCGCGTGGTTGAGATCATCGAGAAGGCGAAGTAAGGAGGTGTCGGTATGATTCAGCAGGAAAGCTATCTGAAGGTTGCCGACAACACCGGCGCCAAGGAGATCAAGACCATCCGTGTTCTGGGCGGCTCTAAGCGCAAGTTCGGCAACATCGGCGATGTTGTTGTGGCTTCTGTGCGCAAGGCTCAGCCCGGCGGCACTGTGAAGAAGGGCGAGGTCGTCAAGGCCGTTATCGTCCGTACCTCTCGGGGTGTGCGCCGCGCGGACGGCTCCTATGTCCGGTTCGACGACAACGCCGCCGTCCTCATCAAGGAGGACAAGAACCCCCGCGGCACCCGTATCTTTGGGCCCGTCGCCCGCGAGCTGCGCGACAAGGATTATATGAAGATCCTGTCCCTGGCTCCCGAAGTGCTGTAAGGGGGTAGGAGAAGACATGAATAAGATGAGCATTCGTAAGGACGACCTGGTTGTCGTCCTGTCCGGCAAGGACAAGGGCAAGCAGGGCAAGGTCCTGGAGGTCATGCCCAAGGAGCGCAAGGTCGTGGTGGAGAAGATCAACATGGTCTCCCGCCACACCAAGCCCCGCCGTCAGGGCGACCAGGGCGGCATCATCCAGAAGGAAGCCCCCCTGTACGCCTGCAAGGTGCAGCGCGTCTGCCCCAAGTGCAACAAGGCTACCCGGCCCGCTCACAAGCTGCTGGCCGATGGCAAGAAGGTCAGCGTCTGCAAGAAGTGCGGCGCTGAGATCTGAGAGAGGAGGAGTGAATCGAAATGGCTAACACGCCCAACCTGAAGAAGCTGTATCAGGACGAAGTCGCTCCTGCTCTGATGCAGAAGTTCGGCTATAAGTCCACCATGCAGATCCCCCGTCTGGAGAAGATCGTGGTCAACGTCGGCTGCAGCGAGGCCCGCGAGAACGCCAAGGTCCTGGACGCCGTGGTCAACGACCTGACCACCATCACCGGCCAGAAGGCCGTGATCACCCACGCCAAGAAGTCCGTGGCTAACTTCAAGCTCCGTGAGGGCATGCCCATCGGCGCGAAGGTCACCCTGCGCGGCAACAAGATGTGGGAGTTCCTGGACCGCCTGTTCAACGTGGCCCTGCCCCGCGTCCGCGATTTCCGCGGCATTTCCGCCGACTCCTTCGATGGCCGCGGCAACTATGCCCTGGGCATCAAGGAGCAGCTGATCTTCCCCGAGATCGAGTACGACAAGATCGACAAGATCCGCGGCATGGACATCGTGATGTGCACCACCGCCCAGACCGACGAGGAGGCCCGTGAGCTGCTTAAGCAGATCGGCGCTCCCTTTGCCGGCCGCTAAGGAGGAGAATGAGTTATGGCGAAAAAGTCTATGATCCTGAAGCAGCAGGCTGAGCCCAAGTTCTCCAGCCGCCGCTACAACCGCTGCAAGCTGTGCGGCCGTCCCCACGCCTATCTGCGCAACTACGGCATCTGCCGTATCTGCTTCCGCGAGCTGGCCTATAAGGGCCAGATCCCCGGCGTGAAGAAGGCTTCCTGGTAAGTGCTTTTCATTCCTGGAAGGGACCTGTTCAGGTCCCTTCCAGGAATAATCTTTCCACGTGTTCGTGTGTGCGAGGCTGAAAAGGCCTTGCTTTTTTCTTTTTTATGGGGTATAATAAATCGATTTTGCGCCGAGGGGTCAATTCAACATCCCTCCACGCTGCCGTGAGTGCGCACAATCCCCCGGTCCGGCCACGCCCCCGTGTGTGTCGGCCAGCCTTGTCCCCTTCCTTTTATGAATCATCTGTGCCGGAGACCGGCGCGTGAGCCGCGCCCCGTCCGTGGGAA
>OODE01002196.1_pt1 | contig 10722 bp, 8 predicted proteins | sample 1671771 | NCBI WGS metagenome assembly OODE01 (sample SAMN06348191, study PRJEB24527) | human gut metagenome | biome: human gut; feature: ankylosing spondylitis patient; material: feces | host: Homo sapiens | place: China | collected 2015-10 | reverse complement strand
CATTGATATCTGTCAACAGAACCGGATTTTCCCCTGTTTTTCCATGAAATCTCTTTGGAATCAGATAAGCTTCCTTCAGCAGATCAAACATGCTGCGATTACACAATTCCAGCAGAACCGCACTGACATCACCATTTTCATATGCTTTTAACATAACTTCTGCAAAATGTCCCGGATCAGAATCTATAAAACGATTATCATCACACAGATGGTTATAAAATGTCTCACTGAGACGTTCACATGCATCCCTGGATGCCAGAATGCGTGAAAACATTTTCTCAACTTCCTCTTCTCTTGGTAAAACAAGTGACATACAATCATCTCCTATTCATTTTTTATGACAGTTGTTTTTTCTATTCAAGTCGATTATAATAGGAAATCAGCAATCAGTAAAAGATATTATTGACATGCTTATTATAATATTTTGATATATCTGTTTCCGTCATCAACTATCATTTTTACAGGAGATTTCATTATGAATGTAAATTTTGAATATTACAAAATTTTTTATTATGTAGCCAGATAGTGTAATTTTACGAAAGCAGCACATGCACTCCACAACAGTCAGCCAAATATTACGCGGGCCATGAATGCTCTGGAGCAGGAAATCCAGTGCACATTATTTGTGCGCACCAACCGAGGCGTACAGTTGACACCGGAAGGCCAGCAGCTTTATGTACGTGTATCGGCTGCCATGACACAATTGCAGGCTGCGGAAGATGAACTGACGAAAAGTGCAAGTCTGGAATATGGCAGCATTTCAATCGGTGCCAGTGAAATCGCTTTGAATATCTATCTTCTGCATCGATTACGTCAGTTTCATATAGATTATCCAAAAGTACGGCTAAAAATTGCAAATCATTCTACACCGCAGGCTATTCAATCTCTCAAAAGCGGTGAAATTGATTTCGCAGTTGTGACAACTCCATTGACCGTTACTTCACCGCTGATTCAGGTAAATTTGCAGCCTTTTCAGGATATCCTTGTCGGAGGAACTACCTTCCGTCCTCTTCAGCAAAAAATTTTATCGATTTCTGAATTGAAAAACTATCCATTTATCTGTCTGGGGGTGAATACTGCTACCCGGCATTTTTATGATGAGCTTTTTTTCTCTCATGGTCTGCGTCTGGTCCCGGATATTGAAACGGCCACGACAGATCAGATTCTTCCCCTGGTCAAAAATGAGCTTGGACTTGCTTTTCTTCCTGAGCCAATGGTTACGGATGCATTACAGAAGAGAGGCACTTCCTACCCGCCAGGTCAGCATTGTGTATGATCAGACTCATCCTATGAGCATGGCTGCACATCGTCTGCTTGAACTTTTGATTCATGATAAAATTTAGATCTACGATAAAAAAACAGATGTTCCAGACAAAAATCCGAAGCATCTGCTTTTTCGTTAAGGTTTTATATAAGGATTTTGAAGAATTACTAAATTACTGAAATTGTATCAGCTTATTATTACTACTATTGCCTTTTACAGTTAGTCCTGAAGTGCATCGTAACCTTCTGCACCGGTACTGATCTTGATTGCATTTTCTACGTTGTATACGAAGATCTTACCATCACCGATATGACCGGTATACAGTGCTTTCTTAGCAGCTTCAATAACAGTTCTAGGAGAAACTTTACTTACTACGATATCAACCTGAATCTTAGGCAGTAAGTTCATATCCATAGTAACACCACGATATTTGCTTGTTCTGCCGTGCTGAGCGCCACAACCAAGGACGTTTGTAACGGTCATACCATTGATACCAATGGCTGCCATTGCCTCGTTGAGGGCATCGAATCTGCTCTGTTTTGCATAGATTGTAATCTTTGTAATGCTTACATCACTGCCAGTTGCGATAGACGGATCCGGAGTACGAACCTGTACCGGAACAGCCTCATCGATTGGTACTGCATTTTTCGGAAGTTTAACCGGAGTAGCAGATGAGAAGTTGTTGATACTGGATGTTAATGCAAAGTCTGCATAAGCGCTTGCCAGACCATGTTCTGTCTGATCCAGACCGATGATTTCCTCTTCTTCTGTAACACGAAGACCGATTGTTGCACGAATTACAAGGAATGTGATTGTAATGGTAACTGCTGCCCATGCCAGAACAGTAATGATACCAAGGCACTGCAGACCTAATAATTTTACGCCGCCGCCATAGAACAGACCGACAAGCTCATTTCCGTTTTTATCTGCGATTGCATAACCCGGAGCTGTGTTTGTAGCGAAAAGACCTACTGCAAATGTACCCCAGATACCATTCATAAAGTGAACTGCGACCGCACCAACCGGATCATCTACATGTAACTTATAATCAAGAAGCCATACACCAAATACTACTAATAAACCTGCAACAGCACCAATTACAATGGCACCTGCTGCATCTGTAACATCACAAGGTGCTGTGATTGCTACCAGACCTGCTAAAGAAGCATTCAAACACATGGAAACATCAGGTTTGCCATATTTTAACCATGTAAATATCATACAAACAACAGTTGCAACTGCCGGTGAAATGGTTGTTGTAAGGAAAATAGAACCTAACTGCTCAATACTTGTTGCTGCTGCGCCGTTGAATCCATACCAGCCAAACCAGAGAATGAAGCAACCAAGGCAGCCAAGTGCAAGGTTGTGTCCCGGAATCGCGTTTACTTTCCTGATCTTTCCATTCTCATCTTTTGTAAATTTACCGATACGTGGTCCAAGGAGCCATGCACCAATCAGTGCGCTGACACCACCAACCATATGAATTGCACAGGATCCTGCGAAATCATGGAAGCCAAGCTGTGCTAACCAGCCGCCGCCCCAGATCCAGTGAGCTTCGATCGGGTAGATCAATGCGGAGATAACTCCGGAATAAATACAATAGGATAAAAATTTTGTTCTCTCTGCCATAGCACCGGAAACGATGGTTGCTGTAGTAGCACAGAATACTAAGTTAAATACGAAACTTGAAAAACTGAAATTGCTGTAGGATGAGAAAAGATCAAATCCCGGTTTTCCGATAAACCCTAACACATCTTCGCCAAGTAAGAAGGAAAAACCAATCAGGATGAACATTACAGTACCAATACAAAAGTCCATCAAATTCTTCATCAAAATGTTACCGGTGTTTTTTGCTCTGGTGAAACCTGCTTCCACCATTGCGAAACCTGCCTGCATCCAGAATACCAATGCGGCACCTATCAGAAACCAGACACCAAATATGTTGTCACTAATAAAAGTCATAATCTCCTGCGTCATAACTTACCTCCTGGTTTTTGGTTCTGTCGAACCATATTTTAAAACGACACTCAGAAAAAGTTTTGAAACCTTTTCTGTCAAACAAAAAAGGAGCATCATCTGCCGCTAGCCTGCAGATGACACTCCATTGTGTCGCTATCAGAGTTTTTCTATTGTCCGGTCATTTTATTTTGGAAAACAGGTAACTGTTGTTCGCAAGTTCAGTTATCTGTCATCCAAAAATAAATATCCCGGAAAATAGAAAAAGGCACCGGAAGCTTATTCTCCTCAGCACCTTTGCCTTTGATGACTGTAATATTACCCTCATCGTAATAAAAAGTCAATAAAATTTCTTAAATTTTTGTTAATTTATGTAATCTGGCGAATTTTCTCATATTTTGGCACTCTTTTTGTGCAATTCAACCACAGCACAAGGATTGTCAAACTTTTAAATTTCCGTTTAGTCACTCTCAACCGTTTTATATTTCTCAATCACATGCTGATACAGCATTTTCACTGCCGGTGCAAGGAAATTCGGGTTTAATGCCGAAATTCCAATGACACGGTATGCTTCCGGCATCATCGGATAACGGTCTACTGCGTATGGAATGTCGTTCATGACCAGTTCTGGCATGATGCAGATGCCAAGTCCTGCGGCCACCAGTGCGATGGTGGACAGGTCATCTACAACGTGGTAGTCCATCCGCACGTTTCCAAGTCCGTTCTGTTTCATAAAAATTGCAATATCCGCATCGGTGGTCTCCATCTGTGAGACAAAGACTTCGTCTTTCATTTCATCTGGTGTCATGTATGGAGTATCTTCCCGTTTGCGATAGCCTTTTGGAACAACGCAGAGCAGAGGATCTCGGTACAGTGGCTCGATTGGCAAGTCTCCCGCAGAGGACAGGGACAGAAAACCGATGTCTACAATGCCGTTTTTGATCCAGTAAGACACGTCCGCATAGGTTCCCTGATACAGTTCGATATTAATGTCCGGGTAACGCTGATGAAAGGAATGAATGATGTCTGTCATCCAGTTTGTGCATACGCTGGAAAAACAGCCCACTTTTACATTTCCCATTTTCAGTCCGTTCAGTCCCGCAATTGCCTGCTGCAGGCTTTCGTCACTGTTTAACACCGCATTCACATATGGAAGCAGATGTTCTCCATAGTTGGTCAGGGCTACCCCTGCCTTATTTCTCGTAAACAGGGAAAATCCCAGTTCCTGCTCCATCGATGCAATCGCATGACTGACAGCAGAAGGCGTCAGATTTAATATCTCTGCCGCCTTCTGAAAACTTCCCTGTCCCACCACTGTCTGAAATACCTGATAGGATAACAAAGTCATATATTTATTCCTCCCGGATTATCGTGCACACTTATACTGCAGCTCTTCCCAACGACGGTCAACCTCAGCCTGGAACTGAGCGATCAGATCTTCATTGCCCGGTTTGAACAGATGTTTGAATCTGCCCTGCTCGCGTAAGAAGTCCTCGATCGGCAGTTTTTTCTTTGGCTCGTATGTTAAGCGCCATTTGCCATGCTCTACCTCAAACATCGGCCAGTAACATGTCTCAACTGCAAGTTTACAGATTTTCATGATATCTGCAGTATCATAACGCCATCCACGCGGACATGGAGTCATGATATTTAAGAAAGCAGCACCCTCTGTGTAGATGGCTTTCTCTGCTTTTTTGTGAAGATCGGAGAAATTACCGATCATCGTTGTCTGACCAACATACGGAACATCATGATCTGCGATAATAGATGCCAGATCTTTTCTGTTCTGCATTTTACCGTTGGACTGTGTTCCAACCGGTGTAGTTGTAGTATCTGCATACATTGGTGTTGCGGAAGAACGCTGAATACCTGTGTTCATGTATGCACCATTATCGTAGCAGACGTATACCATGTCGTGATTACGCTCCATTGCTCCGGAAAGGGACTGGAAACCGATATCATATGTACCACCGTCACCACCGAAGGTAATGAATTTGAATGTGGCATCTTCCGGCAGACGGCCACGTTTTTTCAGTGCTTTGTATGCTGTTTCAACACCACTTAAGGTAGCACCTGCATTTTCAAATGCATTGTGGATATAACTGTCTTCCCATGCGGTATATGGATACATGAAGGAAGAAACTTCCAGACATCCGGTTGCATTACCGATCACGGCCTGATCTCCCTCATGAAGTGCACGAAGTACGGCACGAACTGCGATGGTTGCGCCACATCCTGCACACATTCTGTGTCCCGGAGCCAGACGTTCCGGTTTGCTCATAACTTCTTTAAATTTATATTCGCTCATCACTCTGCCTCCTACTTTCTCAGACCGATATACTGATACTGTGTTACCGGTTTACCATTTTCTACGACATCTGCCAGTTCTGCAAAGACATCTTTTGCATCTTCTACCGTGAAATCACGGCCGCCAAGTCCATAGGTGTAGTTGATTGCTTCCATATAAGTTCTTGTGCGGTACAGACCTGCTGTGATTTCAGAACCAAGCGGTCCACCGTTTCCGTTGTAGCTCTCGCAACGATCCATGATTGCCACTGCTTTGCAGTTTTTGATTGCTTCTACAATCTCTTCTGCCGGGAACGGACGGAAGACACGCAGTTTTAACACGCCGACTTTTTTGCCTTCCTCACGAAGTTCGTCAACTGCTTCTTTGGCTGTTCCTGCTGCAGAACCAATAATTACCATGACATAATCGGCGTCTTCTGTCTTGTATTCTTCAAACAGACCATACTCTCTGCCAGAAATTCCTGCGAACTCTTTTGCTACGTCTAAAATAACCTGTTTTGCATTTTCCAGAGCGATTAACTGATTTTTTCTGCCTTCCATAACGTAGTTGGAAACTGCATACGGTCCGACAGAAACCGGTTTGCCCGGATTTAACAGATACTCTTCCGGATGATATTCTCCAACAAACTCTTTGACCGGAGCATCCTCTAATAATTCAATATTTTCTACTGCGTGGCTGGTGATGAAACCATCCTGGCAGACCATGATCGGCAGACGGACATCTTTGTGCTCAGCAATGCGGTATGCCTGAATGAAGTTATCATATACTTCCTGATTGTTCTCTGCGTAAATCTGGATCCATCCGGTATCACGGGCACCCATACCATCGGTATGATCACAGTTGATGTTGATCGGACCGGACAGGGTTCTGTTTACCAATGTCAGAGCGATCGGCATACGGTTAGAAGCTGCCAGAAGCAGTTCCTCCCACATCAGAGCCAGACCTGCGGAAGAAGTTGCAGTCAGTGTTCTTGCGCCTGCTGCTTCTGATCCGATGCTGGCACTCATTGCAGAATGCTCACTCTCTACCGGGATAAACTCTGTATCGATCTCGCCGTTTGCGATGTATGTGGAAACCATCTGCGGGATCTCTGTGGACGGCGTGATTGGAAATGCCGGCATAACATCCGGATTTACCTGTTTGATTGCGTAGGCAACGGCCTCGTTACCTGACATACGTTCTTTGATTCCCATTATTCTACGCCCTCCTTCATTTTGATTGCTCCAAACGGACATACATTTGCACAGATACCGCAGCCTTTGCAGTGATCTAAGTCAAATGCGCCTCTCTTCTGGTCTTTGACCGGAATGGAACTGTCCGGACAGACTGGTGCGCACAGCAGACACTGTTTGCAATTGTCCTCTAAATAAACTGGTGTATTGTTTCTCCACTCACCGGTTTTGAAATATTTGGATGTTCCTGCAGCAAATACCTGCATTCCCTCGGTCAGCCCTGTATGTGGAGTATGTTCATTGATTTTATTAATATCTGTTCTCATTTTCTGTCTCCTCTATGCTTCCTCTACGGCTGCAAAAGCCATCTCCAGTGCTTTCATATTTCCATCGATAACTTCCGGTTTCTTTGCAAATTTATGTTTGTAAGAAGCACGCATCTCATGTAAAAATGTCTCTTTCGGCATAACACCTGTGGTTGCAACAACTGCTGCCAGCATCGGGGAGTTCGGGAAATATTTTCCAAGTGCCTCCTCGGAAATGGTTCTGGCATCAATGGTAACCACGCGACCTTCGTATCCGTTTAACTGCGGCATAATTTCTTCTTTGGATTTTGCAGTATTGACAATGATCGCACCCTCTTTTTTCAATCCGGCTGTCACATCTACGGTATGTAATAATGTCTCGTCTACGACTGCAACAAAATCCGGATCATAGATGTTGGAATGCACGCGGATCACATCTGAGCTGATTCTGTTATAAGCAGTGATCGGTGCGCCCATACGCTCCGGACCGTACTCCGGGAAACCCTGTACATGTTTTCCGGTTTTAAAAGCTACATCTGCCAGAAGCAGTGCTGCTGTCTTGGCACCCTGACCGCCACGGCCATGCCATCTGATCTCAATTCCGTTTTTCATGATCTATCTCTCTCCTTCTTATGCAACTGCGCAAGCAGCGCAGTAAATAACATTTACTTATGAAATAAATTTCTTATTTTCATCAACTTTTAACATTATATCGGTGTACTTTTTGAATGTAAAGAGATGAAATGACTTTTTTTCATTTTATAGATGAAACAAATTCATGTATAATTTTAAAAAGTGAATAAAAATGCAAATTGTGTATCAATAAATGCAAAAAAGGCGAAAATTCACGTTTTACCGTATCTTTTCGCCCTTTTAATTATTGTTCTCTGACTACTTTATTTCATTAAATTTCTATCTTGAATCAATTTCTGCCGTTACTTCTGATTTTTATATTCTTCACCTGTATTTTGTTCAGAAATTCTATTCGTCGACTTATAATTTAATGTTTTTCAGTGCATCCAGCATTGCATTGCTGCCAGTCTCCTGCTTTGCCTCTTTCTGCTGTTTCTTCAGATAATTCTGTACATCACGCTTGGAAACTCCTGCGCCCTCTTTTTTCCGGCGCTCCTGAAATTTACTCAGACGTTCCTTATATCCACACTTGCATACAAAAGAAGCATTCTCACCGCTGCCGATCAGTTCCATTCGTTTATGACACTGCGGACAGCGTGCGTTTGTAATCTTTGCAATGGTTTGACGATAGCCACACTCCCGGTCCTGACACACAAGCATCCGACTGTTTTTGCCGTTTACAGCTAACAGGCGCTTTCCACAGTTCGGGCAAAGTTTATTCGTCATATTATCATGACGGAACGTTCCTTCCGCTGTCTTGATTTCTTTGACCAAATCTGTTGAATACGTCCGAATCTCATTCATGAATTTCCGGTCAGAAAGTTTGCCTTCTGCGATCTTTGACAATTTCATCTCCCATTCTGCCGTCAGTTCCGGCTTACGAAGATCTTCCGGAACCAGTTCCAGAAGCTGGCGTGCTTTTGCTGTAGTATAAATGTCTTCGCCTTTTTTCTCTAACAAAAAGCTGGAGAACAATTTTTCAATAATATCCGCTCTGGTCGCAACCGTTCCTAAACCGCCGGTCGCGCCCAGCGTCTTTGCCATTTCTTTATTGCCACTTTCCATATAACGCACTGGATTTTCCATAGCAGCGATCAGAGTGCCTTCCGTAAATCGTGCCGGTGGCTTTGTCTTACCTTCTGTAAGGCGGATATTGGAGATAGAAAATTCCTGCCCTTTTTGCATCACAGGAAGATTCTGGCGTTTTAACTCCTCCTCTTCCTCATCTTCGGACTGATTTTCATAAACCGCTTTCCATCCCATATGCAGCGAACGGGTTCCTCTGGCATAAAAATGTTCCCCTGCCACTTCTCCGGTCAATACAGATTCTTCGTATTCATACGCCGGATACATAACTGCCAGGAATCTGCGCACTACCATATCATAGATTTTGCGTTCCTCGTTACTCATATGGATATAATTTGGTGCCTGCTCCGTCGGAATGATGGCATGGTGGTCGCTGACTTTTGCATCATTGACAAATGCAGGTTTCTTCGGCAGTTCCCGTCGGATCAACGGTGCTGCAAACTCCCGGTAAGCACCTGCGTTGATAGCTTGCAGACGTTCTTTGATCGTTCCCATTACATCTGCGGTCAGATAGCGGGAATCTGTTCTCGGATAAGTCAATACTTTATGATTTTCATACAACCGCTGCATGATATTCAGTGTTTCTTTTGCCGAAAAGCCAAATTTCTGATTCGCTTCCCGTTGCAGCTGTGTCAGATCGTATAATTGTGGTGCGCCCTGCTTTTTCACTTTTGTATCCGCTTTTATGATCTGAAGTTTCTTTCCAGACAGTTTCTTCTGGATATTCTCTATCCGTTCCTTCTGAAAACTACGATAACTGCCGCTTTTTTCATCTTTCCAGGTAAATACCACACCCTCTGCCTGCAATTGCAGCCCATAGTATGATTTTGGAACAAATTTCCGAATTTCTTCTTCCCGCTTTGCAATCATGGCTAGGGTCGGTGTCTGCACACGACCACAGGACAACTGCGCATTGTATTTGCAGGTCAATGCTCTGGTGGCATTTAATCCCACCAGCCAGTCTGCCTCCGCACGGCAGACTGCCGCATGGTACAGATTATCGTATTCTTTTGCGCTTTTCAGATGCTCAAATCCCTGACGGATTGCCTTATCTGTTACAGAAGAAATCCACAGACGTTTACACGGCTTATGATTGTCCGCTTTTTTCAAAATCCAGCGGGCAACCAGCTCCCCCTCTCGTCCGGCATCAGTTGCAATGACGATATCCGATACATCCTTACGGTAGATCTGTCGTTTTACTGCCTGATATTGCTTCCCGGTCTGCTTGATGACCTCAATATCCATTTTCTCCGGAAGCATTGGCAAATCTTCCATCTTCCAGTCTTTGTATTTTTTATCGTAGTGCTCCGGATCTGCCAATGTAACCAAGTGGCCTAATCCCCAGGTTACGATATACTGACTGCCTTCCAAAGCTCCGTCAATTTTCTTTCCACACTTTAAAACTCTGCCAATATCCCGCCCAACGGAAGGTTTTTCGGCAATGACTAATGTTTTTCCCATATTCTTGCTAATTCTCTTTCTACTTTTTGTTCTATTCCTTCAGCCTTTGTAAAACGGACATTTAAGAATTATTCTGTGAACAATTTGCCGCATCAATGGCCAATACCAGTAACAATGCCGGAATTTCATGCTTCGGATCATCAAACTCGATGGCATAGGTGTCGCCCCAGCTCAGAATCTTTTTATGTACGTGAACGACTGCGCTGCACGCTTCATACACATCGTAATCCCAGCCCATGAAATCACCTTCTGCACGCCATCCCATGAAATCCACATCATATTTTGGGCGGAATAAAGCAAATCTCTGCTCGATGTGTCCCATCAACTGTCCGTTCCATTCGATTTCAAAAGTCGGAAGTAAGCAGAATAGTTTCTGTTTGATAAATCCAATTTCATTATGCGCCGCATCGTATACATGCAGGCGGTGTCCTAATGAGATAAGTTCATTTTTTACAAAATACTTCTGATTTCCCTGTTCATCGTAGATATCATATGTATCTGACCAGGAAAATACACGTTGTTGAATTAATAATTGCA
>OODE01002189.1_pt1 | contig 10744 bp, 14 predicted proteins | sample 1671771 | NCBI WGS metagenome assembly OODE01 (sample SAMN06348191, study PRJEB24527) | human gut metagenome | biome: human gut; feature: ankylosing spondylitis patient; material: feces | host: Homo sapiens | place: China | collected 2015-10 | reverse complement strand
AAAACTCCAGGATCTTAAAGTTCTCGGAGGCAGTCATCCGGGAAACGAACGAAGTCTTTTCAGACAAAAACATAGACATCCGGGCATACGGTGAAGAGGTATATCGAAAATATGGCATTCGGTACAGGATAGAGGAGGAAGACGATGGAAGGGACTGAGTGCTGCGCGAACTGTAAACACTGCGTAGCATATCCGAAAAATAACCGGTACGGAGACGTTGATTATATGTGCTTGATTGACGGTTACTATATTGCTGGAATACACAAGGATCGAAATAAGATCCGGCGCCTTACTCCGGGCGGCAGAAAACTGGAATGCAAATATGAGAGGAAAAAAATAAGGAGCGGCAATAATAGCACGCTCCTCTAAAAAAGAAGGTATGTACAACCTAAGTTGATTGAGATAACGCAATTATACCCAATCAAGCCAGAAAAAGCAAGAGAGGGGGAATCTTATGGTATCGGCAAGTGCTCTAATTAACACGATACTGACACAGATGCAGGAATATGTCAAAGAGGGAGCCCTGAAAGATGTGCAGCTGATCCTCTACATGAATCTGGCAGATTATAGCTTTTCGAGGAACGAAGATACTACAGCAGTTAGCGAAGAATCAGATCGAATGTATGAAGTGATGCAGCTCTGGCAGCAGGATATGATTCTTAGGGGGCTGACATCTGGAACGATTCGCCAGTATGGTCATGAACTCAAGCAGCTTATCATCTACGCGGGAATCAGCCCGTTAGAGATGGGCGAATACCATATCAAGAACTATCTTGCATTCGGAAAGATCCGGAGAAAATGGAAGGATAAAACATATAACAGCAAAATCCGATCACTGAAATCATTCTTTGTTTGGGCGACCGAAAACAAAGAAATGCTGGAGAATCCGATGAAGAACATCAAGCCAACGAAAGAGGAGTACAGGATGCAGCCGGTTCTGTCGGCAGAACAGCGGGAGATCATGCGTTGCGCCTGCAGAAGCGAAAGAGAGCTTGCAATTATGGATCTGCTCTATTCTTCCGGCGGACGCGTCTCGGAAATCTGCCAGTTAAACATCGCAGATATGGATTTTATCAACCGGCGGGCGCGAATCTACGGAAAGGGTCGGAAAGAAAGAGAAATCTATTTCTCGGCGCAGGCGTCCCTCCATATCAGAGACTATCTAAAAACCCGAACGGATGATAACCCGGCTTTGTTAGTGGGAACCAAGTCACCATGCCGACGGCTTACGATAGCAGGGATCCAGTGGATCCTCAAAAGCATCCAGAGCCGAGACGAGAGACTGAACGGCTTAAAGATATCCCCTCACACATTCCGGAGATCCTGTGGAACGGATATGTTAAATCGTGGGGCGCCGGTTGAGATGGTCAAGGAAAAGCTGGGTCACGCCAAGGCAGACACGACCCTGCAATGTTACGCGAAAATCAGCACAGAAGCGGTCAGAGACGCAGAAAGGCGCTTCGGGGCTGCATAGGAGGATGGAGAAATGAACGACAACGATACGGCCAAAATACTTTGCCCGTTTTATCGATCCAGAAAAATGAAAAAATTAAGGCAGTCGATCACGATTACATGTGAAAATCTGGAGAATAATATGGGGTTTGATGTGAAAAATATGCTGTCGTTCAGGTCAATCCAGGAACGGGAGGACTGGATGGGGCTGTTTTGTCAGGACTTATATCAAAACTGCCCCTATTACCAAAAAATATATAAAAAATACGAGGAGAGAGAAGAATGGGAATTGTCAAAAATCAGAAAAAAGAAATCGAGCGAAAAAACCAGCAAATCGAATTATTGAAACATAGCATCGGGGGAAGAGATCGGGAGATAGCAATCCTGAGAGGTCAGGCACTGGCTGCGCAGGCGCTGATCGGAGCAGTTATAAAAAAATACGGAAAACTCGAAATACCATTGGAAGAAGTGAGGAAAAACTACCGGGTCAAGGCGAAACTTGATTCAGAAACAAAGATGTGGCACATTGAGAGTGCAGAAGCATAAAGAAAAGCGCCGGGGAGAACCTGGCGCTTTTCTTTATGCCGGTACGCTGTCCATATATAGCGCATCGGCGTTTATATCGATCGCGTTTTTATTCACAATAAACAGGATGTAGAGGATTTCTTAAAAAGGAGAGCGCTGGAAGCATTCAAAAATGCTCATGAGCTGTTTTATTACAGTCCTACCTACGCAATGGGAATCGAATGCGAGAGGTGCGCGGGAGTCCTCCATGATAAACACGGGATGTCCTGGGATGAGATAGAAGATCTTGAAACTAAGATATACCAGGAATACGAAAGGCAGCTGTAACGGCTGTCTTTTTTGTATGGGAGAAAAGTGAATAAAATACTGCCAAAATAGAGGAGAAAGGGGGCGAAAACGGATGGCGAGAGCGAAATATCAAGAGTGGATTAACGATCCGGACAAAAAAACTCTACTGTCCGGATGGGCCCGCAAAGGATTGAGCGACCAGCAGATCGCGAAAAACATAGGAATCTCAAGGTCTACGCTGAATGAATGGCGGAAAAAGTATCCGGACATTTCGGACACATTAAAAAAAGGGAAAGAAGTAGCAGATGCGGAAGTTGAAAATGCCCTCTATCTGAAGTGTATCGGTCACAAGGTGCAGCTCAAAAAGACTTTTAAGGTCAAAAAGATAGAATATAATGACGCAGGAAAGAAAATCAAAGAGGAGGAGAACCTGGAAACAGGAGAGGATGAGGTATACATTCCTCCGGATACAAAGGCGATCATCTTCTGGCTAACCAACCGGATGCGTGAAGACTGGAAAGAGCGACAGAACACCCAGATGGAGCAGGAAGAAACCGAAGAGAGCGGCGTGATCATGCTTGCACCGGCGGATGTGGAGGGAGTGAAAGAGAAAATTGAACACTATAAAGCCGAAAAGCTCAAGAGTGATATGGCAGCCGCAGCCGAAACAGGCGATCATGATGAGCAGAGGGGAAGATGAGGCGCTTTACGGCGGGGCAGCAGGCGGGGGAAAGTCGGATTTTATCCTGGCGGAAGCCCTGCGCCAGGTGCATATCCCGCACTATAGAGGAATCATCTTTAGAAAGACCTATCCGCAGCTCACAGCCCTGATAGACCGCTCTCGCGATATTTATCAGCCAGTTTATCGGAAGGCTCGATACAACGAGACGGGGCATGTCTGGAAGTTTCCCAGCGGCGCAAAGATTTACTTCGGATCCATGCAGTACACCAAGGATCGAACAAATTATCAGGGAAAACAATATGATTTCATCGGCTTCGATGAGCTCACGCACTTTACTTGGGATGAATATTCCTACATGGTTTCCCGAAACCGTCCTGCCGGTCCGGGAACACGCGTCTATATGCGTTGTACAGCCAACCCGGGAGGTGTGGGACATGGATGGGTCAAGCAGTACTTTGTAAAGGCCGGAAAGCCATACGAGACAGTGATTCATGAGCATGAAATTGTGGGAAAGAACGGGCAGAAGCTTCGGATGTATCGAACGTCCTGCTTTGTCCCGTCAACGATTTTTGACAATAAAGAGCTGTTAAGCAATAACCCCAATTACCTGGCGGCGCTAGCATCTCTTCCGGAAGCAGAGAGAGAGGCTCTTTTATATGGCGATTGGGACAGCTTTTCCGGACAGGTATTCGAGGAGTTCCGCGACAATCCGGACGGCTACGAGACCCAGCAATACACGCATGTCATTAAGCCCTTCCGAATCCCGGATGATTGGGCGATATATCGTGGCTTTGACTTTGGTTATGCTAAACCGTATTCGGTCGGCTGGCACGCGGTCGATCACGAGGGCTGTATCTATCGTATCAAGGAGATGTATGGATGTACCGGTACCCCGAACACGGGTGTCAAGATATCCCCGGATGAGATTGCGAAGCAAATCAGAGAGGTAGAGCACGCCGATCCGATGCTTAAAGGTCGGAAAATCATAGGAATCGCCGATCCGTCCATCTATGACGAGTCCCGCGGGGAATCTATCGCGGCTATGATGGAGCGCCAGGGCGTTTATTGGTCGCCGGGAGACAATACGCGACTGGCCGGAAAAATGCAATATCACTATCGCCTTGCGTTCGATGAGAACGGCAGGGCGATGTTCTACGTGTTCAATACCTGCAAGGACTTCATTCGGACGATCCCGGCGCTGGTATATGACGAGAGGAAAGTGGAGGATATTGACACCACACAGGAGGACCACATCTATGATGAATGCAGATATGTCCTCATGGAGCATCCGATCGCACCCAGAAAGAACATCATTCGTGAGATTCCGCAGGAAGATCCGCTGGATCTGTATAAAGAGAACCGTATGGTATTTAGAGTATAGGAGGCACACATGGAAGAACTAAAAGAAAACCTGACAGAGACAAGAATCGGAGAACAGGAAGCCCGGGAAGCGCTTGCAACACTTGAAAAGTATAAGCGCGGTAAAAAAACTCTGGATGAGCGCCTGATTGATAACGAACAGTGGTGGAAGATGCGGCACTGGGAGCGGTTTAAAAAGAAAGACACGAACAAAGAAACCATAGAACCGGCGAGCGCCTGGCTGTTTAACTCCCTGGTAAATAAACATGCTGACTTTATGGACAACTATCCTGAGGCGAACATCCTGCCGCGTGAGGAATCAGACAAGGAGACAGCTAAAATCCTGTCTGAGGTGGTCCCGTACATCATCGAGAGGAATGGATACAAAGCAGTTTACTCAGATACGACATGGCAAAAAATCAAGATGGGGACCGGAATCTATGGAGTATTTTGGAACCCGCAGAAAGAGAACGGCATGGGAGACATAGAGATCCGGCGCTGTGACCCGCTCAAAATGTACTGGGAGCCTGGAATTGATAAGATTCAGGACTCCAGAAATCTGTTCTATCTGGATACGATGGACACGGACCTGCTCGAACAGCTCTATCCACAGCTCAAGGGAAAGCTGCAGGATACGCTGCTTGACATCAAAGAATACCAGACAGATGACTATGTTGATAACACCGGAAAGTCGCTGATTGTTGACTGGTATTATAAAAAAACAGTTGCGGGCATATCCGGAGGCGTGCCGGTCACGAAGACCATCCTGCACTATTGTAAGATCTGCAATGGTCAGGTGCTCTACGCTTCAGAGAACGATCCGAAGATGCGAGATGGCTGGTATCAACATGGCATGTATCCGTTTGTGTTTGATATGATGTTCCCGGTCGAGAATAGCCCCTACGGATTCGGATACCTGGACACAATGAAAGACTGCCAGGAATACATTGACAAATTAGGACAGGCAATTTTAAAGAATTCGATTGCGGGCTCGAGACCGCGCTACGGATGCAAGGATGGTGCAGGATTTAATGAGCAGGAGTTTACAGACCTTTCCCGGGATATCGTGCATTATGTCGGAAATAGGGATGATTTACAGCCGCTGACGGTGGCGCCGCTGCCCTCAATCTATTACCAGGTATACCAGGGGAAAATCGAGGAGCTGAAAGAAACATCAGGCAACCGAGACTTTTCGCAGGGTGCCACAACCTCCGGCGTCACAGCCGCATCCGCGATCGCAGCGCTGCAGGAAGCAGGGAGCAAGCTGGCGAGAGATATGATTGATGGCTCATTCCAGGCACATCAGGCAGTGATTTACATGGTTTTGGAACTCATCAGGCAGTTTTATACCACACCCAGAGTCTTCCGGATCACGAATAAATCGGGTGTAGAGGAATTTATCACGATGGATAACGCTGGAATGCAGCCGCAGGCGATGTCGATTGACTTCACAAATATGATGGCACAGCGTAAACCAATCTACGATATCACAGTCACCGCCCAGAAAGCCAGCCCGTTCACTAAAATCTCACAGAATGAGCTTGCGAAAGAGATGTATAACCTTGGATTCTTCAATCCTCAGCTCGCCGACCAGGCTCTTGCCTGCCTGGATATGATGATGTTTGACGGCAAAGAGGAGATCATGCAGAAGATCTCACAGAATGGAACGATGTACCAGCAGATGCAGCAGATGCAGCAGACCATGAGCCAGATGGCCGCGGTGATCGCCCAGAGCACCGGAGACACCCGCCTGCTTGATGCGGTCGGAATGATGGGACCGGCAGAGCAGCCGATCGTGTCCGGTGGCAGCACGAAATCCTCACAGCTGGATGCAATGGGGAACGCCACGAAAGAAACGGTAAGCTCTACCGCCGGAAAAGCCAGAGCCAGGGCAGCAGAGGCAGCCACACCGAAGGGAGCGCAGTAATGACGAAAGTAATCGAACAGAAAGATGGAGATACGATTGAATTTATCATTGACGGCCACGCTGACAAGATAAACCCGGATGAGGGGAATATCCTGTGTGCAGCCGTCTCAATGCTGGGGCAGACGCTCATGGAATGCTTATGGAAAATAAAAGCAGATGCCAGAATGGAAAGCCGCGCCGGATACATCCGGATTCTGTGCCGCATGGAAGAAAATGAGGTGGAAATCAAGCATCTGTTTGACTTCGCAAAAACCGGATTTTTGCTTTTAAAATCAAGGTATCCGGAGCATTTTGACCTGGTGGGAGAATTTTGAAAAATAATATGCCAAAATACAATCATAGACACGCCGGAGAGACGGTAGGAGGCAGCTGGAGAGACAGACGGACACGCCGGAAAGACGGCAGAGGACAAGCTGGAAAGACAGCCGACACGCCGGAGAGACGGCAGATAGGCACGCCGGAAAGACGGCAGAAAGGAAAGAAAGATGATTAGATTGAACCTCAGAATGTTCGAAGGTGGAGAAGGAGGCGCAGCGGGAGCGACTACAGGAGCCGCACCGGCAGAAAACCAAGCGCAGCCGGCAGGAACACCGACAGAAGGTGAAAAGCCGGCCGAAACGATAGAGGAGACCCCGGAGGAGCGCGCTAAGTCCTATAACGACCTAATTAAAGGCAAATTCCGCGACATGTACGATGCAGACGTGCAGAAGGTAATCAAGAGTCGTGTGGGCGAAATGAAGCAGATGCAGAAGCAGATGCAGGAGCAGTCGGACATCATCGGATTGATGGCCAAGAAGTACGGTCTTGCATCTGACAATATGGCAGATATTCGCACAGCACTGGAAAATGACGACATGTTTTGGGAAGAGGCAGCAGCCGACCAGGGCATGACGGTAGACAGCTACAAGAAGATGATGAAGCTGGAAGCGGAAAATGAATCATTCCGGAAAGCCAAGGAAGAGGCAGAGCGCAAGAATCAGCGGGATGCGGTATTCCAGAAATGGGACCGGGAAGCGGAAGAACTGAAACGATTCTACCCGCAGTTTGACCTGCAGACGGAAATCCAGGATCAGAGATTCCTTGACCTGATGGGCGCAGGCATCAATATGCGTACAATCTATGAGACTCTTCATCATGATGAAATCATTCCGGCACTGATGCAGCAGACAGCCAAGGCAACCGCCAAACAGCAGGCGGCAGCCGTGCAGAGCGGTCAGATGAGACCGGCGGAGAATGGCATGTCAAGCCATCCGGCAGCGCAGATCGTAAAGGATCCGGCAAAGATGACCAAGGAAGAGCGCCAGGAATACGCCAGAAGAGCAGCAAGAGGGGAGATCATTACATTCAGAGAGTAGGAGGATGGAATGATTTACTTAGACTTAAGATTATTTGATGATGTAACAAACACAACCGGTTCGACCGGGACAGGAAACGAACTCAGCCATGAGATGAAGACGTACTATGACAAGACCTTGATTGACATTGCGGGTCCGCGTCTGGTACACGATCAGTTCGGTCAGAAACGACCGATCCCGAAAAACGGCGGTAAAACAATCGAGTTTAGAAAGTACACCCCGCTCAGCAAGGCATTAACCCCGCTGACTGAGGGCGTAACTCCGGAAGGCAACAAGCTGGATGTCAGCATCGTGACGGCGACCGTCAAACAGTACGGTGATTATATCAGACTGTCTGATATGCTGCTTATGACAGCGATCGATAACAACCTGGTGGAAGCCATGAAACTCTTGGGCGATCAGGCTGGTGCCACTCTGGACACTGTAACCAGAGAAGTCCTCAATGGCGGAACGAATGTACAGTATGCAGAGGGACAGACCGCATCGAGAGCCACTTTAACCCAGAACATGAAACTGACCGTCAAGGCGGTTAAGATGGCAGTCAGAGCGCTGAAAAAACAGAACGCTCCGAAGATTGACGGCTGGTATGTCGGAATCATCCACCCGGATATCGCCTATGACCTCATGGAGGATGAGGAGTGGAAAGATTGGCACAGATACACCAAGCCGGAAAACGCTTACCAGAACGAGATCGGAGAGATTGGCGGCGTCCGTTTTGTAGAGTCCACCGAAGCGAAGATCTTTGCAAAGGCAGGAGCTACGGGAACAGGAAGCGATAAGATCGACGTATACTCAACGCTGATCCTCGGTGCGAACGCATATGGAATCACGGATGTTGAGGGCGGCGGTCTTGAAACGATTGTAAAACAGCTTGGTTCCGGTGGTACAGCCGATCCGCTGAACCAGAGAGCAACAGCCGGATGGAAAGCCACCAAGACGGCGGAACGTCTGGTAGAACAGTACATGGTGCGTATTGAGACAGGAAGCACATTCTCGGAAGGAAAGGGGAACTAAATGGCAGCGAAGAAAACGGAAGAAATGACCGAAGAGGTAAGAACGGAGGAGACAACCGAAGAGGTAAAAGCCGAAGCAAAACCGGAGGAGAAGCCGGATGATCGGGTAAATGTCTACCTGATGCGAGATTCTGACAAGTACAAGGGTGATGTCTTTGTGCAGGTGAATGGTGTGGGATACATCATCCAGCGCGGAAAGAATGTAAAAGTTCCAAAAGCGGTTGCTGAGGTGCTGCAGAACTCCCAGGAACAGGACTCCAGAACAGCGGAACTCATCGACCAGGAAACGGAAAAATTCGAAAATGGTTTGAAGATGCTGATCTAAACCGGACGGGATGCGTGCGTAAACACGCATCCTGTTTTGAAAAAGGAGGAAGAGATGATAACGATTGAGAATAGACAGATGTTGATTCCACGCGGAGAAGAGATAATCGGAACCAGCGCGGACAACCTGTGTGACACTAGAACATTCTCACTCCCGTGCATATCTGCCACTCTTTTAGATTTGTCCGCTCTGAAATTCTTCCTCGATTTGGAATATGCCGATGGAACCAAGGACACGGATTCTTTGCAAGCGACATATGAGGATGCTCGCATCCTGCTCCTGTGGCAGATCCGGAATACACAGCTGCGCGTTCCTGGGGCGGTTTTTATTGCAATTCGAGGATATGACGATACCGGGACGATGCGATACACATCATACAAGACGCCGGTATACGTAGAGGATGCAATCAACACCCCGGAAGGAAAACCGGGCTTGAGTGAGTTTGAACGCCTGGAAAAGGAACTGAATGCAGGTCTTGAGAAGGCTGAAACAGCCACCGAGAAAGCGGATACGGCGGCAGGTTTGGCGAACTCAGCAGCAACCAGAGCGACAACGGCAGCAGAAGAAGCGGAAAAATTGCGTGAGAACATTGCGGGAAAACTAGACCGTGGAGAATTAAAAGGAGATAAGGGAGATAAGGGGGACAAAGGAGACACCGGTCCACAGGGAATCCAGGGAGAAAAAGGGGACAAAGGAGACACCGGTCCACAGGGTCCGCAGGGGATCCAAGGAGTCCAGGGGGAAAGCGGCGTAATGGCGCCTGCATCTGGAATGTTCTCCCTGTATCTGGATCCGGCAACGGGTAACTTGTACGCGGATTATCCAGACGGAGAAACTCCACCGGCATTCGAGTATAACGCAGAAACAGGAAATCTTTATTATCTGACAGGAGAGGATGTGAACAATGGCTAGAATCTTAATTGGAAACATCAAAGGACCGCAGGGAATCCAGGGAGAAAAAGGAGATAAGGGCGATATCGGTCCACAGGGTATCCAGGGAATCCAGGGTCCGCAAGGCGAAGAAGGTCCGCAGGGTCCACAGGGAGAAGTTGGTCCACAGGGACCACAAGGCATTCAAGGACCACTTCCGCCGCTGATCGATAACTACCTTGCCACAGAGTCAGGAAAAGCGGCGTTGGATGCGATTGTCGGGAAGCTGCTGGATGAGAGATTGAAAGCGGCGGAGACTTCGATTACTCAGTTAAATAGCGAGGCTTTTTTTGTTCCCGTATCCTATTTCAGAGACAAAATAAATAAAACCTATTCAAGAATAGAAGTTTTCATCTTCGGAAAACTTGTAGTGATAAGGATTAACGTACTTATTGATGATTTTGATAAATATTACGGTGAAGCAACGGATGACTTAAGAAATATCCCAGCTTTGGCACATTTAAGTGATACTCTTGAAGTTCGAACACCCGGAAGCATTAGAACAAGTGACAACGTTACCACCCTGAAACAATGCGGAACCGTCCTAATAAGTGGCGGAAAAATATTCGCCGCTATTCCTGAAAAGATAATTTCATCAGGATATATAAGTGGTCAAATTATCACATATTTATTACAGTGAAATAGCGACATGCGAGTTGTAGTAAAGTATCGTAACAATATTGATAATGTATATGTGCAAGTTTATAAAGGGGATCAAAGATATTTTCTGCAAATTATTATCAATATTGAAGGAAAAAAGAAAACCTTAACCCTTGCCGAATTTACACTTTGATTCCAACTATTTAACTTGAGTTTTTAACAACGCAGCTTCTAATCGTAATTTAGCTGAGTAATAGAGGGGCGAAATGTTCACGGTAAAGAAAAATA
>OODE01002187.1_pt1 | contig 10746 bp, 7 predicted proteins | sample 1671771 | NCBI WGS metagenome assembly OODE01 (sample SAMN06348191, study PRJEB24527) | human gut metagenome | biome: human gut; feature: ankylosing spondylitis patient; material: feces | host: Homo sapiens | place: China | collected 2015-10 | reverse complement strand
CGTGATTCTGGTCAGCGAAGCTGACATATTCCTATCAGAATCACTGCGCATCCTCACGGAGCGTTTATCTCAGTCGGAGCCCCAACTCCCACTGAGACAAATTTGCTGTTACTCACATTACGCTAATATTATTTTTCTTAAATTTTCCCAAAATCCAAGCAACCTACAGCAGTCCAATCGCCTCCCGCACATTTGCCACCCCTTCCAGCCGGATATCCGACCTTGGTTTCAATTTACTGACATTGACCATCGGAAGAATGCATCTTGTAAATCCCATCTTGACTGCCTCATGGACTCTCTGCTCTGCCATCGAGACGGCGCGCACCTCTCCGGAGAGTCCGACCTCGCCAAATACGATCGTTTTCTCATCCAGCGGACGGTCTTTATAGCTGGAAATCAGCGCCATCACGATCGCAAGGTCAAGCGCCGGCTCGTTCATCTTCATGCCGCCTGCAATGTTGACATATGCATCGTACCCGGACAGGGCATAACGGCATCGTTTTTCCAACACTGCCATGAGCAGGTTCACACGGTTGTAATCGACGCCCGCTGCCGTCCGCCGCGGCAGTCCGAAATTCGTCTTTGACACCAGCGCCTGCACTTCCAGAAGAATCGGGCGGGTTCCCTCCATCGAGCAGGCAGTCACCGCACCGGATGCCTCCGCCGGGCGCCCTTCCAGCATAAATTCGGATGGATTCGGCACCTCCGCCAGTCCTTCCTCCCGCATCTCAAACACGCCGATCTCATTGGTCGAACCGAAGCGGTTCTTCACTCCCCGCAGAATCCGGTAGGACGCATGGCGATCGCCCTCAAAATATAGCACTGTATCGACCATATGTTCCAGCATACGCGGTCCCGCAACAACGCCCTCTTTCGTCACATGACCGACGATAAAGACTGTCACGCCCAGTCCTTTTGCGAGCTGCATCAGGACGCCGGTGCACTCTCTTACCTGGCTGACACTGCCCGGTGCAGAACCTGCCGCCTCGATAAACATGGTCTGGATCGAATCGATCACGACCACATCCGGGCGTACCTCCCGGATCACCTCCGCAATCGTATCCAGGTTCGTCTCGCTCAAGAACGAAAGTGGTCCGCGCACCGTCCCAATCCGGCTTGCCCGCAGTTTGATCTGTTTTAATGACTCCTCACCGGAAACGTACAAAACCTTCTGTTCCTGTCCCGCCAGGTTTCGGCAGACCTGCAGAAGCAGGGTTGATTTTCCGATTCCCGGATCTCCGCCAACCAACACCAGGGAGCCACGCACCACGCCGCTTCCAAGCACCCGGTCAAGTTCTGCAAATCCAGTTTTCGTCCGATCCGTATCGGAAAGCTCAATTTCATCTAAGCTGACCGGCTTTGCCTGCGCGCCAGCCCGTTTCCCCGGTGCCGCCGTCAGCGAAGCCGCTGCCGCATACCGCCCTGCTGCCGTACCGGATGATGCCGATGCGGACGGCGCTTCCACCATCGTATTCCACGCCTTACACGCCGGGCACTGCCCCATCCATTTGGAAGATTCATAACCGCATTCCCTGCAGAAAAATCCCGTTGATTTTGCCTTTGCCATGCTGATTCCTTTCCAAACACTTCTTCTCATATTTCTTATTACACAAAAAGCTGCTGCATGGCGGAAACCGGCTTCCGGCGCACACGCCCGCCATTCCTGCCATGCAGCAGCTTTCATCTCATGCATTGTAACTTGTACGTAACGTTTTGTTTTTCTTTTCCTTATCTGGCTTCAATCCGGATTGCGGTTGCCTTGCCCGGGTTCAGCTCCACGCTCAGTACCAGTTTGCCACTGACGTTGGTCTTCATGCCGCCGACCGATACGCCGTCTACATATACCTCATACTCACGCTCATCCTCTAACTGAATGGTAATCTGAGCATCCTTCTCGCCCTCAACCGAAAACTGTACGGAAGTATCTCCCGCCTGAAAATGATTGACTGCCGTGCCCGGTACCGACTCATATACGAACATTCCGTTGCGCTCCAGCTTGGTAATCTCGCCGAATGTTTTTACCTTATAAAGATCGCCCTGAAATTCAAAATCCTGCAGCTTGGACTTTGCTGCTAACATATAATTGCCAAAACTGATGGTTCCGTCATCCTCGATGCGGATTAACTCGCTAACTACTGGCATAATGCTTTATCCTCCTAGTATCCTTTTAATCAATATCGCAACTGCTCCGCACTTACACAGTTACTCAGTAGTATCATTTTAACACACTTCGACCGGGTTTACCAGTCTTTTCGCTTCCAGCCCTTTAGACCGTCTCAAATTTCAGCTGATCGCCATCTTTTTCAATCCGAACCTCTGTTTTTTTCCGGATCGTGCCTTCCAGGATCTTCTCAGAAAGCTGATCCTCGATCTGCGTCTGGATCGTCCGGCGCAACGGTCTTGCACCATATTTGGAATCATATCCCTTGTCTGCCAGGAAATCGATCGCATCATCTGTGATCGTGAGCGTCATTCCAAGCTGATCCTCCGTCCTTTTCTTGATGCCGCGCAGCAGAATGCCCGCGATCGTCTTGATATTCTCCTTCGTCAGAGGATGGAATACTAAAATCTCATCGATTCGGTTTAAAAACTCTGGCTTAAACATCCGGCGCACTTCCTCCATCACGCGCTCTTTCATAAACGCATAATCCGCTTTCTCACCGCTCTCCGACGAGAATCCAAGCCGCTTCGGGGAAATAATATTTTCAGCGCCCGCATTGGAGGTCATAATCAGAATCGTGTTCTTGAAATCCACCTTCCGTCCCTGTGCGTCCGTAATGTGCCCGTCATCGAGGATCTGCAGCAGAATGTTAAATACATCCGGATGCGCTTTTTCAATCTCATCAAAGAGAATAACCGAATATGGATTGCGACGCACCTTCTCGCTGAGCTGTCCGCCCTCCTCGTAGCCAACATATCCTGGCGGCGAACCGATCATCTTAGAAACGCTGTGTTTCTCCATGTACTCCGACATATCAACGCGGATCATCGCATTTTCCGTGCCAAACATCGCCTCCGAGAGCGCCTTGGAAAGCTCTGTTTTTCCGACACCCGTCGGCCCCAGGAACAGAAACGAACCGATCGGCCGCTTCGGATCCTTGAGTCCCACACGACCACGGCGGATCGCACGCGCCACGGCGGATACAGCTTCCTCCTGTCCGACCACGCGCTCATGCAGAATGGACTCCAGTTTCAACAGCCGCTCTGACTCTTCTTCTGCCAGCTTGCGAACCGGAATCTTCGTCCAGTCAGAAACAATGTCCGCAATCTCATTTTCACCGACCACTAACTTGCGTGAATTTTTCTCTTTTTCCCATTTTTCACGAATCTTTTCAATCTTTTCCTGCTTTTTCTGCTGCTTCTTCTTGATCTCACCGGCTTTCTCATAGGCTTCAGCCTTGATCGCCTCTTCCTTCTGACCTTCGAGTTTTTTGATCTCCGCTTCGAGCTTTTTAATCTCCTCCGGCTCCGTATATACAGTCAGACGCAACTTCGAGGATGCTTCATCGATCAGATCGATCGCCTTGTCCGGCAGGAAACGGTCATTGATATAGCGGGCAGACAGGCGCACCGCTGCCACCAGTGCCTCATCCTGGATCGTCACCTTGTGATGTTCCTCATAGCGGCTGCGAAGCCCCTTCAAAATCTCAATGGATTCCGCCTCCGTCGGCTCATCCACCATAACCGGCTGAAACCGGCGTTCCAAGGCCGCATCTTTTTCGATGTATTTGCGGTATTCTTCCAGCGTCGTCGCACCAATGAGCTGAATCTCGCCCCTCGCCAGCGACGGTTTCAGGATATTAGAGGCATCGATCGCGCCCTCCGCGCCGCCTGCGCCGATGATCGTGTGAATCTCGTCAATAAACAAGAGCACATTTCCACTCTCCCGCACCTCGGCAAGTACCTTCTTAATCCGCTCTTCGAACTCACCGCGGTACTTGGATCCTGCGACCATGCCGGACAAATCGAGACTGACAACCCGCTTTTTCGCGATCGTCTCCGGTACATTGCCGGAAACAATGAACTGTGCCAGACCTTCCACAACCGCCGTCTTTCCGACGCCTGGTTCCCCGATCAGGCACGGATTATTCTTCGTCCGGCGGCTTAAAATCTGAATAACACGTTTCATTTCCCGTTCCCTGCCGATGACTGGATCGAGCTTTCCGTCCCGCGCCATCTGAGTCAGATCCCGGCTGAAATTGTCCAGATTCGGTGTATTGCCTTTCTCCGGGCGCACCCGTCCTGCTGCCGCATCTTCCGCTGCCTCGGACGGCGCGTCATCGCCCATAGCCCCCATCAGATCCACATATAATTTCTGAATATTAACATTCATTGTATTGAGTAAACGGCACGCAGTTGATTTTCCATCCTTGATGATGGCAATCAGGATGTGCTCCGTTCCAATCAGAGGCGCTTTGAAAAAAACCGCCTCATCATAACTCGCCTGCAGCACGGCGCGCGCCCCCGGCGTATACTCAATCTGTCCCTCTACCTGAGTCGCCACTGCCGGGCTTATCAGACGCTCCATCAGTTCCATGACACGCTCTTCTGTCACATCATGTTCTGCCAGAACCGCTGCCGCCACGCCAGTTTCCTCTTTTATCAGTCCTAAAAGCAGATGCTCCGTCCCCACATAGCCGTGTTCCAGCTCCTGCGCTGTCTCGACTGCCAGACGGATCGCTTCTCTGGCTTTCTGAGTAAAACGATCGATCATTTTACTGTTCCTCCTGTTTCTTTTTACTTTACACCAGCTTCGGCAGTTCCTCCCGCAGATACCGCGCCCGCTCTGCCTCCAATTCCTCACGTCCCAGCGGCTTGCTCGAACGTTTCTGTAAGTTTGCCGGCTGGATGCCGATCATCAGGCGGTAAATGCTCACAAATTCTGCCGGTTTTAACAGCCCGTCCGCGATGCCCGCCCAGACATGAGATAGAAATGTCATCGCTTCCTTGAGCGTCATCCGGCGCGCATATTTCAGAACGCCGTAGGACTTGTACGCCTCATCCTCCCGCTCCAGGCGGTGCCTCGACAGAGAAACCTCGCGGAACTGATTTTCCTGCGCCGAGAGCTGCCCCGCCACGTTGGCTACCAGCTCCAGAATCTCTTGTTCGGTGATGCCGAGTGTCTTCTGATTGACTACCTCGTACAAATCGCCGTAGTTTTCATTGCCTCTGCCATAAACGCCGCGCACGGTCGTGCCGAAACGTCCCATATCGCCCAGAAGTTCCTGAAATTTCTTATTCATCGTCAGAGACGGCAGATGCACGACCACAGACGCCTTCATTGCTGTTCCGACATTCGTCGGATAGGACGTCAGATATCCATATTTCTCATTAAATGCATACGGAATCTTCTCGTTGATATAATCATCCAGCGCATCCGCTTTTGCATAACATTCTTGCAGATCGAGTCCCGATGCCAGCACCTGTAACCGGATATGATCGTCCGCATTTAATACCATGCTGACCCGCTCATCCTCCGAACAGAGGATCCCGCCCGGCGTCGTCTTCTCCGCCAGCGTGCGGTTTAAAAGCCGCCGTTCCCGCAATGCGGTGCGGTCAAGCTTCTCCATCAATTCCAGATCTTCATATTCATAAAACTGACCGTCCCGGTCACCCAGATCGCGGAAATTCTGTTTTAAACGGGCAATCATCGTCCGCGCCTCATCCGGCTCCAGACGGCTCGGAAATTTATATTCCTCCCAGTTCCGAGACAGACGCACCCGGCTGGAAACGATATTGGACGCATCATTCGCCACTTCCTCAAACCATTTCGTCATGTCTCATCTCTCCTTCCAGACTGTGTATCTTATCCCGGCAGGCAGCAGCCGTCTCATAGTCTTCTTCCTGCAACGCCGCTTCCAGCCTGCGTTTCAGCTGCTTAATCTGCTCTTCCGGGCTGAATTCCAGTTCTCCTTTCTTCGTCACCTCTGCAGCCGCCTGACTGCGCGGCTGGATCTTCGGATGTTTGCCGGTATGGCTCGAATTTTCCTGCAATTTCTTAATTTTCTCTCCAAGCAACGGATCAAACACATGATAACAGTCCGCGCATCCGAAACGGCTGTTCTTGATAAATTCTTCATACGTCGTGCCGCAGGTCGGGCATACCACATCCTCTTTCGGTGCCTGGCTGGCAGACGCATCCGTCAGTCCCAAAAGGCTCGAAAGCAGTTTTCCAAGCGGAAATTCTCCCTCAATCAGTGCCGAGTACGGTCCCAGATCCATCTCTTTCGCGCACTGGGCGCAGAGATTATGCTCTGTCTTGACGCCGTTAAACACTTCTGTATATTTAATATTCGCTTCGCGAATCCCACATTTCTCACACAGCATAATTTATCCTCCCAACATACACATCCCGCAACGGTTCCAATACACAAAAACCATCGCCCGCAGCCGGAACCTGCTATTCCGCTGTAAATGCGTCATAAATGGAATCCACCAGATTGTGAACCTCCTCGCGGCTCACATTTTTACAGACACCTCTTGCCAGAATTACACTGAGATCCCGGCGCATCTCCGAGATCGTCCGCATCTTATCCGTGTCAAGTGCAATCACTGCCCCGCGGCGGCGGTCCACACGCAGAAAACCTTCCTGTTTCAGTACAGAATATGCCTTGTTGACCGTGTGCATGTTAATTCCGATGTTATCCGCTAACTGGCGCACGGATGGCAGCGTATCGCCCTCCCGGATCTGGTCGGTCGCAATCCCGATGATGATCTGGTTTATGAGCTGAATATAAAGCGCTTCCTCACTGTTAAAATCAATCTCTACAATCATACTCCACCATCTTTCATTCTGACGGCAGACCCCGTTTCTAAATACAGTCAGCCGCCTGTTTTATCATTTGTTATATAGATTGTATAACAAACAGATGTTTTCGTCAACTGTAAAACTGTGTTAATTGTGTGAACTTGTTACTGTTCACGGATAGGCACTTTTGGAACTGAAAGTGCCGTAAGAAAACGTGGTGGCAGCAGGAATTTGCCGTATTTAAATGCGAAGCCACGGCAAATTCCGTTACTGGGCACGTATGCGTGAACAGTAACGTGAACTTGTTACAAAAAAATCGATATAAAAGAAAAGACAGATACCCACCAGAAATCTCCTGGACAGATATCCATCTTTTCCTCTTTTATTTACTGCGGATCGTCGATATACTCAAATCCATCCTCATCACGCCGATCCCGCTCTAACCGGGCTTTTGCCTCGCGGGCGCGTCTGGATCGCTCTGATTCCGACTCATATCTCGTTGGGCGATCACCGTATTCCTCCCGTTCCAGCGTGTAGTAAAGCTCCGAGCGGGATGCCGGGCGCACATGAATCGCCGGGCGCGCATTCCGGCGGTCTCCCGATGCTGCAGACTCTTTCGCCGCACGATGCGCCGATGCAGGCGTGTAATCGCGCTGCAGGCGGCTTTCTTTTGCTGAAACGGCACGTTCCCGTTCTGTGCGTCGGCTTTCTGCCACTGCCTGGCGTTCCCGCTCTGCGCGGCTTCCGTCTGCCGAAGTTCTGCGCGGACGCTCTGAATGGCTTTCCTCTGCCGCATCTCTGCGGGTGCGCTGCAGACGTTCTTCTTCTGATGCCTCTCTGCGGACACAAGCCGGACTGCTTTCTTCTGGCATTTCTCTACGAACGCGTTCGGAACGATTTTCGCTTCCTGCTTCCCGGCGACGTCTTTCCTCCGGCATCCGTTTTGCGCGGTCTGCCGATGCTGCCTCCATACTCCGCTCTCGGCGAACAGGCTGGGACGCGCGCTCATCTTCCCTTGTCCGGCGGACCGGCTGCATCTCGCGCTCCTCTTCCCGCTCCCGGCGAACCGGTCTTGTCTCCAGCGTCTCTTGGGTTCGGCGCGCACTCCGACGCCCTTCCTCCATCCGCTCTGCGGACGGGCGGCGTCTGTCATCCGCTGCCATGCGCTCCTTCTCACTCCGCGCTGCCGGTCTTGCCGGCATCATTTCCCCATCTTCTCTCTTGTCGCGCCCAGTGCCTCGTTTCACCCGTGCGTCTGCCGCCGGTCGTGCATTCGGCGATGACGGACGACGCTTGGACCTCTGTCTGCCTCCGGCTGCCTGCGCTTCCTCTCTCCACTCTTTCCGCTTGAGCAGAAGATTGATCACGATAAAGAACAAGATTACACACGCTACGCCCAGAACCGCAAGCATGACAAAGCGAATATTATAATCCCTGCAAAGTGCGTTGTACTTATCTACAATCTCTTCCACTTGTGCATCATCGTATTTAGTTGCCAGAGACGGGTCTTCAAAATATCGTTGGAAGGTCTTTTCTGCAATATCATACCGATACAGCGACTTCTCGCCGCTCTCATTCATACCATATACGACACAATACTTCTGCTGTTCATCGCTCTTCCACACCCAACCCTGCACTTTATACGTGCCGTTTAACTGAATGGTCGTCTCCATAAATCCATCCGGAATCTGAACCGACTCATCCGGTGGAAGCACCAGAATCGACTTTGCTGTCACATCGATCGTCACATACGGCGATAACACACCGGATTCCGGTATATAAATATAAAATGCACCATTTCCATCGGCACCCTGCAAATACAAAAGCGTCAGGTCATTGCCATTTCCACACTGGACCTCTGAACCGCCATAAGTACAGGTAGACTGCGTATATCCTTCCGGAAGCAGGGAGGCATCAAATTCCGTCGCCACCGTATAGGAAACGCCGTCTATTTCCACATCCAGCCCGTTTTTCACAACCGGCGTTGTCCCAACTGCCTCTGTTTCAGCCCCTGTCTCCGCCTCTGACGGCACATCGACCGTATCCAGCTTATTGACTGTGATCGTGTAGCTCTTAGTTGTCTGTCCATCCTCCGCCGTCACCTTGCAGACAACGGTATTAGCACCTACCTTTAAGCCGGAATCACCGCTGACAAGGACTTTCGCCTTGCTGTCCTTCGCACTCGCGCTGACCGCCAGCTTATCGACGCTGGCTCCTACCTGCGCCGTATAGGAAGTCACATTTGGCGAAAATGCAGGGGAAAGTGTTCCTGGAGAAATCTTCAAGGACGAAAGCGCCGCTTCCGCCGAGGAGGTTGCCGGTGCTTTTACTTTGACGCTCGCCGTCCCCGTTTTAGAAACTGTGACTGCCTGTGCATCTGAGTCATAGACTTCATAACTTCCCACAGAGATCGACGTATTTCCCGCCTGCACTGCCTTGAATTTCAGCGTATAGGAAAATGCCTTCGTCGAATTGGAATCCATCGTTCCAACTAGGCGGACGGAACCTGCACCGCCGCTTGCGTTATTTCCGCTCACAAACTCAATGACCGACGGATCATAGGAAAGTACCACGTCGGATGCCCCTAGATTTCCATCCTGAGAGGAGATCTTCACATTGACGCTGAACTCCTGACCCACCGTCGCACTCGGATCGGAAAATGAAATTTTTGCGCTGGATGCATAGGCGCTGATCCCGCCAACCGGCGCCGCCACCGTCAGCATACCTGCCGCAAGTATACCTAATATGATATTTTTAAACCTTTTCATTCAACTGCCCTGTCCTATATTCTTTATTGGTAACGGTCCCATATCTGCACCGTTCCCTTTCTTTACAAATTTTCACGTACCCGCTGCCATCTCTCAAGACCAGCCGCAGGTACGTGAAATATCCCTACAGTCCCAGAATCTTCTTCTGCATCAGAAGAACATCCAAAATATCTACTTTTCCATTTCCATTGAGGTCGGCGCGCGCGATTTCTTCCGCTCTTAACTTTCCAAGTCCCAGTATCGACCGCTGTGCCAGCAGGATATCCATGATGTTCAGCTTACCGTCGCCGTTGACATCCCCGCGCACCAACGATGCCGCATGCGTTCCCGATGTGGACTGGGATGGTACCGCCGCGCTGGTCGGCGACTGGCTCCCCTGCGGACTGCCGGCGCTCCCGACAGACTCCCCATTTGGTGCAATCAGGGTTCCGGAACTGCCGCTCCCAAATCCATTCACATTCGATCCCGGTGCAGACTGCCCGGAAGGAGAGCTTCCTGAACTGCTTCCCGAAGAGGTCGGACCGACAATCTGCACATCCGAACCGCCGGAGGAAGAATTTCCTGAACTGCTTCCTGAAGACATGCCCGGTCCCGTCGCCGGACCGCTAGAGCTGCTTCCAGAGGAAACGCCGCTTCCAATCGAGCTTGAGTAGGTCGGACCGCCTGACTGGCGCACTACGTGAAGGACGTAATTTCGCAGATTTCCATTTGCCGCTTTGACCGTCACGGTGATCTCATTGACACCGCTCTGCAGATCGACCGTTCCCGTTCCGGCAATCGTTGCCTTGGAATCAATCGCGCTCGCCGCTACCGTCACGCTTGCCACCGACGGATCCACGATCAGATCGTAGGACTCTGTATCTCGGTTAAAGGTCGGTGTCAGTGCAAATCCATCGACACCCAGCGCCGACAGCTTGTTGTTCGGGCTGCCGTCCAGCGTCGGTTTGACGCAGGCGCCCGCCGGCATATTTTTATACACCGGAATCGAGAACTCAAGTGTTGTATTTGCCAATGCCGTGATCTTCGAAAGCGTCAGTCCTTCGGCAGCTGCCGCCTGCACATTCGTCATGTACTGGTGTTTATAAAGGTTGCTGCCCTGCACATTAAATTTCTTTAAGTACAGCGTATCCTGTCCTTTTTTTACATAATTCTCGCCGTAATAAACCGAACCGCCACGGATCGATTTCTCGATGCTGTTCCACGGGCGCAGATAGGTTCCCGACTGGGATG
>OODE01002186.1_pt1 | contig 10756 bp, 9 predicted proteins | sample 1671771 | NCBI WGS metagenome assembly OODE01 (sample SAMN06348191, study PRJEB24527) | human gut metagenome | biome: human gut; feature: ankylosing spondylitis patient; material: feces | host: Homo sapiens | place: China | collected 2015-10 | reverse complement strand
TTTATGAATTTATTATAGGAACAATAAAAGTTATCATTTGTAAGTTTTTTCGTACTAATTAGATCGAAAACCCGTATCAACTTACCAACCTATATTTTTCCTTAACTAATCGATGCTATTGGTTCCACAATTCACAAATCTGAGATCGTCTGGGATCATTCAATCCATAAGTAGAGCCTCAGAATGCCAAGGCCTCCCCTTCGATTTTTCACCCCTTCTAAACGAAATTTCCCATAGTAATATCATGAATTTCGAAGTCCTATTGAAATCAACTTTCTTAATTTTCTATTAGATTACCTTCACTAAATATCTAGAAAACATATAAATGCTTAAGTTATTTTCTTATTGTGTTTGAAATTGATGAACTTCAATCACTTGATTTATCAAAAATTTATCCCCACATCTAACTTGCAATAAAATTTCACTGCTGTCCAAAATAATTTGCTCTTTGACTTTGGCCTCAACATTTACAGTTAATCCAGGCCCCAGAAAGTTAAAAGTCATAAACAAGCCCCTGCTAATCAAATAAAGAAAGCTGTGCAAGCTTCGGGGGCTTCTCCCACTCCTTGATATCAGGCTGATTAAGCCAGTGGAGTAGGCATTTACAGGTCATGAGGTTTAGTTTGAAGTACCTAGCCAGCCTACAATAAGTCCATTTATAACTTGACCGCCGCCGCATCAGCTCTAACAACAAGATCGCTATGGCAGCTGTCCATCTCTGGAACACGCCTAATTGTCAAGAACAAATTGCCCTGCAGCACTGACTGCATAAGTTTTAGGTTTAAATTATTTGTTTGCACCAAGTAACAAACTGTTTGCAAATCAGAATATTCCACTGGGAAGAGGCCATCAGACAATCTCTCCGGGCTGTTAGAAAAGACATCACTTCATCTTTATTTGCCCACCATGAACTTCCTGAACGGACTGCCCATGCCAAATAAAATTACATGTCTGTAAGACAATGGACAGCTAATGGCTGTTGGGCAGGCCTTTCGGCTTTCTCATGAATAGTTGTATTGATTGCTCTCAGATTGTTAACAATTGACTTTAATTAGATGTGGTCCGTATGGTTGCTAAAACTTTCAATGGATATAGACGCTCCCATTTGGTGAGGGAATTTCGGATAGTTTGTTATTACCCATGACATTGTTGCGAGATTCTTTTGGCAACGAACACCGCGCTACTCCCGCAATTTTTGCGTTAAAGGAAGTTCCTTGGATTAGGATAGCACGAACTATTCTCAGCATTTTTGCCGCCAATGCACAACAAAGCTTTCCCCAGGGCATTTTGAGTTTTCTCTTTTTTTCGATCCATTTATTGAGAGGCTTTGATCTTAGGAATCCTTTTGCTGCCAAATTCAAAACTACTCCCGCACCCTCTATCAGAAGAGAACGGGCAACTCGATCGCCTCGACGAGTTATGCCGCCTTTTTTTTCGTTGTGCCCTGTAGCCTTACTTTTTGGTACTAGGCCGTAGTAAGCAACAATTGATTTGGGCTTCTCAAACCTTTGGATATCTCCTATAGTTGCTTTTAACCGAGTGGCGGTTATCGGCCCTATCCCCGGGACTGACATAATTTTTTGGCAAATCTCGTCATTATCGGCATACTCTTTTAGATACTTACTGATCTTATTCAGACGTTTTTGAAGTTCTCTACAGCTTTGGAGCAACTCAAGTAACCAATCCTTAACTTCTTGCGGTATTTTTTTCGATTCACTAACCAGTTCTTCGACTTTGTTTTTATTCATTACGCCTTTAGAAATAGGGAGTCCCCATCGTTGACAGATGCCTTTCAGTGAAACGAATGATTGAATGTATTCTTTACGGAACTGTTCGCGAACAGCTTGTATGGAAGAAAGGACGGAGTTAGAGGTATTTTTGGGTGTTATCTCCGGAAGATTTGTATCTAATGAAAGAAACGCTATTGCCTGCGCATCGTTCAGATCAGTCTTTTGGCCGCCGAAATGAGTTTTGATGTATTCCTTAACAGCAGCTCCGTCGATCACTTTTGTATGATGACCGTAACCTTGTAGTTTCTCTGCCAGATAATGCACTTCCGGGCACGGCTCCATGCAAAAAAGCGTCGGAGACATTCTTTCTGCAGACTTCAACAAATCATCATAGGTGAGTCGGTCAATACCAAAGATCTCGCCTGCACCCGTGATTAGACAGGCGCTAACAAGATGCTTTGCAAGATCGATACCGATTACTTGATACGAGATCGATGTATCAATGCTTTTTACGAGTATTCTTTTTCTTGGCATGGAACTTTTCCTCTTTGGTTGATTTAGACAAATCCATTCTGCCACTTAGGGCAGGCGGCGGGTTCCATGTCATTAAATCTGCGTCATGACGGCATTTTCGGTTGTTCCGACAAATGTCTTGATAACAAGATTTTGCTTGATCCGCTTAAAGAAAAGCTCTATCTGCCACCTCTCCTTATAGAGATCAGCCACTTCTGTGGCGCTTAATTCTTGGCTATTGGTAAGAAATTCAAACCAACGATTTGTTTCTTTGTCTAACCATTGAACGACTCTGAAGTTAGTCTCTGAGCAATGCAGTTTGGCTTTAGCGCCCGTAAATTTCATCTCGTAAAGACCCCAGCAGCCATCAGGGTCGGCCTTGATAAGTCCTTGACGCAGCGGCGTATGCTGCGCATTGTCTTTTAAACGAGTAACAAACACTACTCCCTTATCCGTTAATCTTTTGAATAAGGAGTAATCGTTATAGCCTCGATCCATAACCACAATAGAGCCGGGAGGAATGTTCTCTAATATTCCTTTGGCTCCTTTGATATCACTCGTCTTTGCCGTCGTTTCCACGATGACTTCCGGCAGTGATGTATCGTTGTTCAGAAGCGTATGAAGTTTTATTCCGCCTTTGCGCCTGCGGTGCTGAGCCCATTCAAACAGGCGAAGGCATAAGCTTATTGTCGTGGAATCTAAACTGAAGACCGGCTTGGTGAATTTGTTTCCGAGGCGACCTTGTATCTCGTGTCTGAATTTCTCCAGAAGAACGTAATAAAAGTCTTCATAAAGCTTATAGGGCCGCTTACTGTTGGCGTAGCTCAGGGTAGAGCGACATACCGCGGTCGCACCTAAGTGACTGAGTTTCCCGAGACTTGAATAGAGACCGTCGGAAATCTCTCGCAATGAGTCTGCGCCCGTGAGTTGACAAAAGAGCATGGCAATAAATTGACTCCACGTCGTGAGGCCCTTTGCTCCTTTGTCGGATTGGTACTTGTTGACCAAGTTTTGAAACTCAATTTTCCCGCCCATAAGCTGGACAAGTTGTGCAAACATGGATATCGTTGATCTCTGCATGCTGGCGTTCCGTTTGTTTATTTCGCAAAAATCAACTTTATCGGATCGCCAGCATGTTTGCATTGGGGCTATGTCAATCGTTCAAATTTATTTTGGACAGTAGTGATAAAATTTAATTCATTCTTTTCGTATTTTTTATTGATCTATTTAAAGATTTATGTCTTTTAAAGCAAAACAAAACCGCCTCCAGGGCGGCTTAAAAAAATAGAAAGCTCCGAATTACAATGACGGAAAAACTACCACCAGCATCATCTTGAAATTTTCTTCACCATAAACTGCATGCGGATGATTAGCCGGCATGACAATGCTCTCGCCTTTTTCTAAGAAATAAGGCTTACCGTCAATCATGATCTTGCCTTTACCATCCAAGCAGATAACAAATGCATCGCCGGTGCTTTCGTGTTCACTAATGCCTTCACCTTTTGCGAAAGCAAATAACGTGATGCCAACACCTTTGTTTTGAACCAAAGTCTTGCTTACCACTTGTCCGGCTGCATATTGAACTTGGTCTGCTAATTTCAGAACTTCAGCGGAGGCGATATTTTTTAAATAAGCCATTTTTAACTCCTTGTGTTTTAAAACGTTTTAAGAAGTCTATGGCTCGTTGAGAACAAGTCAATTTAATCGCGTCTTCTTTTGGGCAGTTACCTTAACCGCAACTGCCTTTCAAACTTAACTAATTATTCTAAGGCGTTACAGTCGATACTCCGAAACCTTTCCTTCGCATGGATATCCATCGGTTACCCAAAGTTTTCCGGCCGTCACATCCATCACCATGGCATAAACAGAACAATAACGCTCTCCGATGATTCGAGGATCTTCGTGGTAGCAAATCGACTCCGGATAGTTGTCATGATTGCTTAGGAGTTTGAAAATCTCCTTCTCTCCAATCCTTCCGCCGTGTTTCTTCAACCATTTTTCCATAGTGTTGTAGCGTGTAAACGTCGATGGGATAAAACTTTTGGCTTTATCCTGAGGTGCGATGAGAGGAGAAAGATAGTGATTCGTATGGATTAAAGGTTCCCCCTGACTCATGATGACATCGAATTGATCAGGAGAGAATTCAATCACCATCTCAAATCCGCTGCGAGTCGCGATATTAAAAGCACCGGAACCGGCTCTCGGAAGCATAGAAACCGCTTTAATTGCTTCTGTTGCCAAACTGGAATCCAGAACTTTCCTCATCATTAGGTGAAGCGGAACGCCGATTTTTCCTTTTCCGACAGAAGTCGCATTCAGGCAGATAGAGATACCTTCCGAATTCAGTCCTTTTCCTCCTACCATGCCTGCCTCACAAATCATGAGAATGCTAGGCTCACCTTCTTGATGGACCTTAAGAACCACAGAATTTTGTCTGGCACTTGCCATCCAATCCCAAGTTTGCCCCATAAAAACGTGACCGTTCTTTCCGCGCTCAGAAGGAATGATGATGCAGGAGCAAGCATCGGCTTTCGCAAAAAGCACCTCGCTTCTGCAATTCAAAGTCAGGATGTCTTCAAAGCTTCTTCCCGAGCCCTCAGCAATGCCTTTCATTTCCTCAACATATGGAGGGCAATACTTCTCAATCACAGGAAGAAACTTCATGGCGAGTTTCTGTGCCTGCGGCCAATCAATATTCGCGGATTTTTCGAACGCAGAGGAATAAAAGTCAATATTTCTCTTAATCGCTCCCGAAGCCGATGATCCGTAGCGTTTTCCGCGTTCAAAGGCTGTCCCCTTGATTTCTATCAGTTGATAATAAGGCTTTGCATTTAACTGAAGTTTTCTTTCTTTAGGAACGACCAAATCAGAAACGGTTTTCGCCCGAACCCCTTGGCTGACAAGTAAACCAGAGGAGATTCCAAGAATTAACTGGCGTCTAAGCATCACTTCACCCTAAAATTTTCTTCGTTCGAATACGAAACATTATGTTCTGAAAACTTTCCTTATTCGTTTTAGAGGATACGATTTCTTGTCGCCTAAAAAATGGCAATTTTTTACAAACCTCGCTCCACCCTTTTTGAGATAGTTAGAAAAAACAAAAGAACACTATGTGGAAACCATCTCACGAACTATTAGACATGACGAAGTGCTCGGGTTGGAAGCATTCTGCCTTCAGGGCTATGCTCAGCCTTTCCCTAGGCACTTCCACGACTACTACGTCTTGGGTTTCGTGGTTTCCGGTGAGCAGGAGCTCCTTTGTAACGGGCTTAGCCTTCAAGTCTTTCCTGGCAATCTCTTAATTTTCAATCCTCGTGACAACCATGAATGTGTCTCGACGTCTCGAGCACCGTTCCTGCATTACCTGGGATTCAATATTCTTAAGAAGCGAATGGAAGAAATTTCAATGGAACTAACCGGTGAGAGTTGTCTTCCGCAATTCAAACTAACTGTCTTTTCTGACGAATCCGCCTGCAATGCTTTCTTGGAACTGCACAAGCTCATCATACAGCGTTCCGATGAACTAAGGAAAGAAGAATTGTTCTATCTCCTCTTCTCAAGGTTATTCGGAAAGTATGCCCACACCTCCTTGCAATCGCGGCCTCTCAGATCCTCTCAAATTAAGGAGGCTTGCGAATACCTTGAGTCACACGCTTCGGAGACAATAACCTTAGATGACATTTGCCAAAGAGTCTCTGTCAGCAAGTCTTCCCTAATCCGCTCTTTCAGCAAGCAGTTAGGTCTTACGCCTCATAGCTATCTCATGAGCATTCGGGTCAAAGAAGCGCAAACCTTTCTTAAACAAGGCATACCTCCATCACTCGCGGCACTAAAAAGCGGCTTTGCAGATCAAGCGCATTTCTCAAACGTATTTAACCGGCTAACAGGATTAACGCCAGGTAGTTACCAGAATGTTTTTCTAAAGAAGGCGCCTTCTTCCAATGACTCTAACTAACTCAAATACAACCGCTCACCTAGCGGCTTTCCTAACGATCCTTTGTTGGGGAACAACGTTCGTATCCACCAAGGTGCTTCTGCAAGGTTTTACGCCGGTGCAAATTTTGCTCATTCGTTTTTGCATCGGCTTCGCTGCTTTGTATTTTCTGTCCGCTAAAAGTACTTATCAATTAATACGAAGACAGAATGTTTATTTGGCTTCGGCGGGTTTTCTCGGAATTTGTCTCTATTACTTACTGGAGAACATCGCTCTCACCTACACGCAGGCAAGCAACGTCGGTGTCATCATGTCTGTCTCACCGTTTTTTACTGCAATATTTTCGTGTGTCCTTCTAACGTAAATTCTAATCTCTGGAACCCCGGTAGTTGTCAAGCACTTTAGGATAAAGTTTTTCTTTAGTCTTGCGAAGCAAGACCTGTTTCCATATTTTTTTGGTTGTCTAGGTATCTTGTTCGAGGTTAAATGCGTCTGCTGTTGCATACAGAAGAGGCCAATCTACCAATCTCTCCAGGCTGTTTCAAGAACCTCAATTGATTCTATTTGCCTACCATGAACTTCAAGATCAGTCCGCTCGTGCCCCCTAAAATTGGATAGCTGTGACGCTAATTGAATTTATCGGGCTGTGGAGCGGGCCTTTCGGCTTTCTCATGCTTTGTTGTAGACGATTGTGCTCGAACTGTAAGTTAAATCTTTAGCTCCCTTTGGGCAATGAGCATTTCGCGACCCCTGCTATTTTTGAGTTATATGGTTTGTTGCTGATAAGAACAGCTCTAACAATCCGTAAAAGCTTTGCGGCAACGGCGCATACGAGTTTTCCCCATGGCATTTTTTCTTTTTGCTTCTTCAAAATCCACTTCGTTAACTGTTTGGATTTCAATTTTCCTTTAGTGGCCATGTTAACCAAGCTCCCGGCCGCTTGCACCATTAAAGACCTCATAGTCCTGTCTCCACGATGGGTAATTTTTCCTTTTCTCTCATTGTGCCCAGTAGCAATGCTTCTCGGCACCAATCCATAATAGGCAGGAAAATCTTTGGGACTTTTAAATCTCTTTATGTCTCCAACCGTTGCACGAAGTCTGCAACTGCAGATTGATCCCAGCCCCGGAATCGTTTGAATTAACTGGCAAACTTTATCGCTCTTAGCTAACTCCTCAAGGGTTTTGGTGATTTTGTTCAAGGCCTTTTGAGCTGTTTGTGCGTGTGTAACCATGTCAACGAGACTTTCCTTCAGTTCCTCCGGGAAAGCTGCGTGATTTTCAATCAGATCTTTCAATCGAGCTTTCCCGCTGATTCCTTTCGAGATATTCAATCCCCAGGCTTGGCAAATCCCTTTTAAAGACACAATGGTCTGCCTATATTGCTTGATATATTGTTCCCGCAATGTTGTTAAGCTCGCGTACTTTTGTTGCTCTACATCTTTGGCTTTGATTGTCCTCAGCTGTGTATCTTGGGCTAGAAAAGCCAGGGCTTGAGCATCATTTAAATCAGTTTTTTGGCCTGAAAAATGATTTTCAACGTAGTTCTGTACATTCTTGCCGCCGATAACCAGACAACGATGTCCCCAAGCCTCTAACTTTTGAACTAAATAATTCATTTCAGTGCATGGCTCCATGGCGAACGTCGTAGAACTAAGCGCCTGGGCACTTTTCTCGAGCTCAGAATAGTCAAGCCGGTCGATGCAGACCACTTCACCATCTGTTGTTAACAGAGCAGCACTGACGCAATTCTTAGCTAAATCTATACCGATGGCTTCGTATTCGAGATCTGTATCGATAGTTTTTGCGAGTATCCTTCTAACTGACATGGAATCACCTTTAATGAGAATTTTGTCACTTTCATTTTGCTCCCTCTATCTCGCTGGGAGCAAAGGGGTTCCATGTCATTAAATTGGGTATTCTAGGCACCCTGAGTAAATTTATTGAAAAACATAGAGTTATCGCTTGAAATAAGCGATTTTCTATGATATAATTTGGACATCTTGCCAAGATACAGTTATCATGACTTACCTGGCCTCTCGTAAACGTCCAAATTACCCAAACGTCATACGTTTTTATGCAATCACTCCGTTTTGGGATAAAGAAACAAAGACTCAAAAACAGAAACAGGAATACTTAGGCTCTACAAACGGCGTCGATTACAACTTTCACGAACGAGCTCAAAATTTCGCTGATCTGTTTAAAGGTACCCCTCACGAGAGGGCCTATTGGAATTGGCGCGGACTTCAGCAGGCTAACGATAATAACGAAGCGGTCTATTCTGAACAGGATGTCGTCAACTGCGAATGCCTTTGTGCGGGTATCGATCTAGTTTTAGGGACCGTCGCCTCACGCTTGAAGTTAAACGATTTCTTGGCTGATTGCTTTGGAACGGCTCTGGCCGATAAGATCCTTTCCTTAGCGTATTACTGCGCCAGTCAGGACTGTTCTCCTCTTTATAAAGCCTCAATATGGAGCCGGGACCAAGTTCTTCCCTGTCGGGAAAGCCTGAGCGAATTTAATATTGCAGGCATCCTGAACACAATTCACCCAAATCAAATTCTTTCCTTCTTGTCCGGATGGGTTAAAACTGTTGAGCCTAAAGATAGGTATTCCTTGGATATAACTTCGGTTTCCAGCTATCCGACTAGAAATTATGACGTCATGTATGGCTATAACCGAGACAGGGAAAAGCTGCCTCAAATCAATCTTCTCATGATTGTCTCTCAGACTTCCAAGCTGCCGATTTGGTACGAACAGCTGCCGGGCGCCATTTCAGATCCGACAACGATTAAAGACACCGTCAAACTCCTTTCTCAAGCGGCTCATTCGCCATTAAAAATAGTCGTAGATCGAGGTTTTGCCAGCTGGGAAAATATTTCTTGTCTAATGAAAAACAAGTTCAAATTTACGATGGGAATTCCTTTGAGCCGTTTCACGCGCTTCCGTGACATGGCCAAAGAAGCTTATAAGAACAACGAATTCTGTGACCCTCGGAGTACTCTGAACTTGTTCGATGCGCACGACTCTTATCAGACGCAGGCGACCACCCGTTTGGTCAGCATTGACGGTCATCGTGCTTATCTGCATCTCTATTACACGGACTACTACAAGAATCATCAAGTAGAGGCTTTGATGAGCACCCTGAAGTCCTTAGAAAAGAAACTTTCTCTGGAGGAAAAAATAAAAGATCCGGCCCTTGAAGAATTGGCCCAGCTCTGTTTCGATGTGAAAAAGACACCGGTTCGAGGTGTGAGAGTTACACCTAAATTAGAACAAATCTCTGAGCTGAGGAATGTCGATGCGGGCTACTTCGCCATCCTCAGCACGCAGTTTAAAAATCCCAACGACGCATTGATCGCCTATAAACTTCGTGACGGAGTGGAAAAGAGATTTGATGACCTCAAGAATGATGCCGACTTGAAACGGCTGAGAATGCATTCTTGCCATACCCGGCAGTCGCGCCTATTTGTACAGTTTATCGCCGAAATTCTGAGGTGTTACTTACTTAACGAGATTCAGTCCAACGGTGAAATGCCAAAATATGTCAAAACCGTCACCGGCTTGCTTGATGAAGTGGCATCCATCAGAAGAGTTTCTATCGGGAACCATCGTAAATTTTATAAGCGTCCCACGAAGCATCAACTGCAAATCATGCAAGCTTTAGGAGTACGACTAAACCCTAATCAATGGCCCTCGCTCTCTGACTTGAAAGATACCCAAAACTAGAATTTACGTTACAAAACTAAAAGGGCCACTAACGTTCCGATCCTAAGAATTTTGGGGACGTTTTCGTAGCAATTAAACTTCTTTCCATCGGACGAACTTTCGTTCTTCTAGGGAGAAAACTAAGGCAACTTTGATCAGATTTCCTGATGAAGAATCGTTACCATATCCCTTAAGTTTCAGTTGTTCGCCAGCTTCTCCGAGTTTTTTATCTAGGTCGTCTTGATCCCGAGAAACCTTAAATTCTAGGATCCAATGCCTGTTGTTAACTTTACTTCCAAATCACTGCGCCCATGAGCGGTATGGTGCTCTACTTTTGGCTCTAATCCAGCACCTGCTAAATAAACTTGAGTAAATGCTCTGACAGAGGCTTCATCTCTTACCGGATATCGCTGATAATCAATTGTTGCAAAAAGACGATTAAAGATATGGACAAGCGCCTCGGCTGATTCTTCCGACAAAACTTGAACAATTGGACCAGCTCCAACTTGTCCTGCGCTTCTACCTGTCAAGAGGTGCTCTACGTACAGTTGCCCCATAGACTTCTTTACTTCAAGATTTGGATAATCTAGAAAAACGGTATCTCCATACTTGACCGCTTTGATGGTTAAGTAGCCTGTCTGGGTAAGAAGTGCTAAGTCAGACAAAGATTCCAGACTGGAACTTCCGGACAATGATGACAAGGAAACGAATTTATCTCTTCCGTATTCTTCCGGATCCCTCATAGAGTCCGACTTCAAACTATCCATGAGAGCAGAAGCTTTACCACCGCTTTCGAACCAATAATCCAAGAGATCATTCCTTGGCGATGCTAAGAAATTGAGAAAGGACCACGGAGCTAAAACTTTTTCTGT
>OODE01002184.1_pt1 | contig 10761 bp, 9 predicted proteins | sample 1671771 | NCBI WGS metagenome assembly OODE01 (sample SAMN06348191, study PRJEB24527) | human gut metagenome | biome: human gut; feature: ankylosing spondylitis patient; material: feces | host: Homo sapiens | place: China | collected 2015-10 | reverse complement strand
CTGGCGGTAATGAGTACTGTGGTAGTAAGAGAATATCAGAAAAGCCAAAATTCTCTGGAAATCATACAGCAGCAGATAGAGACAATTGCAGCACAGATCGAAGAAGTGAATAAAGCCAATAATAATCTGGAGAAAAGAATCACAGAATTCGAGAAGAAACAGGAAGAAGATAAAAACAGAGAAAGTATAGAAAAGACCACAGTAGAGGATCAGGAACAAAATGAATCAGTTGACGGACAGATCACACAGAGTGGACAAAGTGGAATTACAGATCTGGAAGTGGGAAGCATTGTAGATGTTTCCAAGATAAGCTGGTCAAACCTGGACAGTTATTTTCAGGCATATGAAATTGTAGAGGGAGATGCAGTCTATAACAGAATTATCGGAAAATCATACAGAGAAAATAACGATATAGGATTGGCAGATCTCAGATACTTGAAAGTTCTGCATTATAATTTTGATGGAAATGTGCAGGTAGGAGAAGTGATTGTCAACGCACAGCTTGCCGAAGATTTTCTCAGTGCATTCAAATCATTATATGAAGAACATTATGAAATCCAGAGTATGTATCTTATTGACAATTATTGGACAGGAGATGGCGTCACCAGTGACAATGCATCCATTGAAGTGAATAATACATCCGCGTTTTGTTACAGAACCGCAACGGGAAGCAGTAAACTTTCAAATCATGCGTATGGCTGTGCGATTGATATCAACTCGCAGCAGAATCCGTATGTGACATATGATGGAAATGGAAATGGAAGCTGTTATCATGAGAATGCACAGCAATATCTGGACAGAACAAGTGGGCTGGATCATGTAATAACACATGAGGATATCTGTTACCAGATATTTACAAACCTCGGATTTTCCTGGGGTGGTGACTGGAGTAACGGAATAAAAGATTTTCAGCATTTTGAAAAGCCGTTATACTGATAATGGTGACAGTTAGGAGTGAAAAGGTGTGGAAAAGTTAAAATATGCATTTAATAAAATTAAAAATGGATTTATTATGTTTTTCTGTATTATATGGATTTCAATGATCGCATCATTTATGGCAGTGTCGAGGGCAGAAGGCGGTGCAGAAGTAAATGGATTTTTTCTGGATTATATGTGTCTTTTTGGCTGTAAAAAAGACACATTCAGTTATAATAAGTGTGATAAGCACAGTAGTGATGCTTGGAATCCGGGTTTATAAATTTGGTATAGGAGATATTTCTATAGTGGCCTGGCCGATAATGGAGGTATTGGTTACTGTTGGGACACTATATCTTGTTTATCGAGCTATAGTTCCAGATCAGAAAACAAGAGGAACAAGGAAAACTACCACATACCAGCGGCAGACTCAAAAAACAAAACAGAAGTATAATTCAGACTGGTCGTCTCCTTCATATGGAAATGATTACGAAGACGATTATGAGGATGATTATAACGACGACTACGAAAAAAAGCCAAAGGTAAACCGGAGAGAGGTAAGACGTACTTCTGACTATTCAAATTCAGTGAATGAAGAGAAAAGATATGGGTTGATCAATGGATCCGATGAGTATTGGGAATATAAGGATACAGCTGAAAAAATTTACTGGGATTTCTGTGAAGCAAGAACGACAGACGCACGGAGGATGTATAAACAGGAGGGAGAAGCTTTAAAAAGAAAAATGATCTCAAAATACGGAGCAGATGACGAAAGTGTAAAAACTATAATAGAAAGGTTCTTGGATTTACGTGTCTAAAATTATTAACAAAGGAATCAGTAAAATTGTTGCAGTTATTGTCATAGTATTATTGGCATCCTCTTTTAGAAAAATGATGTCGGATGAAGAGTTTTATACAGCATTTGGCGGTCTTATGGGAACATTGCCATTTGCGAAGCAGATTACAGATATAGTATGTAAAATATTGAAGTATCAGAATAATATTCCGGTATTTTCAAATGTAACAATATTGGAAGATATATTGAAACTGGCGATTATGGCATTTCTTCAGCCGTTCGCCGGAACTGCCCTGACAGGTCTTTTTCTTAAAGTACCGAGTAATTATAAAGAACGGGAAGAATACATGGAAGGCGCAGTCTACAAAATGAAAGAACTGGCTGTTAATGTGATTTCAGCCCCGATACTGGCGTTGTTGGCAGCGTATCTTACAACGATGATTATAGAATACGTTAAAAATAATCTGGGCAACATCAGTTCTGTAATCGTTGCGGTTGCTTCAGTAGTGGGGGTGTTTGCGGTATCGCTTATTCCATTGATAAAATCTGGCGTATCTATGTTAAAAGCATTTTTGTGGAGACTGACAGGAATGCTTGTGGGCGGTATGATAAAATCTTATGGAATCAATGCTATGAGTCTGGCTTTGTATATTGGCATTTTAAAGGGAATGCCAGGGATGATTGGTGGTTCTGTACTTGGATTGATTATCTGGTTAATTATCTTTGATGTAGGAATGAAACTGATCAGAGAATCAATAGTAAGCTTGTGATTGTGACAAAAGATAGCAACCTATGCCAGAGGTTTGAGGAAAGGAGCAGGAAGTAGTATGAATAATTTAAAAAGATTTACGGAGGCACAGCAGCGGGATTATGCACAGGCTCTCAGAGAAATCCAGAACGGCAGGAAAGAAAGTCATTGGATATGGTATATTTTTCCGCAGTTGAAAGGTTTGGGACGAAGCTATACTTCAGATTTTTATGGCATAGTGGACTTGGATGAGGCAAAGGCATTTTTGCAGGATCCATATCTGGGAAAGCATTTACAGAAAATTTCAGAAGCATTATTAAATCTGGACAATGACAATGCAACTCAGATCATGGGAAGACCGGATGACATGAAACTGAAATCTTCCATGACCTTATTTGCCTGTGCAGACTCGGAAAATGCTGTTTTTGAGAAAGTACTGGAAAAATTTTATAATGGACATAAAGATGGGCGGACATTAAAAATGCTTTCGAAAGAAAATGGGTAATACGAAAATGCAGTGGATGAACTGAAATGGAGTAAGCGCTTACGAAATGGATTTATTCTCTATAGAAAATACAGGAATAAAAACCAGCCCCATGAATCAAAATTTTCATGATTCACAGGGCTGATTTTTATTTTACAGAAAAAGTCTATTTCTTCCGTCTGCACAGCCAGAAGCATCCGAATGCAGGAATCTGCACTCCTTTGGCTTCGAGTTCGCGGCCGGAGATCAGGTCGGTGTACATGCCGTCGTCTTCGTTGATCCATGCAACCTTGTCAAATTCACTGAAGTTATAGATACCGATGAATTTCTCATCATCGTTTTCACGCACGAGAGCAAGGATAGAATCATCCCAGGTATCAATAGTGCGGATCGGTACCTCACTGTTGAATACGCTGTGTTCCATACGGAGATGTTCCAGCTTGTCAAGTACAGGGAAGAGTTTGCCCTGAACAGTTTCCGGACGATTACGGTTCTCGGCGAGATCCCATCGGAAGTTTCCTCTGTGGAGGTAACGGGAATCGGCAGCTTTGTCCGGATCATCCTTGTAGGAGTAATCGTTGAGCTGTGCAATCTCATCACCGCTGTAAATGACCGGAATACCGGACTGTGAAAGCATGAATGCATGCAGTGTGATGTCATAACGGATCGCACGGTCAACACCTTCTTCATTTCCTTCAAATCCGAAACGTTCAATACCGCAGAGAGAAGCAGTAGTACCGCAGAGTCTTGCATCACCAAGACGCGGGTCGTCATTGTACAGCTCGCCTCTTGCGAAAGAATCCGGATATTTTCCTGTAAGGAAATCATTCAGATATTTCTTGTGAGGAACTTCCTGGATTCCGAAGTTCTCAAGGTAATCATAATCCAGACCCCAGCCGATATCATCGTGGCAGCGGAGATAGTTCTGGAACACATAATCTCTCGGAAGTCCGGCAACAATATCAAGCTGACGGCGGAGCAGAGAAACATCTCTGGTTGCAACGGTGTGCCAGGTGCTTGCCATAGTAGTTACATTGTAAAGCAGGTGGCATTCCGGTTTATCTACAGTTCCGAAGTATGGAACGACTTTTTCAGGAGCCATGACAACTTCCCCAAGGAGCAGTACGCCCGGGCAGACAATTTCGCAGATCATACGCATCATACGAACGATAGTGTGTACCTGCGGCAGGTTACGGCAGTTGGTTCCAAGCTGTTTCCAGATATACGGTACGGCATCGAGACGAACAATGTCCACACCCTGGTTTGCAAGATACAGCATGTTAAAGATCATTTCATTGAGAACGATCGGATTGCGATAATTCAGATCCCACTGATAAGGGTAGAATGTAGTCATAACATGTTTATGGATATCATCCAGCCATGTGAAGTTTCCAGGTGCAGTAGTCGGGAATACCTGTGGGCAGGTCTGTTCGTACAGAGACGGAATATCATAGCTGTCAAAGAAGAAGTAGCGGTCCTGATATTCTCTTTCACCGGCGCGTGCACGTTTTGCCCATTCATGATCCTCAGAAGTGTGGTTCATAACAAAGTCCAGGCAGACACTGATTCCACGTTTGTGGCATTCGGAAGTCAGATGTGCAAAATCATCCATGTTTCCGAGCTCTTCCTGTACCTTACGGAAGTCAGCAACTGCATATCCGCCATCGCTGCGTCCTTTAGGGGACTCAAGAAGTGGCATCAGATGCAGGTAATTTACATTGCATTCCTGTACATAATCCAGCTTCTTTTCCAGATTGGAGAGCGTACCTGCAAAAGCATTGACATACATCATCATTCCGGTAAGATCATTGCGCTTGTACCATTTCGGGTCCTTTGCACGGCGGATATCGGATTCTTTGAGGTCATTGCTTCTCATATCATAAAATTTCTTGAGTACAGTAAGCAGGTCATTGAGATGCATGGTAACATACGGATTGTCCTGATACAGTTCACAGTAGAGCCATTTCAGCTCGTCAAGATGTCTGGAAAGACGCTCGCAGTAGATCGCATCGTCATCTCTTGCAGGAATCTTGGCAGCCGCTTCTTTGGCAGGAACTTTAGGAGCTTCTGTCTTGGAAGTTTCTACTTTAGCAGTGTCCTCTTTGTGGGACTCAATTTTGACGGATTCTGTTTTGGCAGTTTCCACTTTCACAGGTTCTGTCTTGGTGGTCTCAACTTTGACTGGTTCAACTTTCTTGGTTTCGACCTTAACCGGCTCAGTCTTGGTAGTTTCGACTTTGACGGCCTCAACCTTTTTGGTTTCGACCTTAACCGGCTCAGTCTTAGTAGTCTCGACTTTTGCTGGTTCAACTTTTTTGGTTTCGACCTTAACCGGCTCCACTTTCTTAGTTTCCACTTTCGCCGTTTCAGCCTCTACTTTTACAGCTTCTTTCACAGGTGCTGTACTTTTGGAAGCAGCAGTCTTGGTTGCTTCACGTTTTTTCTGAAGGCGTTTTTTTGCCATGATTTATTTCCTCCCTGTTTGTTTTTTCTTATATTATAAAGCCCGAATCATAAAATCACAGTTTTATAAATTCCGGCTTACGGTCTTTAAAGACAGTATAATATGTAAAACCGCAGTCGGCAAGAATATCTGCCGCTTTATCAAATGCATAGGCGATCTTGTCCGGACCATGTGCATCGGCACCGATCGTGATGATCTCCCCACCAAGCTGTCGGTAGCGTCGGATGACTGCACGGCAGGGGTTCGGCTCGCCAAGCCCGTAATGGAACCCTCCGGTGTTCAGCTCGATTCCGCAGCCCTTGGAAATGATCGTCCGCAGGATCTCATCAAGAATGTCCTGATAGCGTCCGTAAGAGTATTCGCGGTTCTGGTTGGGACCATATCGTACCACATAGTCGATGTGCCCGTAAACATCCATTTCCGAAAATACAGCCAGATTCTCAAGAATGGACTCAAAATATTCCATATAACATTCCGATTCCTTACGCCCCTTGAAGAATTCCCTGTAATAAGGATCCTGACCATGGACGACATGAGAAGAGCCGATCACGAAATCAAAAGGAACCGATTCCAGAAGTTCCTTAAAAGAATGTTCCAGATGCGGCTGAAGCCCAAGCTCGATCCCGAAACGGACATCCAGTTTCGACTGATACTTGTCCCGAAGCATGAAAAGGTTTTCCTGATAGGCAGACAGATCCAGTTCAAAAGTTTCATTATCCGGAGTCGGCGGGTAATCCGGGTCAAGATGCTCGGTAAAGCATACACCATGAAGTCCCCGTCGGATCGCGTCCTGGATCATATCTTCCATAGGAGTGTCAGAATCTGCAGAAAAAGAAGAGTGCATATGACAGTCCCATAAGATTTGATTTGACATTTTTCTGTCCTCCTTTACATGAACTGCACCTATTATAGCATGAGAAAATGCTTCGTGCTACGCTTTCATTTCTATTTTACACATTTTTTATCATGTTTTTTTTACTATTATATCTTTTTTTTCTTCTCTAGAATATTTTCGTTTTAATTTATGGTCTCTCTTGTGCTCGGATATTCAAAAAAACACAATGGAAAGTTCAAGAGATGAAAGCAGGGCATAAAAAGGGTGTGTTATGACACACCCTCTTGTGAAACCATAAAAAGGATTTTCAGCCACAATGGAAATAAGTATTGACCAGCTTCAACATCTCTTCCGGATTATTCTCTAGGTCCTTGCGTAAAGAAGCGTCATCATAAGATTCCAGTTTACGGATGATGCCGTCTATCATACTCGGACTAAATACGTTATATTTTTCAAAAACAGCACGCTGTTGTCTTAAACGGGCGGCTGAGGCTGCGCAACTGTCTGGGAGTTGATCCAATGTCTTTAGGCGATCTTGATTCTCTTCTTTATGAATATTCACGTTTACATAAGTCTTCTCAGCGATTTCCAAAGCATCATCGATCTCAAAACCATGGCGGCACGCAACTGCCAATCCTGCCAATAATTGGTATAAATCAGCGGAGCCATCCGGTGAACGCATCTCGACCGTTTGCTTTTGGCTCGTATCATAATGGCTGGCAGGTTCCAATGGGTTCGCCAAAGCACACATGTCCGTTTTTGCGGCCCAACCTAGCGGAACACGAACTAAAACTGAACGATTCCGATCTCCCCAACAAATATTCGTAGGTGCTTCTTGGTGTGGAACCAAGCGGAAATATGAGGTTGGGTTCGTATTTCCAAAAGCCGTAATAGAGGAAGCTAAGCACATCATTCCAGCGATAGCCTTACGGGCGGTTTCGGATAAGATACCATTCGCTAACATCTGATTCTTGCCATTTTTCATGATACGCATATGGACATGCAGACCGGAACCTGCTTTTCCCACCGTAATTTTCGGAGCGAAAGTGATGTTATATCCATATTCATGCGCTAGATTGCGGATCGCCCATTTTGCGATCATCAATTGATCCGCTGCATTTTCCGCAGGACATGGTAAGAACTCGATCTCATTTTGCTCATAGATCAAACCATTTAACGTAAAGTTACCAACTTCCGAATGACCATATTTAATTTGTCCCCCGGCTTGCGCTATGCAGTGCATGCACTCCGTCCGGAACTCATTGAACTTAGCGTAAGGAGCGGATTCATGATAACCTTTTTGGTCGGTAGCAGGGAAAACGCCTTCATCCGGTGCGATTACGTAATATTCTAATTCACCCATTGCCTCAAAATCCATTCCCGTCACCTCATGAAAAGCCTTACAAGCTTTATGCAAGGTATATTCCGGGGAACTTTCTAAGGGTTCTCCATCCTTATTGAAGAATGAGCAAAGCATGGTAAGCGTAGGTAATTCCGCAAACGGATCCTCGAAAGCCGTACGGAAACGGGGCACCACATACAGGTCACTACTCCCCGCCTCGATAAACGAGAAAAGACTAGAGCCATCCACACGCTCACCGCAAGTCAAGATCGCATCCAGATAAGCTGCATTGTTGATTACAAAGTTCAGTGTTTTCAAACGTCCGTCGCCTGCAGGATACATAAAATTAACCATCTGGATATCTTTCTCATAGATATAACGGATAATGTCCTCTCTCGTAAACTCGGACGCTGGCTTTTGTAAAAACTCCACTAATACGTTGGGAGTCATTTCTAGTTCTTTGTTCATGTTTTATATTGATTATGTTTATAGTGTAGAGAAAAACTTTCCTTTGGAACTGCTAACCGGAATCAAGCTAGAGATCGCTTCAGCAACCTCTATAGGTCGGTCAGACTCTATGATGTCCACGCCTTGACGGATGATCATACGGTATGCTTCAGCACGACTTTCGGGTGTGGATAGTTTATCGTCGGAGGGAGCGGTAGATATCATGCACATGACACCTCTTTCATGCAACATATCGATTACCTCACGGACTTCGGGGGTAATCTTCGGACCTACGTAAGCCATGATATGGCTCCAAGGTATACCGTTATCCTCATAGTCTTGAACCGCTTCTTTCGTTTTCACGAAAGCCTCAAACATGAAATTCGGATTTTTCTCGTAAAAGAAACGAGCCGAGGCACCATCATGAACCGTAATCATTACATAAGGTTCCGCTTGCATATCGGTAATCAACTGAGCAGTGCGCTCCATCGGAACATCCTTCTTATCAAGGATTAGGATTGTTTTTCCACGGGCCCAACGAATCGCTTCCTCTAAAGTCGGGATACGATAGTTTGTGATATTTCCTTCGGGATCCTTCAAACGGAAATTTTGCAATTCTTCCCAAGTATAATCAGAAACTTTCCCGGTCCCATTACTGGTACGCTCCAGTGTATCATCGTGGAAAAGGACGATAACACTATCTTTGGTTAACCTCGGATCTATCTCGAACGTGGCAGGAGTATAAGAGAGGGTATTTTCAAAGGTTTCCATACTGTTCTCAGGATAACCTTTTCCCCGTCCGCCTCGGTGCCCGCTAATTAAAGGAATTCGGTCATCCGCATATTGGTAGAAAGATATCAAATCATCTACATTTGATATCTGTAGCGTATTCATTCCCTTGTATTCAAGCTCCTCCTTTGGCGTGTTCAATACGCAAGAACCACAAAGCAGGACCAGCATTAAAAATCTGGCGGATAAATTGAGTTTCATTTCACAATCGTATTTTAGGTGAATGATTCTTTCTATCCGCCAAACTTACACAAAATAAATGATTTTACAGAGTTAGCACCTTAATATTCGTCAACTTTCTGGTCTACACGGAACTTATCCAAACGTGCTTGCAGGCGAGTTTGGATATCAGCATATTCCGGATTATCGTATAAATTATTCAGCTCATTCGGATCACTTTGCAAATCGTAAAGCTCGTTGCAATTAATCGCGTCATTATGCTCATTCTTCTCTCCATAGAAATGGATCAATTTATAACGACTGTCACGCACGCCATCGTGACGACGTACCATATGGATAGCTGGATAATCATAATAATGATAATACAGATACTTGCGCCAATCTTTTGGTGTCTCGCCTCCAAACAAGGGAACTAAAGAAGTTCCTACCATATAATCAGGTTTCTCGATACCGGCTATATCCAGATAAGTTGGGGCATAGTCAATGTTCTGTACTAAGGCTGTACATTCACTTCCCGCCTTGATTTTAGCAGGATAACGGATAATCAACGGCGTACGGAAAGATTCCTCATACATGAAACGTTTGTCGAACCACCCATGTTCACCCATGTAAAAACCTTGATCCGAGGTATAAACGATCACGGTATTATCCATAAGTCCTTCTTTTTCCAGATAGGCGATCAAACGTCCCACCTCATCGTCAATAGATTTGATGCAACGTACGTAATCCTTGATATAACGTTGATATTTCCATTTAACCAAATCCTCACCTTTCAGGTTCTCGTTAATGAATTTTTCGTTACGAGGCTTATAAGAAGCGATCCAAGCCTCCCGTTGTTCCGGGGTCATACGATCCAAAGAGGCCTGCCAACCATCAATATTCCATTCCTTTTTATAAGCCTCCTTATCTTTAAGCTCATCTACCTTCAAATCATAAACCAAAGTCATATTTTTGTCTATACTCATCTCTTGTGTACGTGCGGCATCGCAACGAGTGGCATAATTATCATTGAAAGTATCTGGATATGGGAACTCTACATCCTCATATAAATCCATATATTTTGTATCCGGCATCCAGTTACGATGTGGAGCCTTATGATGAACCAGCAGGCAGAAAGGCTTATCCTTATCCCTCTCTTCCAAAAACTCGATAGCGTGATCGGTCGTAAGGGTCGTCGCATATCCCTCTTCTTTTACATACTTGCCATTCGATTCTTTACTTTTGAACTCCGGATTATAATAATCTCCTTGATCCCATAACACATGATAATAATCAAAACCTTTCGGCTCACATTGCATATGCCATTTACCGACAACACCTGTCTGATAACCGTGCTGTTGTAAGATTTCAGAGAAGAATACTTTTGTCGTATCAATACCTTTTCCTAACTGTCTTTGTCCGTTTTGGTGACTGTAAAGACCGGTCATCAAACAAGCACGGCTAGGAGTAGACAGAGAATTCTCTACAAAGGCTTGCCTGAATAACATACCTTCCGCAGCCAAACGATCTAAATTTGGTGTAGGAGCCAATTTACCTAGCGCATGTCCATAAGCGCTAATAGTTTGATACGAATGATCATCCGTCATGATATGAATGATATTGAGCGGCTTCTCTGCCACTTCTTTTTGCCCTGTTCCGCATGCGGAGAATAAAAGGGCAGGGGCTAATATAGCTCCATAATTAATAGTATTTTTCATATATAATTATTTTATGTAACCTACTTCCCGACGATTCGAACCTATTTGTCCCGTGAGATCATCT
>OODE01002181.1_pt1 | contig 10795 bp, 11 predicted proteins | sample 1671771 | NCBI WGS metagenome assembly OODE01 (sample SAMN06348191, study PRJEB24527) | human gut metagenome | biome: human gut; feature: ankylosing spondylitis patient; material: feces | host: Homo sapiens | place: China | collected 2015-10 | reverse complement strand
TCTTTCCATCGTATTTGACCTGTGCAAAATCACGGACTCTCTTGAGAAGACGGTTTGCAAGGCGCGGGGTTCCTCTGGAACGCTTGGCGATCTCTGCCGCACCCCTCGTATCGATCTCAACACCAAGGACATCTGCTGAACGAAGGATGATCGTCTGAAGTTCTTCCTTATTATAGAATTCCAGATGGTGCATCACCCCAAAACGATCCCGGAGCGGTGCAGAAAGAAGTCCCGCCCTCGTTGTCGCTCCGACCAGGGTAAATTTCGGAAGATCAAGACGGATAGATCTCGCAGAAGCACCCTTGCCGATCATAATGTCGATTGCAAAATCCTCCATCGCCGGATAAAGGACCTCCTCCACCTGACGATTCAGGCGGTGGATCTCATCCACAAACAGGATATCTCCCTCCTGGAGATTATTGAGGATCGCCGCCATCTCACCCGGCTTCTCGATCGCCGGACCGGATGTTACCTTCATATGGGTTCCCATCTCATTGGCGATGATCCCGGATAAAGTAGTCTTACCAAGTCCCGGAGGTCCGTAAAACAGGACATGGTCGAGGGCATCGTGTCTCTGTTTCGCGGCTTCTATATAGATCTTGAGTGTGTTTTTGGTTTTTTCCTGACCAATGTATTCATCGAGGGTCTGTGGACGGAGGTTTCCCTCCAGAGGCAGATCCTCCTCTGTCACATCTGTTGTGATCATTCTTTTTTCCATTTATCATTACTCCATTATAATTGTTTGAGGGCAGCCTTGAGGATTGCTTCCACATCGCCCGGGTCTACATCTGTGACTCTGCGGACTGCCTTGAGTGCCTCGGAACTGCTGTAGCCAAGTGCTGTCAGGGCTTCCACTGCCTCCTGGCGTCCATCATGGAAATCTGCACCAGCAAGGACTGCCGCCTCCTGCTCATGTGCCAGTTTCTTCTCAAACGCATCCTCCAGTTTCAGTTTATCCTTCAGTTCAAGGATCAGTTTCTGGGCGGTTTTTTTACCGATCCCAGGCGCTTTGGAAAGAGCCTTGACATCATCAGAGAGTACCGCGAACCGAAGCTCATCAGAAGTAAGTCCTGCCAAAACTCCCAGTGCAGCCTTCGGCCCGATCCCGTTGACACCAAGAAGAAGACGGAACATCTGAAGATCGTCCTTATTCCAGAAACCATATAACTGCATGGCATCCTCACGCACATGGAAATATGTATGGACTTTCACCTTACCTTCCATACGGACCGCCTGCTCGATCGCCGTCCCTGTCATAAAAACCTCATATCCGATCCCGCCTGTCTCTATGATCACAGAATTCTCTGTTGTATCTGCCACCTGGCCGCAAATGAATGAAATCATGCAAACTCTACTCCTGCTCTAATCAAATTTTTTCCTGTTTTTCAATCATAACATAACAAAAAGCAAAAAGCAAACATCTATTCGAAAAGATCCCGGTCAGAGAAGCATTGCCTCTCACGGCCGGGATCTTATTCATATGATATGAAGTTTTAGAGAATGACTTTTCTCGGGCATGCTTCTTTACATGCACCGCAGTTTGTACATTTGTCGTAATCGATGTGTGCACAGAAGTCTGTAACAGTGATCGCACCGTTCGGACAGGTCTTCTCACACTTCTTACATCCGATACATCCAAGTTCGCAGGCAGTTGTAACAGCCTTGCCTTTGGCATGGGAACTGCAGCCTACGAAAGTCTTCTGCTCGTATGGTGCAAGCTCGATCAGATGATGCGGGCATTTTGCGATACATTTACCACAGGCTTTACATGCATCACGGTCTACGACTGCAACACCGTTCACGATATGGATCGCATCAAACGGGCAGGCTTTTACGCAGCTTCCGAATCCCATACATCCATAGGAACAGGCTTTGGCACCGCCGCCCGGGATGAATGCCATCATTTCACAGTCTTCTACACCTGTGTAAGTGTAGTTGTCTTTTGTTTTTTCACAAGTTCCGGTACATTTTACGAAAGCAGCCATACGTGCGCTCTCGACAACTTCCTGTCCCATGATCCCTGCGATCACTTTTCCAACTGCTTCGCCGCCTACCGGACATGCATTGACCGGTGCTTCTCCTTTGGCGATCGCTGCTGCCAGACCATCACAGCCCGGATATCCACATCCACCACAGTTGTTTCCCGGAAGTGCTTCACGGACAGCAACTTCCTTCTCATCGACTTCTACCGCAAATTTCTTGCCGGCAACGCCGAGGAAGATTCCAATAAAGAGGCCCACTGCTGCAACAACGACAGTTGCCACGATAATTGCATTAATATCCATAATCTACGCCTCCTTCGTTACTTAAGCAGTCCGGAAAATCCGAAGAATGCGATCGCCATCAGACCTGCTATAAGCAGTACTTTCGGGAAGCCCTGGAAAGATTCCGGAACATCGTTGTATTCAATTTTTTCTCTGATACCAGCCATCAGGGTGATAGAGATTGTAAATCCGACTGCTGTCGCAAATCCGTTTACAGTTCCCTGAAGGATGTTGTAGCTTTTCTGTACGTTTGTCAGGGCAACACCAAGAACTGCACAGTTTGTTGTGATCAGAGGAAGGTATACACCGAGTGACTGATAAAGTGCCGGCATACCTTTCTTGAGGAACATTTCAACAAACTGGACAAGTGCTGCGATGATAAGGATAAATACGATCGTCTGTAAATATTCCATATGTGTCGGTACCAGGATGAAGTTGTAGATCAGACCTGTTACAAAGGAAGACAATGTGATGACGAAGATGATCGCACCACCCATTCCTGCCGCCGTTTCGATTCTCTTGGATACACCGAAGAACGGGCAGAGTCCGAGGAACTGGCTTAAGACTACGTTGTTGACGATCGCAGAGCTTACCAGGATCAGTAATAATTCTTTCATGCTTCCTTGCCTCCTTTGCACATTGTGTTGTTGCAGGTATCACAGCCTGCGCAGCATCCGCAGCCTTCACTCGGGTCAATGCCTCTCTTGGCAGCACCGATCTTGAATTTGTTCTGGAGCGCTGCAAGCATTGCAAGAACAAAGAATGCTCCAGGTGCAAGGATAAAGATCGTGATCGGCTCATATCCGAACTTTCCGCCTGCTGCGAGTGGAAGTATCTGATGTCCAAAGATCTGTCCGGCACCGAGAAGTTCACGGACTGCACCGATGCAGGTGATACTTAAGGTAAATCCAAGTCCCATACCAATACCATCAAATAATGACGGGATTGGAGGATTCTTGGAAGCATATGCCTCTGCACGGCCAAGGATGATACAGTTTACAACGATCAGAGGGATATAGATTCCAAGTGCGGAATACAGGCTTGGGATAAATCCCTGTAAAAGCATCTGTACAATAGTTACGAAAGATGCAACGACAACGATAAATGCCGGCATACGAACTCCATCCGGAATGAATTTCCTAAGAAGGGAGATCATAAGGTTTGACATTGCAAGGACTACTGTTGTGGTAAGTCCCATTCCGATACCGTTGATCGCGGATGTGGTAACTGCCAGTGTAGGACACATACCCAGTACCAGCACAAAAGTCGGGTTTTCTTTGATAATACCGTTTACAAGACGTTCAGCAGGTGTATTTGCTTTCATGACTCTGCTCCTCCTTCCACATAACGAAATGCACAAAGGCCGGCATTTACACCGTTTGTCATGGCATTTGTAGTAATTGTGGCACCACTGATCGCATCGATCTGGTCGTCAGATGTGGCACCTGTCTTGGTATATTCGAATTTTTCTACGTTCTTATCCTTAAACTGATCCTGGAAATCCGGGTTCTTGGCTTTCATACCAAGTCCGGCTGTCTCGCTGATGGACAGGATGGAGATTCCGTTTAAGGTTCCGTCATTCTGAATTCCCATGGTGAACTGGATGTCTCCGCCATATCCTTCAGAATCTGTAACGTTGAGTGCATAGCCGATCGTCTCACCGGAAGCATCCTTGGCTTCCATGATCTCGTTGATCGTCTGTGCATTGAAATTATTCTCTGCAAGGTTTGCTGCCAGTGCATCAGCATCTACATCATATACTTCAAAGCTGTCTGCATCTTCAAATACAGCCTTGTATGCTTCCTGTTTGGACTGCTCCTGCTGCTGTGCGATAGGATCTGCTGTGATATCCTGGACTACGCCAAGTGCAAGACCGGCAACAAGCGTGATCGCTGTAATCGCGATCGTATCTTTTACAATACTCATGCTTTTTTACCTCCTTTTCCAAAAGCAACCGGTTTGGTCACTTTCTCGATAAGCGGTACCAGAAGGTTACAGAAGATGATCGCATAGGAAACACCCTCTGCGGATCCGCCAAAGAGACGGAAGATCGCTGTGACAACACCAAGACAGCATCCGTAAAGTAACTGTCCCTTCGGTGTGATCGGGGTCGTTACATAGTCAGTTGCCATGAACCATGCACCAAGCATCAGACCGCCGCCGAACAGATGGCTGAAAAGATAGTTTACATCAAATCCCTTGCCTGTCCCAAGCATATAAAGGATTACAAATACTGCAAAACTTCCGATATATGTAAGCGGGATCTTGAGGTCGATGACTTTGAATGCAAGAAGGATCACTGCACCGATCAGGATCGCGATTGCAGAAGTCTCACCGATGGTTCCGTGAATATTACCGATGAACAGGTTCTTTACAGAGATGGAATCTGCTGTGAATCCGCTGTTCTTAAGTTCTGCAAGAGCAGTTGCTCCTGTAACAGTATCAATACAGTGATATCCGCTCAACTTGTCCACTGCGAAATCTGTCATTTTGCCTGCAAAGGAGATCATCAGGAAACATCTTGCAGCAAGTGCCGGGTTCATGAAGTTCTGTCCCAGACCGCCGAAAAGCTGTTTTACAACGATGATTGCAAAGGCACTGCCGAGTACCGGCATCCACAGCGGGATCTGCGGCGGCATGTTGAGCGCAAGCAGAAGTCCTGTAACAACTGCACTGAAATCATTGATTGTGTTCTTTTTATGCATAAGACGGTCATACAGCCATTCAAAAAAGACGCTGGACGCAACCGTCACGAGTACAACAAGAAGTGCACGGAAGCCGAAGTTCCAGATACCAAACAGTGTGGTAGGAAGCAGCGCAAGTGCAACGAGCTGCATGATCCGGCTTGTTGTCATTTTGTCCCTGACATGAGGATTAGATGATACATTTAACATTTGTTCCATTTTGTTCCCTCCCCCTATTTCTTCTTACGGCTGGCAAGAACCATTTTACGCATAGATTTGATACTCTGGGTCAGCGGTCTCTTCGCCGGACAGATATAACTGCAGCATCCGCATTCACAGCATTCCATACCATCCAGTGCTTCAAAACCTGCCATATCACCACGTTCAGCCAGCGTAGCCAGACGAGCCGGAAGAACATGACCGGGACAGACACCTACACAACGGCCACAGTTGATACATGCCGTCTGGATCTTCTGTGCCTCAGCTACTGCATCATGCTCCAGGAAAAGGAATGCAGAGGTTGTCTTGGTGCACGGGATATGAAGGTCATATAACGGGAATCCCATCATCGGACCACCGGAGATGATTTTCTCGATCTTGGCTTTCAGTCCGCCTGCTGCATCGATCAGTTCAGACATATCGGTTCCTGTATAAACACTGAAGTTCTTAGGCTCTTTGATGCCGTCACCTGTTACAGTCACAACTCGATCCATGACAGGTCTGCCCTGGATAACAGCCTTGTATATAGCAACTACAGTCTCTACGTTGTCTACCACGCATCCAACATCTGCCGGGAGCATCTTGGAGTTGATCTCTCTGCCTGTTGTCGCGTAGATCAGGGTACGCTCACCACCCTGTGGGTATTTGGTCATGAGTTCTTTGACTTCGATCCTCGGGATATCCTTGACCAGTTTCTGCATCTTCTCGATACAGTCCGGTTTGTTGTCCTCGATACAGATATAACCTTTGGCAGAATCAAAGAGTTTCAGGATCACTTTAAGTCCCTCGACTACTTTCTCCGGTTCTTCCATCATTCTGCGGTAGTCACTGGTGATGTACGGTTCGCACTCCGCGCCGTTTACCAGTACGTATTCGATCTTGGAAGGATCCTTCGGTGCCAGTTTGACATGAGTCGGGAAACCGGCTCCACCCATACCTACTACTCCGCCTTCTTTGATACGGTTCAGGATTTCTTCTTTGGTCAGATCTTCCAGTTTCGCAGGTGTGAACTCCACTTCCTGATACTGTTGGTCGTTCTCCACGATGATCGCATCGATCATGGCGCCTGTCGCATTCAGGCGCTTCTCGATCCCCTTAACAGTACCTGATACAGATGCGTGAAGAGGTACAGATACAAATCCTCCTGCATCTGCGATCTTCTGTCCTGCGAGAACCTGGTCACCCTTTTTGACACATGGAACAGACGGTGCTCCGATGTGCTGAGACATCAGGTAAGCCATGTCTCCTTTTGGGAGATACTTCTCAATCGGATGATTCTTTGCCAGTTCCTTACCTTCGTAAGGATGGATTCCGCCCTTAAAGGTCAGTTTTCCCATATATTCGTTTCCTCCTTTTTCATGAGCTGGTATCCACCGCCCATGTTTATTTTGTTTCTGGTGCTGCAGACGATGCCCTCTGCAGTAGAAATCTTGATTAGTTACTGTGCACTCCATTCACAATAACCGCTATCTATACTATACATCTTTTTCACTAAAAATTCACTACCCAATTCACAAAATATTGTGTATAATTAAATACAATCAAGAAAGGAAAAATATAACATGATTGTTAAAAAAATGCCCATTTTACAAGGGTTTCCAGACCCTGATACTGTTAAATTTTTGTCGAGTGCAGAATTAAAGTTGTCAGAATTTTCACCTATTTTTTACGATATTGAGACTACAGGTCTGTCCCGATATTCCACCTTCGTTTATCTGATCGGAGCCGTACGATATGAACAAAACCTATGGATCCTGACACAGTGGCTCGCGGAATCTCCCGAAGAAGAATCTCTGATCATCGAGGAATTTACCCGCTATATACAGGGCGCAACCTGTACGATCCAGTACAATGGAAACCGTTTTGACCAGCCTTATCTCGAGGAAAGGTGTCGAAGGAGCGGTCTTCCTTCCCCTTTTGGAGAGCTTCCGTCGATTGATCTCTATCAGTCGCTCAGATCGTGTCAGACTTTGTTTAAATTATCACGAATGAAGCAGCCCGACCTGGAAAATCTGTTTCCTTCCATACACAGAATACACTGTGACGGCGGTCAGTGCATCCGATTGTACCGCTCCTATATAAAAAAGAAGGACCCCTCCGCACTGGAAACGGTTCTGGGTCACAATCAGGAAGACTTATGCGGGCTTGGATCTGTCTATACGCTTCTGAGCTACAAATTCCTCTATCTCGGCGAATATGAGCCTTCCGCTGTCCGCATGCACGGCCAGGAAGAACTTGTGATCACGCTGGCGCTAAAGCATCCGGTCCCTGTTCCCGTTTCCTGTGTCACAGAGGAATTCTATCTCACCGTCAATGATTCCGAAGCCAAACTGCTCCTCCATCTCAGGGATGGAAAGCTCCGGCAGTATTATCCGAATTACAAGGACTATGAATATCTCCCCGGAGAAGATCAGGCAATCCCCAAATCGCTCAGCCGCTACGTGGACAAGAGCCTGCGGACAGCAGCCACGCCCCAGACCTGTTACACCTGGTTCTGCTGCGACGAAAGTTTCCTCAACAGCAGACAGAAACAGATGCAGTACCTGACACATTCTCTCCCTTGTCTTCTCAAAAATCTCGGAAAATAACGCAAAAAAAATCCCGGCAGACCTTAAATCTGTCGGGATTTCATATTATTTGGAATTAATTAAGCCTCTGTGTCTTCTTCTGCCTGTGCAGGAGCTTCCAGTGCTTTCATGCTAAGGCTGATCTTCTTGTCTTCGCCGTTGAAGTCAACAACCTTTGCTTCGATTTCCTGTCCGATGGAAAGTACATCAGATGGTTTGGCAACATGTTCTCTGGAAATCTGAGATACATGAAGCAGTGCGTCTACACCCGGCTCCAGCTCAACAAATGCGCCAAAGTCAGTCATACGTGCTACAGTACCCTCTACTTCATTGCCTACTGCATATTTCTCAGCAGCATTGAGCCACGGATTTGCATCATCAAATTTAAGGCTCAGAGCAATCTTGGTATCTTTGATCTCTTTGATCAGAACAGTCAGTTTCTGACCAACCTTGAACATCTTCTTCGGATGCTCAACACGACCCCAGGACATCTCAGAGATATGAAGAAGTCCGTCTGCTCCGCCAAGGTCGATGAATGCACCGAAGTCTGTGATGTTTTTAACAGTTCCTTCGATAACATCGCCAATGTTGATCTTCTCTAATAACTCTTTCTGTTTACGCTCTTTCTCAGCAACCAGAAGCTGTTTTCTGTCACCGATGATACGTCTTCTTCTCGGGTTGAACTCAGTTAATACGAACTGAATCTCCTGATCTTTGTATTTGCCAAGATCTCTCTCATAAGTATCAGATACAAGGCTTGCCGGAATGAAGATTCTTGTCTCATCCAGAACAACACTTAAACCACCGTCTAATACCTGGCTTACTGTACCTGTTAATACTTCGCCGTTCTCGAAAGCCTCTTTCAGACGCTCGCTGCCTTTCTCAGCTGCAAGACGTTTGTATGTAAGGAGAACCTGTCCCTCACCGTCGTTTACTTTCAGAACTTTTGCTTCCATGGTATCGCCAACGGAAACAACAGTAGTAAGGTCTACATTATTGTCGTTTGTGTATTCGTTTCTGGTAATAATTCCGTCTGATTTATAGCCAATATTCAGGATAATTTCATCCGGTTTCACATCTATAACAGTGCCTTCGACTACCTCTCCATTTCTGATTGTTTTTAAAGATTCTTCCAACATTTGTTCAAAACTCATTTCTGACATATTTTTGAACCTCCTCAATAATATTATTTGGGGTTGAAGCCCCTGCTGTAATACCTACGTAGTCGAAACGCGAAAAGTCAGAATTCTCTAGATCTTCTTTCGTTTGTATAAAGTAAGTATTTCTACATTTTTCAGAGCAGATTTCATACAACTTTCTTGTATTGGAGCTGCTTGTCCCTCCGATTACTAACATTGCATCCACTCTGCCAGAAAGTTCTCTTGCCGCTTCCTGACGTTCCTTGGTGGCATTGCATATCGTATTGTGAACAACAAATTTTTTATCCTTGTCCACCGTACTCTCACTATCATACCCTTTTTTTTGAATAATTTCAATAAGTTCTTGAAATTTATTGTAATTAAATGTTGTTTGTGCGACAATACAGACCTTTTTCCACGGTTTCAGATCCAGATTCTGTGCTTCATCGACCGTAGAGATCACCGAAGTACGTGTTTCATCCGACCATCCGACGATTCCCTGCACCTCCGGATGATCCCCGCTTCCGATGATCACCACATAATATCCTTTTTCCGAATACTCCTGTACCAGCTTATGAATCTTTTTTACAAACGGACAGGTGGCATCCACCACGCGCAGTCCATCCGCGGTCAGTTCTTCCTGTTCCCGGCGGGTGACACCATGGGAACGGATCACGATCGTACCCTCGGTAAGTTCTTTGGCTTCCTCCAGGGAATGAATGACCTGCACACCTTTTTTCTCCAGATCATCGATCACCGTCTCATTGTGAATGATTGGTCCATACGTATAAACCGGCGAAAACTGTTTGGCTTCCTCATACACGGTATCCACTGCCCGGTTTACGCCAAAACAAAATCCTGCCATCTTTGCAAGTTCTACTTTCATGCGTCCAGTCCTGCCTTTTTTGCCTGTTCATAAATCGCTTCCACAACTTCATCAATATTGAGATCAGAAGAATCCAGCATTACCGCATCTTCTGCTGCTTTTAATGGTGCGATCTCACGGTGCATGTCACGGTAATCACGCTCACTGATATCTTTTTCAATCTCTGCCAGATCACACTGTTCTCCTTTTGCCACCAGCTCATCATACCGGCGTTTTGCACGTACCTCTACGCTTGCTGTCAGGAAAATTTTTAACTGAGCATTCGGAAGGACACAGGTTCCGATATCTCTACCATCCATAATGACATTGTGCTGTGCTGCCATATCCTGCTGCAGACTCAGCAGTTTTGCACGGACAAAACCGTAACCGCTGGTAGCGGATGCCATATTGCCGACTTCCTCCTGACGGATTTTATCGGAAATATCTTCGCCGTTTAACAACACTTTCTGCACACCATTTTCATAGGCAAGTGCAACAGAAATATCGTCACAGACTTCCTTTATTTTTTCTTCTTCCTCTGCCTTGATGCCATGCTGTAAAAAATAATATCCCATGGCACGGTACATGGCACCGGTATCCACATAGATAAAGTTCAGCTTTTTTGCCACCATCTTCGCAATCGTGCTCTTTCCGGCACCTGCCGGTCCGTCAATCGCAATGTTGAATGCATGTTTCTCCATAGTTTTCGTCGTCTCCTTGCATGAAGCAGCGTTTCTCCTCACTGCCTGTTTTTTGTGTTTCAAGCTTTCGTTATGACCCGGTCCGCGTGTATGCGGCCGGCAACGCAAAATTGCAGTCACATGATCCTACTGCGGAACAGAAATCCCGGCCAGATACCCGGTGGACCAGGCAATCTGGAGATTAAAGCCGCCTGTTACCGCATCCAGGTCCAGTACTTCTCCGGCAAAATAAAGTCCTGCCGTCTTTTTTGACTCCATGGTGGACGGATTTACCTCCCGCACAGACACGCCTCCCTGGGTGATGATGGCCTCCTTATAATCCCGCAGTCCCACCAGAGTGATACAGAAATCCTTCA
>OODE01002176.1_pt1 | contig 10808 bp, 10 predicted proteins | sample 1671771 | NCBI WGS metagenome assembly OODE01 (sample SAMN06348191, study PRJEB24527) | human gut metagenome | biome: human gut; feature: ankylosing spondylitis patient; material: feces | host: Homo sapiens | place: China | collected 2015-10 | reverse complement strand
TCAACTCTTAATATTTGTTCTTATAAAAATATTTGGTTACGGAACTTAGCAGCATATAGAAAAATGCCACAAGCAGCAAAAAGGCAAAATACCAAAGCGGTAATTTTGTCAGTCCAAACAGTGATGCCCCGCTGGTAAAAGTAAGGGCTGTAAAAGCAAGAATCCCCACCAAAGTGATAGAGATGACCGGTGCAGATGCCCTGCTTTGGAGAAACGGAATTTTGGCAGTACGAAGGAAATGCAGGATCAAAACCTGTGTCCACATGGACTCCAAAAACCACCCCGTCTGGAACAGGGATATATATTGCAGCTGCATTACAGAATCGGTAAGACTTTGATACGTCACTCCGCCGCACAGCATCGGGCAAAGCATATAATACAAAAACAAAAACGTCACGATATCAAACAAAGAGCTGATTGGCCCAAAGGAAAGCATAAACCGCCCCAATGTCCTCCCGGACCAATCCCTTGGAGAAAGAGTTTCCTCCTCATCCACATTATCCCAAGGCAGAATGATACACAGCACATCATACAGCAGATTCAACAGCAAAATCTGCAAGGAGGTCATTGGCAAAAACGGCAAAAACGCACTGGCACACACAATGGAAAAAATGTTGCCGAAGTTCGAGCTTGCTGTAATTTTAATATATTTGAGCATATTGGTAAAAGTTTTTCGCCCCTCCAAAATGCCCTGCTCCAGCACACCCAAATCCTTTTGCAACAGCACCACATCCGCCGCATCCTTCGCCGCATCCACGGCAGTATCCACCGAAATGCCTACATTTGCCTCACAAAGTGCAGGAATATCGTTAATGCCATCCCCCAAAAATCCGACAGTATGCCCATTTTGGCTCAAGGCGGAAACCAGACGCACCTTTTGCCCCGGTGTCAGCTCCGCAAAAACATGGATTTTTTCAACGGCTGCGCCAAGTACTGCATCCGTCATCTCATCCATCTGCGCACCTGTCAGCACCGTTTCGGAAGGAATCCCCACCCTGCGGCAGACGGAAACTGCCACATCTGCTTGGTCTCCCGTCAGAATCTTCGGGGTAACCTTCAGCCTTTTGAGCGCCTCCACAGAGGTTTTTGCGGTTTTCTTCGGTGCATCAAAAAAGGCAAGATAGCCCATCAAAATCATGCTTTGTTCATCCTCCGGCAAAATCCGATTTTGCTTTTCTATCCTCTTTCGTGCAACAGCAATCACCTTCATCCCATCCTGCAGCATTTCATCCACCACAGAGGCCACGCTTCGCATTTTGTCCTCATCCATCGGCAAAACGGCATCCCGATATTCCACAAAACCGCAGCGCGCCACAACATGCGCAATATCCCCCTTGATAATGAGCTGCCCTGCTCCGTCTGCCTCCGTCACAAGCGTGCTGACAAATTTACGGGCATAATCAAACGGAATCTCGTCCGTTTTTTGATACTGCGCAAGCAATCTTGTATAATACGCACTGCGCCCCGGCATTGTCTGGCACGCAAGAATGGCATTATCAATGGGATTGCAGACACCCGAATGATACATACTGTTCAAAAAGGCAAAATCCAGCACCCTTGTGCTTTCGTTCCCCAGCACATCCATGTAGTATTCCAGCAAAATGCTCTCATTCGTCAGCGTTCCCGTTTTATCCATACAAAGCACATCCATACTGCCAAAGCCCTGCATGGCGTTGATATCCTTGATGATGGTCTGCTTACGGCTCATGCTCAGGCTGCCCCTCGCAAGGCAGGCGGTAATTACCATCGGCAGCATTTCCGGCATCAGCCCTACCGCAACGGAAAGCGCAAACGCAAAGGATTCCAACCATTTTCCGCCCGTCAGCCTTAACAGCGCAAACACAATGGGAATCAGCACCACAATAAAGCGAAGCATTACCCATGCAATCGAATTGGCACCCTTTTGGAACGACTGCTTCTCCTCTGCATCCGATTTTTCAAAGCTGCCGTATAACGTATCCTTCCCAACCGCAAGCACAATTCCCTCGCCCTTGCCGCCGATAACCGTTGTTGCCATAAAGGCAAGATTTTCAAGCTGTGTCAGCGTTTCCGTACTGCCATAGCTGAGGGTATTGCAGTTTTTTTCCAGAATCGCACTTTCGCCCGTGATGGCAGCCTGCGAAATAAATAAATCACTGACCTTCGTTAAACGGATATCCGCAGGCACGCGGTCTCCCGCCGAAAGCAGAACAATATCCCCGACCACCAATTCTTCCGCCGATATTTCCTGCAGCTCTCCCGCTCGCCGAACCGTAATGCTTTCGTGAATCAGCCGTTCCAGCTGCTGCGCCGCATTCTTCGCCCGCAGCTCCTGAATCAGACGGATTACACCGCTCGTCAAAATCATGGAGAAAATGATGATGGCAGTGGTAGCGTTTCTGGCAAAATTAGAGGCAAGCACAACATCGGTTGCCAAGGAAATCATCCCAAGCACAAAAAGAATAATATGAAACGGGTTGATAAAGGCACGCCGCAAACAGCGCAGCATGGTATCCTTCTTCCGTTTTGCAAAGCTGTTTTCACCGTATCTCCGGCGCATGCCATCCACCTGTTCGGGAAACAGTCCCTGCGGGGAAGCCCCAATCTCTTTATAAATTTCCGATATTTCACGATAAGCGTATTTTTTGATACAACAATCAATCAAGGTTGTTTTTGACACGAAATAGCTCCTCCTTTGCGATACATATATTGCTATTTTAACATCATTCGCAAAAAACGCCACGCTTATATTCTTGCTTTTTTCTTGCATTTACACAAAACAGCCCTTTACCCTCCTGTATACGCAATTTTTCAAACAACAAAGGCAGCTGTAATTTTTTCGTCAGCTGCCTTTGTTTCGTTCAGATATTTAATTATAAGCCCTTCTCTGATAGCAAATTATAGTGCAGCATACAGAGCATTTTCTTGTCACCACTTTTTGAATCATCCTTCGGAAAGCAGAGCACACCATCAGCCTTATCTCTCGATCGCAGCATTCGCAAGCCTACAATACTTTATTCCGTTTTTCTCATAAATCTCGAAGGTTCCTGTGACTGTTATCTCTGCGTTTAGCTCCGGATAATCGTCCGGATAGGTGTACTCCTCGGTCGGAATAAAATCCAATCCCTGTGAACAGCAAGCCATCGCATCGGCAATGATGCAGGCAAAATATTGCTCCTTTGTTTCGGGGTCCTCGTAATATGCAAAAGCACCCTTCATTTTAACCGTTTTCCCAATGTAGTCATCAGGGGTGTATAGCATATTGTAAACCTCAGAATAGACCATTGTACTGCTGAGCTTTGTCAGATCAACATCAATGCCGTCTGCGCTTTGCACAGACTCAGAGGCAGCAGGCGCAGACACCGATTCCTTTTCCATCGGTTGATTTTGTGAAGCAGAGGTATTCGGTGTCTGATTATCGGCTGTCTCTTTATCCTCCTCACCTCCGCAGGCGACAAGAGAGCAAAGCATTAGGGCAATCAATACTACGCAAAACAGTTTTTTCATTTTCTCACACCTCCGATAGCCGTACCTGCCAGCCACGATAGACCAAAAGCGACAATCTGAACAGCAACGATTGTCGAGCCTACCGGTGTTCCGGCGAGGATAGATGCCAGAATACCAATCAGCGAACACAACACCGACAAAACTGCGGCACAGATCGTCACGCTGCGGAAGCTCTTGAACATCCGCATAGCGGACAACGCCGGAAAAATTACCAGTGCGGAGATGAGCAGAGAGCCGACAAGGTTCATCGCCAGCACGATGATGATGGCAACAACGATGGCAATCAGCAGATTGTAAAGCCCTGCCTTTGTGCCGGTTGCCCTTGCAAAGTCCTCGTCAAAGGTCACAGCGAAGATTTTATTGTAAAACAGGATAAACACCACCACAACCAGCACCGACATTCCAACGCAAAGCCACACTTCTACAGGAGACAGTGTCAGGATGGAGGTGGAGCCAAACAGTGTACTGCACACATCGCCCGAAAGGTTGGATGAGGTGGAGAAAATATTCATCACCAGATAGCCGATGGCAAGCGCTCCCACCGAAATCATGGCAATCGCCGCATCGCCCTTGATTTTCGCGTTCTGCCCTGTACGCAAAAGCAACACGGCGCTGCTGATCGTAATGACCATTACCAGTGGCATTTCATTTGTGATTTGCAGCACGGCGGCAATCGCCATTGCGCCAAACGCCACATGGGAAAGTCCGTCGCCGATGAAGGAAAACCGTTTCAGCACCAGCGTCACGCCCAGCAAAGACGAGCATAGCGCAATCAGCACGCCGACTACCAGCGCATAGCGGACAAAGGGATATGTCCAATAGAGGGTCAGCTTTTCCAAAATAGCGGTCATTGTTCATCGACCCCCTTCTCTGCGGCAAACAGCCGCCCCTGTGGGCTTCTGAGATATTCCGCTTTTGTTCCGAAAAAAACGGTGTCTCCAATATGCAGAAGATGGCTGGCATATTGAACTGCGGCAGTAATATCGTGCGAAATCATAATTACCGTAATGCCATCGTTTCGGTTAAGCTCTTCGATAAGCGCATACATTTCCGCTGTCGCCTTGGGATCAAGCCCGGAAACAGGCTCGTCGAGAAGCAACATTTTTCGAGTGGCACACAGCGCACGAGCAAGCAGAACCCTCTGCTGCTGTCCGCCGGACAACTCCCGATAGCAGCGTTTTGCAAGCTGCGCAAGCTGCATCCTGTCCATAGCCGCCGCCGCAAGCTGCTTTTCTTCTTTACTATAAAAAGGACGGCTGCCACAGCGTCCCTGACACCCGGAGAGAACGATTTCTCTCACAGCTGCCGGAAAGTCCTTCTGGACAACGGTCTGCTGCGGCAGATAGCCGATTTCATTTTTCCTCAGCCCATCGCCTGTCAAAATTTTGCCGCTGATAGGTGGCTGCAAGCCGAGAATCGTTTTCATAAGTGTACTCTTGCCGGAACCATTTTCTCCTACGATGCAGAGATAGTCGCCTGCAAAAACCTCAAAATTGAGTTCCTGCAGAACGGACTTTCCCTCATAGCCGACGCAGAGCCTTTGGCAAGTGAGCTGAGCCATGAACCTGCCTCCTTATCTCAATGCTTCCTTCAGCACGGAAAGGTTTTTCTCCATAACGGAGAGGTAAGTCGTGCCGTTTTTCACATCTTTAGAAGTGGTGGATTGCATGGAATCCATCGTCAGCACCCTTTGATTTTTCGCTGTCGTGTTCCGGACAACGGTTTCGGCAATCTTGTGCTGTGCGCCCTCAATGGTCAACACGCAGGGCAGCTTCCATTCGTCCACCCTCTTGGCAAGAAACGAAATGGTCTCAAAGCCGGCTTCGGTTTCAGCGGAGCAGCCAACAAAAGCGGCATAGTAGCGCAGACCGTAATCATCCACCAGATAGCGAAACGGAAAACGATCGCCAAACAGGATGGTTTTATTGCTTGCTGCGTCCACGGCTGCCTGATACTCTGCGTCAAGAGCAGACAGCTTCTTTACATAAGCATCGGCATTGGCGGCATAGATATCCTTGTTATCGGGGTCAAGCTCCTGCAAGGCCTTGGAAATCACCCTGACCAGCATTTTGGCATTTTTCAGGGACAGCCAAACATGCTCGTCAGCTTCCTCCTCGTGCTCGTGTTCCTCTGCATCCTCGTGCTCGTGCTCCTCCTCCTGCATCCCCTCAACGATTTCTTCTGTTTTTACGGAATCACCCAGTACCTCCAGCAAATTGATAACCTTCATATTCCTGTTGGCGGCATTTCTCAGGGCATCCTCCACCCATTCGTCGGACTCGCCGCCTACATAGATAAACAGGTCGCAATCCGAGATTTTAACAATATCATCTGCCGTGGGCTGATAGCTGTGCAGGTCAACGCCGTTGTCCAGCAGCATTGTGATTTCTGCGTTATCAGCCTTTTCACCAAGGATTTCCCTAACCCAGTCATATTCAGGAAAAATGGTGGTGACAATGCTCAGTTTGTCTGTCTGATTGGTATCATTCTGCTTTCCGCAGCCGGCAAGAGCGGCGACAAGCATGAAAAGCGCAAGCAGCAGCGCAGTTATCTTTTTCATGATTATATTTACCTCCGAATTATAATAAGAACTAAAAATAGGCACAAAAATACAAGGGTACAGATAGACTTCACCCTTGTAAAAGGCTCTTATTTAATTCGAAAGCTTCACCTTGAGAGATACCAAGGTATCTCTTTGTGCATTGTCCGTGCAGAGAGAAATACACCTGCACAAAGTATATGTAAACGCAACAGCAACGGCTGTGACGCATACAGCAAGTGAAAGGCTTTTCAGTGTGTTTTGGCAAGCATCAACCTGATAGCAAATCGGGCAGCCTTCGCCCACGCAATCGTGGTCGGCTTCTACCGCAACAAAAAAAGCAGAGTAAAGCATGATGACCAGAATGGTCACGGCAAAAAGCAATGCTGCAATTCTATTTCTCTTTTTTCTTTCCATTCTGCTCACCACCCTTCTATTTTCTGCTCTTTTATTTTCTGCAATCGGCACAAACGCCATACAGAATCGTTTCCGTTTTGTCGATTTGAAAGCCTGTGCTTTCCAGCGTGCTATGCAGAAGCTGCGCCGCTTCCTTTTCTCCAAGATGAATGCTTTTCCCGCATACCCGACAGGATAGATGCAGACTGTCCTTACATCCCTCTGCGGCAATATATTGATAATACACCTCTCTGGTGTTCTCTCGGATACTGCGCTTCAGAATTCCCTCCTCCTCCAAGGCGGATAAATTACGATAAACGGCGCTGATGCTGATGCTCTCTGCCGTCAGTGCATCGGCTATCTGCCGTGCGGTCATCTGTTCGTCTGTATGCTCTGAAAGATATTCGAGAAGCTGCTTGCGCTGCCGCGTCAGATACCTTGCCATCAGCCACCCCTCCAATTTGCAACTTATTTGCAAATTAGTATACCGTACTGTTTTGCATTTGTCAATATGCGAATTGATTGCAAATAGAAGGTGTTCTGCAAGGTCAGGCACAGCGCAGAGAGCGCCATCGAACGACAATCTGTTTCCAAGAGCCACCCTATAAGAAAATTTTAAAAAATTTTAAAAAAATTTGCATTTTGGGTGAGAGTTTTTCCGATTTTATGTACCTATATAAGTGAAAGGACTTTTCAGCCACAGCTTCACACAAACGGAGAAAGGAGGTTCGAACGATATGTACGATACCGCAATACGAGTCGCGCTCGTCAAGCAAAGAGTGCGCGAAAACACCCGTTGGATGCAGCTTCGGCACGATACTGCTGTGGGAGAACGCGAACGACCATGTGCCGATGACCTTCGTTTCCTTTGCAGCGGCGGCAACGATTATCGCGCTGTGCATTCGGCTCAGAAACAAAGAAAATCAGAAAAAAGGTGGGACGAGCAAGTCCAACCGAAACGAACAGGAGGAGAAAGCCTATGAAGAAACGAATACTCAGCATCCTGCTCACCTTGTGTATGGTGCTATGCCTTATGCCAACGGCGGTCTTTGCCGAGGGTAACGAGGATACGCCTACGCAAGCGTTGACAAGCGTCGATATTACCTTCCCCAAACCGGAGGAAGGCAAAAAGATAGGAGATGGCTCGGCAGCATCCGCCAGTGGCTTGACGTTCCTTGAGTTTGGCCCCGCGCTGTGGCAGCAGGACGGCGAGCCCAAAAAGCTGAAAGCGGATGATACTTACGAGAAGGACAACATCTATCTGCTGTATTTCGCCTTCTACACGCAGAAGCCCATCACAGATGAGACTGCCTTGACCTTCAACGGCAACCCTATTACGCGCTATGAAGACTATCAGGCACTTGCCGAGGCACTGAACGCCTATGACGGGAAGGAGGATGCCTACCTTGGCTTCGTTATGTTCAGCGAGAAGGGTACCGGCGATCCATCGATGAAGGATCTGAAAGATCTCTATATTATCGGGCTCTACGCCATTATCCGTGCGCAGGAGGCGCAGACCCCTGAGGATACGGTCAAGGAGCAGTTCAACCTCACCTCCGGCGGCACCTATTACTTTGACCTCTCCGCCGAAAACATTCTCGGCACGGTGAATGACGCACTGCCGGATAATACAATGCACTATGTTCCCTTTACCTACGCCGGGACAGTGGATGCCTACAAGCTTACATCAGCGATGGCAACCACCGAGGAGTATGCAAAGAACAACAAATATCCCCACAGCCTGTTTGTGGCGGATTATGCCGTAACGAAGGATGTAAGCTGGGATGACCTGAATGGAGAAAATCTGATTTTCGGCAAGGGCTACACCGCCAACGGCGTGGGCTATACGCTGCGTGCGCCGTCTGTGGGAAGTCGTTATACAGGCTCTGGTGAGTCCCAACGCGGCACGCCCCAAAGCAACGAATGGGACAGGGTACTGGATAAGGACGACGGATATATCAAAAACCGGAATAAGGTGTATTCGTGGGGGCAGGATACTACGAACTTTGGGCGTGGGTTCCGTGCGGTTCGTGGGTACTACTCGGCCCGCCACTGGTATTACTACTCGTCCTCGTATCAGAACGTCGACCTCGGTTTCCGCCCCGTCCTTGAAGTCCCGAACCCCGGCTCACCGGGCTCTGACGGGCTGAAGGCCGTTACCCTTGATCTTGGCGGCGGCAAATTGGGCGGCAGCACGGATACTATTCAAATCATTGTGAAAAACGGCAGCAAGTTTACCGCGCCTGCGTCCGACGGCCTGACCCGCCCGGACGGAAATACAGGCCGCTACTTTATGTGGCTTGGCAGCGACAGAAACCTGTACGCCCCCGGTGAAAGCGTTCCGGAGGTCGTAACCACGCTGACGGCGCAGTGGACAGTCAACCAGTACACGATTACCTATGATCTGGCCGGCGGCACTGTGGAGGGCAATCCCAACACCTACACCATCGAAACGGTGGCTTTCACCCTCAAGAATCCTACCAAATCCGGCTATACTTTCACCGGCTGGAGCGGCACGGGGCTTGACGGCGAGAACAATATGACCGTCACCATCCCCACGGGCAGCACTGGCAACCGAACCTATAAGGCACACTGGCGTTATAATGGCAGCGGCCATTCTTACAGCTACTACACCATCAAGGCAACTGCCGGGGCTGGCGGCTCCATTTCTCCCTCCGGCAATGTCAGCGTCCGTGAGGGCAGAGATCGGACCTTCACCATCACCCCGGATAAGGGTTATGCCATCTCCAACGTCAAGATCGACGGCAAGAGCATCGGCGCGGTGAAGTCCTACACCTTTGAGAATGTCCGCAGAACCCATACCATCGAGGTCATCTTTACGAAAGCCAACGGCAACCCCCAGACCGGCGTGTTTGTGGATGTAGCCACCGGCAGCTATTATGAGGATGCTGTGGATTGGGCAGTGGAGAACGGCATTACCAAGGGAACCGATGATACCCATTTCTCCCCGGACGGCATCTGCACCCGTGCGCAGGCTGTGACCTTCCTGTGGCGTGCCGCTGGCAGTCCCAAACCCGAACCCTGCGCCATGCCCTTCACCGACGTTCCTGTGGGCAGCTACTACTACGATGCTGTGCTGTGGGCGGTAGAAAACGGCATCACCAAGGGCACCAGCGACACCACGTTCAGCCCCAACATGACCTGCACCCGCGCCCAGATCGTCGCGTTCCTGTGGCGTTCCGAGAAGTCCCCGGCAGCGGGTACAGCCAATCCCTTTGCCGATGTGAAGTCTGACGCCTACTATGCTGATGCGGTACTGTGGGCGGTCAAGGAGAACATCACCAAGGGAACCACCAGCACGACATTCAGCCCCAATGTGGATTGCACCAGAGCGCAGATCGTGACCTTCCTCTGGCGCTGCAAGAAGTGACCGGCTGACATACGGCTAAACATGGCATGACCCCGTAAGCGAACATCGGACAGCGCAGCGGACGGGCATCTCGCCCCAAAGCTGCGCTGTTCTCTTTTCGCTATTCCCGGCAGAACACCCTCCGGCACATCTGCGCCTCAGCCATCAGCGACTCCCGCGGGAGATCGTTTCCTTCGACTCCCGCAGCAAGGACGAGTTTGTGAGGCTGGTCATGGACAGTGACCTGCGGCAGCGCGACCGGAATATTGCAAAGCGGATCACAGAGTTGGATGCTATCTTCAAGCGGCTCTATGAGGACAACATTTCGGACAAGCTCTCCGATGAACGCTTTCAGAAGCTCTCTGCGGACTATGAGAAGGAAGAACGGGACCTCAAGGGGCTGACGAGTTCCCTTCGGAAAGAAGTGGAGCTGGAGGAAAGCAAATCGGCGGATGGTGATCGTTTTCTCTCCGTTGTGGAGAGGTACACGGATATCCCGGAGCTCACGCCCTGCATCCTCCATGAGTTCGTGGAGAAAATCATCGTCCATGCGGCCAGCGACCTGAAGGGCAAGAATCGGACGCAGGAGATCGATATTTACTACAAGGGTATCGGGGTCTTGGAAATGTCAAAAGTCACGGCATCAATGAAAAAAAGAGGAAACGGTACAGCCGAAGCTATACCGTTCTCTCTTTCCTCACGATGTTTTCTTATCGGGAGCTGCCTTGCCGCTCTTTTCGTTTTACTCTATGCTTTCGCTCTGCTCCGACAGATGCAAATCCAAATTTCGACCGCGTGTGCAAACACTGCGAATGTACACATAGCTGTGGATTTCATCAACCGAATACAAAATCACGTCATTTCGCGTAACATACTACGGTATCCCGATACTGCTGCATAATATACATCAGCTTTTCCGTAATGTCCCGCTCGGCTGTTGAGGTGTAAGATATCTTATATCCTTGCGGCACGACTCTGAAGCAGCTCCTTTACTTGAGCGTCCATATCGCACTGCGC
>OODE01002172.1_pt1 | contig 10824 bp, 10 predicted proteins | sample 1671771 | NCBI WGS metagenome assembly OODE01 (sample SAMN06348191, study PRJEB24527) | human gut metagenome | biome: human gut; feature: ankylosing spondylitis patient; material: feces | host: Homo sapiens | place: China | collected 2015-10 | reverse complement strand
TTATAGCCAGAGAGCCGTGTCGTGAAAAAGAAGGTATTTCAATCAAAAAGATACCTTTCACGCCAAACTCGAAGCACAGGATCTCAATCCACCGCCCACTCTTTCATCTCATACATATCCTTATATTCTTCCCAATCCGGATCCATCTCGGTATAAATAGAGATGGGCAGTAACTCGAAAGGAGCCAAGGCCTCATTCAAGCGTTCGCCGAATACACGTACGGTACGTGTGTAAAACACCCAGACCTTCTCTCCTCCTCCGGTATAGACACCCGTCAGGATAGCCAGCTTGTCTTTCTTTTCCATCGCCTTACGAAGCGCTTCCTCCACGGCCTCCATTTTCTCGCCAAGGTCATCGCTAGGAAGGCCTCTCCCATCTCCCTCGTATTTCCAAGTGATCTCGACACGTTCCTTGAACTTACCGGATTCGGTGAACTCATTCAACTCGTCCCGCCCGTAAACGGTAATCATTTGCCCTGACTCGTTTTCCGAGAGAGCCGTAAACCATACATCGCTTAATCTCATATTTATATTTTCTATTTATCTATAAGTATTCCTTACTGACTTTACCGGGTAAAGGTACGACAAAAAAGGCTGCGTCCGGTGAAGATACAGCCTTTTTATATTTCTCGACGGAAATTTATTATCTCTTTCCTAATCTATGATCCATAATGGCGTAATGGCATTCCCCATAATTCTTCAATTGATCCACGATCTCTTTAGCCGTAGATTCTTCCTCTACTTGCTCGCGTACGAACCAGAACAAGAAATCACGGGAAGCATGATCCTTATCAGCCTCGGCGATATCAACCAATTTGTCGATCAACTCTGATACATAGCACTCGTGTTTGTAAACATGCTCGAACACCTCCAACGGATTTCCCCAGCCTGTCGGAACCACGTTGATCTGGCCGATCGTAATATCGCCGCCACGATCCAAGGCGTAATCGATCAACTTATGAGCATGCTCCAATTCCTCAGCCGCTTGTTTCTTCATCCAATGGGCGAAACCGTTCAACCCTGCTTTCTGGAAATACACGGACATTGACAAATACAAATTCGAAGACCACATCTCCGCATTAACTTGGGCATTGAACGCCTCTGATAAATTTCTACTTAAGATCATAATTTTATCATTGTTTAAAAATGTTGAAGTATTATCCGTTCACGAAATTTCACTATGCAAATATAAATAAAAGTAGGATTCCTTATCTCATTTCCGCCCTTAGATATTGGCTACTTTCGAAAATTTTTCTAACTTACGCCCTTATTTGATAAACATCATGCAATACACCGACAAATATCGATCTCCCTTAGGAGAAATAACCCTAGCTAGCGATGGTGACCACCTGACAGGATTATGGTTCGACGGGCAAAAATATTTTGCCACCACTTTATCGGCGGAACATCAAGAAAGAGAACTGCCGATATTCGAGCAAGCCAAAGAGTGGCTGGATAGCTATTTCATGGGTAAGATTCCCAGCTTCACCCCTCCTATCCATCTGGAGGATACGCCTTTCCGACTTGCGGTATGGGACTTATTGAGCAAAATACCTTATGGCGAAGTCGTAACCTACAAGGAGCTCGCCGGGGAAATCGCCCGGCAAAAAGGTATCCCGAGCATGTCTACGCAAGCGATCGGAGGAGCGGTAGGCCATAACCCGATCAGTATCATCATCCCCTGCCACCGTGTCGTAGGCAGCGATGGCAGCTTAACCGGATACGCAGGAGGTATCGACAAAAAAAGGAGCCTGCTTACAATCGAACGGGCCAAAGGATTCTAAAACCGTATCAGTATGCGCACATTTCGTTCCATTGAAGAATTGATTCGTACGCTCGACCGAGAGAGGGAACTGCTACGTGAGATGTTTCATAAACGGACCTCCCTTTCTTTCAAATACGATTTCGCGGTGGAGCTGACCGATTATAAGGAGGAGCGGGTACAGAGCTTGATCAATCACGGAGTGATACGTAGTAGCGGCAATTTCTTGGAGATGGAAGACATTTACCTGAAGTTCTTCGAGGAGGTGCTGCAAGTGAACGAAGAGGTGAATGTAGCCTATATACAAGAACATCTCAGCAAGCTGAACGAGCAGATAGAGTATTATCTGAAAGAGAATAACGAGAGACGGCGATATAACTACTATAATGACGTGCGCCGTACGCTCAAGAACATAGCGCTCACCACGGTACGCAACGTGATCGACCTGAAACGGAATCTGGACAGCACGTATAAGAACGAGCCGAACTATCAGATAAAGAAAGTAAAACTGCAACGACTGGGCGAGAAACTGAAGAATATCATCCAACTCATCAACAAGTGCGAAGATGCGATCGATAAAGATCAATTGCTCTTCTTCCGCAAGGCAATGGATGCCCAGATGCGTGCCACGGTGAGCGACGTGAAGTTGCAACTCATCGACTCCTCGCACAACCTTATGGAGATACAGCGGCAAATCGTTCATTACCTCAACATGATCGAATACCAGAATCGTATCTTCGAGAAAGTACGCAAGCTGAAGTATCTTAAAGGGCAATTCCTGCTGGAGGAGAATACGAATATCAAGCAAGTGCTGGCTGAACGTAACCATGTGTGGATGGAGCCGCAACCCAGTTATCGCATCAAACTTTCAATAGATTACCTGCGCAATTCGGACGAAGCGCTGACACTTATCAAGAAACTCGCCACTAAGCTTAAAAGGCGTGACGATAAATCGAGAGACGTAGCGGAAGCAATACCTGCCGAATATCTGGAAGGTAAGGCGGAAGTGATCGATCAAGTGAACTTGAGGGAAGTGTACAACTCGTTTGTGGCTTCCGGCGAGCATCTTTTCGCTTTTGTCATGAATTACGCTTATAAGAATGCGGTAAGTACAGAAGACAAACTCGTCTTTTTCTGCCAGATAGCCTCTGAATATGCCGAAGATTTGAACTTTTCCGACCGTTACGAATGTAAGGGACAGGTAGAGTATCCCTTAGTTTTCCCTAAATAATTCATCGACCATGAAATATACCGAAGAAATATACAGTACATTGAGCCATGGCGGATTTATCTCGTCCAATAGCCTTTCGCCCGCAGTCCGTCGTTACTACGATGCCATCGAAGAGGAGTTGACCGACTATTATGAATATTATAAAGGCATAGGTTTCTATCTTGAAAGCGGCAATGGCTACTACTTTTTCGCACGTAAAGAAAGCAAGGCGGATATAGATCGTAAACTCGAAGCCGCCGCTCGCTGGATAGATTATCTCTGCTTCTTGAAAACCTACAATTCAGCCTTCGGCCCCGGTTTCGTATTCAGCAAGTCGGACATAGTGACACAAATACGTACCGAAATCGAGCTGAAGGAGCAAGCCAAGGAACTCTTTAGCGACAAGAAAGGTTTCGAGGAAATCGTTGATAAGCTCATCAACGAGTTAAAGACTATGGGATTTATAGAGTATGAAGACGAGGACGAAGGCACTTGGAAGGTACTAACGGCTTTTCATTATATAGAAGAGTTGGTAGATTGTATTAACATAACAGAAGAGGGACAAGATGAGATACCTGAATAAAATAGTTTTCCTGAATAGTGCGCATATCCCTTATTCCGAGATTCAACTGGACGGAAACGTGCATTTCATTGGTACGCAGGGTGTAGGAAAGAGTACGCTGCTCCGGGCTATTCTTTTCTTTTACAACGCCGATAAGCTGAGGCTAGGCATACCCAAAGAGAAAAGAAGCTACGATGAGTTCTACCTTCCTTATGCCAACTCATTCATCGTCTACGAGGTGATGCGTGAGAACGGAGCTTATTGCGTGATGGCTTTCAAGCAACAAGGGCGTGTGGCCTATCGCTTTATTGACGCACCCTATCAGTCGTCATGGTTCGTCAACGAGCGTCGTGAGGTTCGTGCCGATTGGATCTCTATTCGCAAAGCCATTGGCACAGAGACACAAATCAGTCGTATCGTCGTTTCTTATCAAGAGTTCCGGGATATTATTTTCGGCAACAATCGTCGTCCCGATCTCATAGGTTTCCGTAAATACGCTATCGTAGAAAGCCCCAATTATCAGAATATCCCCCGAACCATACAGAATGTGTTCCTCAACTCCAAGCTGGATGCCGATTTCATCAAGGACACGATAATCCGCTCCATGAATGAGGAAGAGGTGAATATAGACCTGGATGTCTACCGTAACCAGACGAAAGATTTCGAACAGAATTACAATGACGTTACGCTTTGGCTGGACAATGAAAAACCCGGAGGGTCGCCGGTACAAAGACAAGCCGGGAAAGTGATGCAAAGCTATCGCGACTTATTGTACATGGATAGCCACATAGCCAAGGGACGTGCCGAATTATGCTATGCAGAGAAATCAGCCTTGAAGCAGCGCCCATTAATTGACGAGGAAATATCCAGACACAAAAACGAGCTGGAACGTGTACATCGCTTACAAAGTGAGGAGACAAAGAAATACCAAGAGGGACGGGACAAATTGATAAAAGAGAAAGGCTCGGTTGATGCCGACTTAAAACGTGCCAAGCAGAAACAGCTGGAGTACGAGCAGATGAACATTGCCGAAATAATTCGCAGGGTAGAGCAGAAAAGTGCGGTTACCGATGAATTAACACGCCAACAGCAACGGAGGCAGGAACTCACACGTGCCTACGATGATGTCATAGCCAAATACAGCGCACTTATAGAACGGGTAGATACCGACTTTCGAGCCTTTGAGAACGCGCAACATGCATTGGTGAACGAAAGGGAATATGCGACAAATAAGCAGAACGAGAGCTTGATGCAGACACGGCGCAATGAAGAGAACGAGGTATATACGCGTTTTGAGGAGAAATCGCAACTCTCAGCAGACAAACTCCAGCAACTACGAGAGGAGAAATCGCAACAAAACAATGAGTTGCTACGGATAGCCCACGAAGATCCCTATAAAGAAGAACATGCCAAAGCCGACGAGGAACTGAACAAACTGAATACGCGTGCGCAGGAGTTGAAAATGTCCATTCAGCAACTCTCTACGCAAGCCGCAAGCCTGCGTCAAGAGGCTGGAATGAAGTTACGGGAATTGGAGTTGGCACAGGCTCAACCTCTCGCTAACGCACAAAAAGAGAAGCAAGAGATAGAGGATCAAATAGCCCGACTGGAGTCGCTCATCGAACGGCGCAAAGGTTCGCTGGCCGAATGGCTGGACAGGAACAAACCCGCATGGAAAAATACGATCGGAAAAATAGCCGATGAAGAGAAAATACTTTATCGCGATGACTTGGCGCCGCAGGTAACCAACCAAGGGGAGGCTTCCTTGTATGGCGTGCAAATAGACCTTACGGCATTGGAACGCAATTTCCGTACCCCCGAGGAATTGAAAGTAGAACTGGCCATATACCAAGGAGCATTGTCACAACGCATCAAGCGGATCAATATGCTACACCAAGAATTGGCTGAGCAAACGGAGGCTTTGAAGAAACAATACAACAAGCGCTTGCGTGAGATAACAGACCGGCAGCGTCTGCAAGAATCCGAACAACTTCAGCTTCCCGCATTCATCAAGAACGCCATGGCACAATCCGCCTCATGGCAAAAGAAGACGGACGATTGGCGTGAACAGCGTATAGCTGAAATCCGGACGAAACAGAATGATACGGCTCATCGACTGGCGCTTTGCGAGGAAAAGAAAAAGAAGTTGAAGGCAGATCGTACGCATCGTCTTAAGGTATGCGAGAAGAGTTACAGAGAGAAGAAGCTCCGGCTGGAACAGGAACTGAATAGCTACCGCAACAGTATCGAGACCGAAATAAAACTCCAAGAACTGGAGGCTTCCCAACAAGCGGAGCTTAACGGAAAAGGCGCCGATACGGCAACCATCGGAAAATATGACGCACGCATCCTGCAGATTCAAAAAGAGCTGGATTACATCGAAAAACATTTCCCCGACACCATCCGCTATCAAAAGGACAAAGAGGAACTTTTTGATCGTGAACCACAACTTCGCGGTAGAAAGAAGATGCTTGAGGATGAGTTGGCCACGCTTGAAGAACGTTTCACTTTGCGTAGCGAGAAACTGAACGTACAAGAAAAACATCAGCAAGCCTTATTAGGCAAGGGCATCGAAACAAAGAGAAGCTTGGAGGAAGGTTTGGCACAGGCCGCCAAATTTCACGAAGACTCCACTTTCTGCCCACCCGATGTAGTAGTGACCGAAGAGAGGCAGACCTTGAAGAGTTGCGCGGAGTTGGTGCAAGAGTTGAAAGACCATATCACCGGCCGCATGAAACGATTAGAAGAATTCAAACGGACGGTCAATCTGTTTAAAAGCAACTTCTCGGCCAAGAACACGTTCAGTTTCCGCACCGATCTGTCTACGGAGGAAGACTATCTGGATTTTGCCTCCAACCTCTGCGAGTTTGTGGATAATAATAAGATCCTCGATTTCCAGAAACAAATCAGCGAACGCTATACACACATCATTCAGCGCATCTCCAAAGCGGTAGGCGAGCTTACCCAGAATGAAGGTGAGATACATCGTACCATAGGCGATATCAACAAGGATTTCGAGCGCCGTAACTTTGCGGGAGTGATACGCAAGATAGAACTCCGTGCACAACCCAGCAGCGACCGGCTGATGCAACTCCTCAAGGAAATAAAGAAATTTTGCGACGAGAACGAATTCAATATGGGTGAAGTAGACCTATTCTCGCAAATGGATCTGCGTGAAGTCATCAACAAGCAAGCCGTGCGCTATTTGCTCAACCTCATGAAGGCATTGCAAAACGAACCGTCCCGTAAGCGGTTGCTGCTCACCGATACGTTTAAACTGGAGTTCCGCATCACGGAGAATGATAACGACACGGGATGGGTAGAAAAGATATCAAATGTAGGTTCGGATGGAACGGACATCCTAGTGAAGGCCATGGTGAACATTATGCTCATCAATGTCTTCAAAGAGAAAGCCTCACACAAGTTTGGAGAGTTTCGTTTGCATTGCATGATGGATGAGATCGGGAAGTTGCACCCCACCAACGTGAAGGGTATCCTCGACTTCGCCAACAGTCGCAACATTTTGCTTATCAACTCCTCACCTACTACCTATAATGTAGAGAGCTATCGCTACACATATTTGTTGGGTAAGGACAGTGGGGCCAACACCAAAGTTACGCCATTATTGAAATATGATAATTAATGTCTGGAACCATGATTGATAGAGAACAGAAATTACGTTTGGGCGATGCCCGTAAACTGTCGCAAATGATGCAAGGCGAGAGCGTGCCCTCTTCCGGGCTTTCCAAACAGATGGCAGAAGAACTGCTCTCCGAGGATTTGATTTGGCAGCAAGTCTATGGCAGCAGAAGAAAATTCAAGCTGAGGGACGCAAATGCGTTATCTATCTATTTAGCACAGCGATATGGAATACAAGTCTCGCTGGATGAGTGGATCAAGGTTATGGAGAGTGGCGAGACGGTGAGCCGTGCCAGACAAGTAGAAGTTACATCACGTTCTAAGGCGAAAAGTACCCGTAGTTTTACTGGATTCCTCGTTAAAAGTTATCAGCCCATTGAAACGTCGCTGCGTGGAGAACCGCTGTTAATCAACCCTCCGCAGGGACTCTCTCTCTTTATAGAAGATTTCACGCATTTCCGCTTGGCGGATGATGTTACGGTGGTAGGTATCGAGAATGGAGAAAACTTCCAGCATATAGAGCAGATGAGGCATTTGTTCAAAAATATCAAGGTATTATTTGTCTCTCGTTATCCCCAGAGTTCGGATCTTCGCACATGGTTGCGGGCCATTTCCAATCCCTATCTTCATTTTGGGGATTTCGATCTGGCCGGCATTCACATTTTCCTCACTGAATTCTTCACTCATCTCGGTCTTAAGGCCCGCTTCTTTATACCTTCCGACATCGAGACGCGTCTTCAAACGGGAAACACCCTCCTTTACAACCTACAGTACGAACGTTTTAAAGAGATGAAAGTAATTGACGAACGGCTGAAACCACTCGTAGCGATGATCCACCGCTACCGTCGTATCTATGAGCAAGAAGGATATCTTCAAAATAGATAAAAGACACGCATTCAAAACAAGCAAGCTTCAATCCCAAAGTAAGTTAACTTACTTCATCATTTAAGTCAACTTACTTGGCCGCAAAGTTAACTTACTTTTTTTCGCCTTGAAATCTTATAAGTTTTCACCTTTATCAAGCTCTTTTGCCATCCAAAAATTAATAAGACAAAGCTGATTAGCCTTGCGTTTTCGTTCCACTTCTACTATATATCTTTTTTTTCAAAGAAAAGGCGAGCGGTTAGGCTCACTTCCGATGTAACTCGTATGATACCAGCCGTAATCGCATACCGCTCTATATCGTTTAAAAGTATCGTAACGATACCTTTACTTTGGAAGTCCTTGTGAACAAACATCGAATGTAGATGCCCAATCTTCTACCTCAGCTTGCGAATAATCGCACCTGTTCACCACCAATACGGTATTCTGAAATAAAGCTCGAATGCAAAGGTAGGAAAGTTTTTGGAGTAGCAAAACAAAAGTTGCTACTCCTCGTTTACATCACCACTCTCCTCGATGGAATTAATTTCTTGAATGAGTAATGCCTGAAGTTCGTCTTTGGGCAGCAGCAGTTGATACTCGGCAACCCCAATCGGCTTGTTTATATCTTGCAAAGCAATCTCTACATCCAAGTGGTCCTTGTCGGCGCAAAGAATGATACCGATTGACGGGTTCTCATTCTCTCCTTTTTCCAAGCGGTCAAGCAGCGAAAGGTAGAGATTCATCTTGCCTACATACTCTGCCTTGAAGGCCCCGAGCTTCAATTCAATCGCAACGAGCGACCTCAAACCTCTGTGAAAAAAGAGCATATCCACTGCATATTCCTTATTGTTATACTCCAGACGATATTGGTTTCCGATAAAAGAAAAACCTTTGCCCAACTCCAGTATAAACGACTTGATTTTAGATACTAATCGCTTCTCCAGTTCCAACTCCTTAACAGGCTCTGTTATTCTAAGGAATCCTAAGTTGTACGAACTTTTAAATACTTCATTAGCATAGTCGGCATGCGCCATCGGCAGTACGGCATCAAAGTTATTCGTTTTGATTTTCGTCTGACGGGCTGCGTAGGTATTCATCTTTATTGCATTGAGCAGCATATCTCTCGACCAACCTTTTTGCAAGCACTCTTCTGCGTAGAATAAGGCTTCATTAGCTGACAACGACTTATCCAACAGTAGTAAATTATGTCCCCAAGGTAAAACTGCCACAGCTTGTAGCAGTTTTGTATCTTCTTGATAATAACGCTCGTATAGGCGTTTCATATTCCAAAGGTTACGAGGAGACAATCCCATATCCGGAAACTGTTCTTTCAAGTCCACTGACAATCGTTTAACCACGCCACTACCATATCCACTCTCTAAATTTCTATCAAAGAGTAACTTCCCGATATTCCAATATACAGAATTGACGGTAGTGTTTACTTGCCGAGCAACGGTCGTGCGAGCAGTTTGAATCTCAGAAACCGCCTGCTGCAATATTTGAGCGTACTCGTTATCATTTATTCTTATTTCTTTTGCCATATCACGAATCTTTTCAATGCTAATCTATTATATTTTCTTCAGTAACACCTTCTTTGTTATTTTTTTCAACAAATAACATCGGTAACGGAGCACCAGCATATCGGGCATTCTCATGCCTTAACACCCTTTGGGTACGGTGCAAATGTCCGAGTGCCGTGTATGCAATCTTTTCGTCGAATACTTCAGACGAAAAACACTCTAACCTTCCGATAATAGTGCGTTCGGCACGGTTCTTTTCCAAAATCTTCGAACACGTAGCCTGCAAATACCACATTACAATGAAAGGTTTACTTTTGTCCGGCATAGGTAGTATATCAAAAAGTTCTCTGTACATCACTTGCACTCCTTTCAGCCGATAGGTTTGGGATATCAAACAAATCTCCGGCAATAAACAACCCATCCACCTCGTGAACTTTCACTTGCTCTCGAAGCCACGTCAAAAATAGAGTATGTTCACCTTTACGGTCATATTCAAAAAACGTTTGCCCTAAATGCCAATCTGCGGTATGGATTATTTTCATTTATTATTATTTATACCATTCTTTTTTTATCTCATCTATTTTGAGATCTTTCCATTCCTCTTTCCATAATTTCCAATAAGGGATATCATTTGACGATGGTTCTGGGCTACAACGATCTATTTGAACTATTGAAGGTAGTATAACTGATTCACCTATTAATATACACTCTCCGGCTTTGAGTGTCGGCATTTTATCAATAAGATTTCCAAGTGTATCCGGCAACAGTCTCTTTACATAATTTTGATCGTTTGGATTTGTTAATCGCATGGCTAAAAAATTGTTACACTGAGAAAATATTGTTTCTGATATTTCAGAAGGTCTCTGACTAGCTAAGAGTAAAGATACACCATATTTACGTCCCTCTTTTGCTATTCTTTCAATGGAGTGTTTAGATGACCGATATTTTGCCAAATCACTATTGGGAACATATTTGTGAGCTTCTTCATACACAAGTAAGATAGGGACATCGTTATTAATTCTTTCCTCACCATTCTTTGAGCATCTTAGTCGTTTATAAAAATAACCATATTCAAATATTATCCTTGAAATCAAAGAAACGGTAATACTTAACACATCAAATGGAACCCCACTTAAGTCTATAATTGTGATATTGGAATGTTTTGTTTCCTCATAAGCAATTAAATGCTTTAAAGTATCTTCGAATGTAACGTCTTCTGTGATTTCACCTAAAAGAAAATTTAATCTTTTATCATTAACTTTACTTTT
>OODE01002170.1_pt1 | contig 10829 bp, 7 predicted proteins | sample 1671771 | NCBI WGS metagenome assembly OODE01 (sample SAMN06348191, study PRJEB24527) | human gut metagenome | biome: human gut; feature: ankylosing spondylitis patient; material: feces | host: Homo sapiens | place: China | collected 2015-10 | reverse complement strand
CCTTCTTCTTATCGTACTTTTTTCCTAAAGATCCGTTAGTCCAAATCAAAACACACAGGCATGAAAATGAAATCCTCCACAACACCGGAAGCAAGAAGCCCTTTTTTCCTCATTAACAATTATTACCATAAGACACGTACCCTTATCTACTAAAATAAAGTAGATTTGCGAAAAGATAGTAATCTGAAATTCAAAAAAAAACAACAAAACAATGGAAAGACTGACTGCACAAGAAGAAAGCGTGATGTTGTATATCTGGAAATTAGGATCATGTTTCATCCGTGACATACTGAACGAAATGCCCGATCCGAAACCGCCCTACACCAGCGTGGCATCGGTGGTCCGGAACCTTGAAAAAAAGAAGTACGTCACCCCGAAGAAATTCGGAACGATCACACTCTTTTCTCCACGTGTGAAAGAAGCGGAATACAAGCGTACTTTCATGTCGAATGTCGTACAAAATTATTTCACCGGTTCTTATAAAGAAATGGTTTCCTTCTTTGTCCGCGATCGTAAATTATCCAAAAGCGATTTGCAGGACTTGATGGATCAGATCGAAAAGGAAGAATAATCAATTATAAAGATATCAATATGATAACTCCGATACTAATCTATTTTCTAAAGGTAAATCTGGCGTTGGCATTTTTATATATCTGTTATCGCCTATTATTCCGTGACGATACGTTCTTCAGGTTACGCAGAGGGGTGTTATTGTCGATTTACCTGATCGCATTCCTTTACCCTTTACCGGATTTAAGCGGCTGGTTATCCACCCAGACAAGCGTAGCAGGTATAGTCGGCTACTATTCAGGGTTGCTACCTAAAGAAACAGTCCTGACAGCAAGCAATGAAATAGCCGCCTCCGACTGGAAAGAAACCGGGCTCAAGGTTATGCAAGTTATCTGGCTGGCAGGAGCCGGCCTGTTGCTGTCCAGATGTCTGGCGGAGCTGTTCACTGTTTCTCGTTTACACCGGAAATGTAGGAAAATCACTTTGAACGGCATCGAAGTTTGTATCCTTCCGGAAGCGGAAGCCTCCTACTCCTTTTTCGGCTGGATTTTCATTTCATCCGATCCGCATCAACGGGAAAGGCTTGATGACATTTTGATCCATGAACAAACACACGTCCGCCAATGGCATTCGATCGACATGATGGCTGGTGAAATCATCTGTATCGCCTGCTGGTTAAATCCGTTTGCCTGGTGGCTAAAGAAAGAGATCGGTATAAATCATGAATTTATCGCAGATGAACAAGTCATGCTTGCCGGATTCGACAAAAAAGAATACCAGTACCATCTGATCGGAGTAAAACATCCCAATACGGCTATTGCAAATTTATATAACAATTTCAGTGTCTTACCACTTAAAAAGAGAATTACTATGTTAAACAAAAAAAGAACGAACAACGCCAGAAAAGTGAAATACCTGGCACTGGTTCCAATGGCCGCAGGCTTGCTATTGCTCAATAATATCGATGCGATGGCACGTGTTTTGAATGAAAAGGTAGCAGAGGTTATCCAACAGCCGACTGCTCTCGCCACCACTACTGTTTCCAAAATGGAAGCAGCCAATCCGCTTCCACCGGAAAAAGACAAGATTTATGACACATGTGATATCATGCCGGAATTTCCGGGCGGGCAAAATGCATTATTGCAGTTTCTTGCTAAAAACATAAAATATCCGACAGAAGCCCAGCAACAGGGAAAACAGGGAAAAGTAGTCGTCACATTCGTTATCGAAAAAGACGGAAGCATCACAAACGCCAAAGTGACACAGGCTTTATATCCCTCATTGGATGAAGAATCCTTACGGATTGTCAAGTCGATGCCCAAATGGACTCCGGGAAAGATGAAAGACGGAAAAGTCGTCCGCGTACAATATACCGTCCCGTTAACTTACCGATTGCAGTAGCCTGACAGTATTTCCCTTTTTGAGCAGGACACAAAAAAGGCATGCAATCTTCAAAAATGCTGCCAGGCGATATACGAAGATCACATGCCCCACGCTCCTCTCGAAAAGGGAGATGTTTTTATAAATTACCACGGCTTACCCGCAGAAGAGTAATAGAAAGAATGATACAAAAGTACTATTTTTTTCCTTTAAGGCCTACATGTTTCGCCTGATGGCGCCCCGGATCGAAATTCTTGCGGGAGCCATCGGGCCAGATGACTTCGGCTGTCGTTCCTTCGGGAACGGAAAGGGTGGCCTGTATCTTTTTACCTTTGCGTTTCAGCGACACCTCTATCTTGCCGAAATGCGTATCTACTGTAGCAGAGGCTTCGGTCAAAGTGCCCATTTGGGGACAAACCTTGAAGGAACGAAAACCTGGAGAGGTAGGTTCTATACCGCACACTTTCTGACTCAGCAACGTAAGAGGGCCACCACTCCATGCATGGTTGATCGTACCACCTCCGAAACCGTCCGGACCGATTCCCCATCCTTCGAACAAGGTCGTATATTCAGGATAATCCATCATTTTCGCATAGCGTTGCTTCATCCTCTCTAAAGCAAAGGCCGGTTCATTCATTTGGAACAAGGCTTCGAGCACATACTTTTCCATATAGGGACTGGCATGGCATTCCTTCTTCAGGACTTTTACCAGAGCAGGATATTTATCAGCGGAAGCTAAACCGGAAACGACAGCCATCGCCTGTGCACGGTCGTCCGTTTCTCCCTTATAGCCGGGAGAGCGATATGCTGATCCTGTCCAAAACTTTGTGTCGAAGCATTTCCCTATACTGTACATCATACGGCCGATCTCATCGGCATCGGCTGTTTTTCCAAGTTGGAGGGCAAAAGCTTTCTCTGCTTTCAAGGCCAAATAATACCAGCAATTTACCAACACGCCCATATCGATGTTTTCTCCCCAGTCACCCCAGCTCCAATCGCCGTCACGCTCGATAACCAGGCCGCTCTTATCTACTTGCCATACTTCGTGCAGATAGTGGTGCATTCGGTCATAAATACCGGCGACAAAGCTACTGTCGCCACTATAATAATACTGGGTATAGAAACCGTACCAACCTACCGAAGCCAACATTTGCAATGGCAACTCTTTCCGCCAGTTACCAGCCGGGGCCGGAGCGAAAATCACACCGTCTTCGCGTTGCCAGTTCATCAGTTCGTAGATGCCTTTCAGCGCCAGTTTATGGCTAGAGGGAGAAAGGGCATAGAAAGCCTCGCCCAATTCGTTCACCTCGTCACCCCACCATTGCGCCCGTTCGCGGTCCGGACAGTCCATATAACTATCGCGCATCGTTATATATAAGGTGCGGGCCGAACGTTTCCAAAGTTCGTTCATGAACGGATCATTGCAACTGAAAGAACCTGTAAATTCGGTATCGTAACCGGTTTCCCGGAATTTCACATCCAGCACCTTCACGCCTTCCGGCAGGATATATTGCATCTCGTGACCGTTCATCCAGCCTAAACTCTCATATTCCTGCACGCCGTCGCGCGTGACATATTCAGCGCGGACGTTGTATTGAGAACCGCCCTCATAGTTGTCCGTCCGGATATGGATCACCTTGCCGGCAGGAGCTTCCACTTTCAGATAAGGAGTCGCTTGGCTGTTATAAGGCAGGCGACAATAAAGCGTATCGCCGGCAGACGACCGGCGGACACTGACATACGGTTTCAAGCCATAGTCTTTCCATAGGGGTACCGGACGCTCGACCAATTTACCTAAAGGGGCGACCCCGACAGACGAAATAATTTCGGCATTCGGCATCTTGCCTGTGTAGCCGGGCTGATTCCAGCCGGACATTTCCATCCTGGCATCGAAACGGATATTGCTTTCCGGCAAACGATAATTCGGATAGGGCGCCTCAGTATCCTGATAGGCATCATATACGGTGCATTGCCAGCTCTTGTCGGAAACGATCTCGACACCAGGAGCGACAGCTTCAAACAGCAAGGCAGCCAGACCACTGTTCACATGGCTGAATCCGCTTTTACCGAAATGCCAGACCAGCACAACAATCGTATTCTCGCCATTTTGCAAATAAGGAGCTATCTCTACCGGATCGTAGTAGGTGTCATACGGAGAAGGTCCCCGTTTAAGCCCGCCTTCAAAGACGACCAGGCGACCGTTTATCCACAACCAATATTTGCTATCGGCAGCGATGCGAGCGGTAAGAGTTTGCGGAACCTTGTCTATATGGACGGTTTTACGGAAAGCCAACCAGGTGTTCGTCTCGCTCTGACAACGTTCCGTATTGATCCAATGGGCTTTCCAGCCGGATTCAGCATGGCCGGAAGCGATACATCCGATTAACAGTAACAACAGAAAATAATGTTTCATGGTATTCTCGTTTAATAAGTTTTCACATGTGTACCAGACCCGACTGTTTCCGTCTTATCGCCGACACGGATATCCGCCGTACAGCCGGACGGGATCGTCACGGTAAGAGTAACTTTGCCTCCCTCCCGTTTCCATTCGCTCGAAATCAAGCCCCGTACAGAATGATACTCACCTTTCGCCCAATCCATTCCTTCCACGAAATGAGGCGTAATCAGAATATGGCGGAAACCTGGTTCAACAGCATCGTAGTTGATACCAGCAAGCTGATTCATCATCCAAGCAGAGACATCTCCCATAAAGACATGATTCAGGGAGGCGTCGCGGAACTCAGGACTTAACGTCCAGGTTTCAGGCAACGTCGTATATCCCATCGTTTCCACCCAATAGCCCCAAGAGGGAGCTTCCGTCTTCGTAATCATCTTCATAGCATCCTCGACATAGCCGTAGCGGGTCAGCATGGCCGGAACAGACTTGCTTCCGAGCAGGCCGAAATCGAGGAAATGGTTGTTGGCACGCACGACCTCGCAAAGTTTATCGGCGACCAACTGCTCCTTACCTTCCGGTACGATTCCTAAATAGAGGGCAATCGCCTGTGCCGTCTGGGTTCCTTCAGCATAGACCCCCGTTTCGGGATTGAAGAACTTACGGTTGACCAAGGCCTTCAACTCGTCGGCTTTCTGCCGATAAGGGGCGGCATCTTTACCCAACAGTCCGGCGAAACGGGCCATCAAGGTGTAATCCAAATAATAATAAGCAGTAGAGGTATAAGTGTTATTGGTCGTAGACTTCCAGTACACCCAATCTCCTAAACCGAAGGTCAGGTAACCACCGTCCTTCTCTTTTGCTTTCAAATAATCCAAATAGCGCAACATCGTAGGATACAGGTTCTCGATACTGCGTGTCTCACCATAATAATTATACAAAGCATTCGGGATGATAAACATGGCAGCATCCCATACCGGGCCGGGCCATTCACCATATCCCCAGCCGCTGGAGGGGATAATACCGGAGATCTCACCGGCTTCGCGCTGGTTATCAATGAAGTCGTTCATCCATTTCTCATACAAGGTGATGGCGTCGAAACCTAACAGGCCGAGGTCGATTGCTACATGTGCATCGGCCGTCCAGCCGTTCTTTTCACGCTGCGGGCAATCGGTCGGAATACTGTGCAGGTTACTACGATAGGCTTCCATTGTCGCCTTCCATATCTTGTTCAACAACGGATCGGAGCAGGAGAAGGAGCCTACGGGCTCTACCGCTGTGTGCATGAACAGTCCGGTCAGACTCTCTTTTGTCAGGACTACGGGAGCCGAACTTTCAACTTCCACATGCTGGAAACCATGATAGGCGAATGAAGGCATAAAGATTTCCTCTTCACCTATTCCTTTCAGTGTGAACACATCCATCTGGAAAACCTCTCCCGGTTTCACAGGATGATAATAGACATCTATATTTCCCTGTTCCAGACGACCGTCTGTTTTCAGCAACTCTCCATGCTTCAAAGTGATCCGCGTACCGGGAGCACCTTTCACCTTTAATCGGGACAGACCGGCAAAATTCTTTTCGAATGAAAATACATAAAGTTTATCGCTGAACTTCTTCATCGAGACAGGCTGCAATTCTTCCGTAATCCGGATACCCGGCATCTGCTGGGCGGCCAATAAGGGAGCCGGAGCTTCCGTAACTTGTACCGGATCCCACTTGCTGTCATCGAACCCTTCCGCGTTCCAACCATTTTCTTCCAACGTGGCATCGTATTTGTCACCGCTGTAGATGTTGTTATAGGTATAGGGACCGGTCGCGGTACGCCAACTTTCATCGGTGGCGATGACTTCAGTCGTACCATCGGTATAGCGTAGGCGCAATTCACAGAGCATCCGGGGACGGTTACGCCAACGGGCAGTCTCGAAATTCCAGACAGCTTTGGATTGTACATTGTGCCAGCCGTTACCCAAAACGGTAGCGATAGCGTTGCCACCCGGTTTTAAAAGAGAGGTTACATCATGTGTCACATATAGGATACGTTTGTCGAAATGCGTATAGCCCGGATCAAGATAGTTCTCTCCTACCCGCTTACCGTTGATAAACAAATCGTAATAACCAGCGGCAGCCACATACACGCGGGCTTCTTCAATCTCTTTTCCCAATGTAAAAGCTTTGCGGAACATGGGGGCCGGCTCGAACTCCTTATCGTGACTGTCGGTTATCCATTTTCCCGACCAGTCGGACGACTTGAATTTGGCAGTCTCGAAAGTAGCCGTTTCCGAAGTCTCGCAAATGTCTCCATCCTCATCCCATACCGTCACATTCCAATAGTAACGGGTATGCGGTTCCAATGTCATATTATCGGTATACGGTTGCAGGTTATCCGGCGAGGTCCCGATACGGATTTCCGAACGGGAAGCCAAAAAGTTCTTCTCACTTCCTTTGTATTCCCAAGTGAAACGGGGACTTTTCGTATCCAAACCGATCGGTTCGCGCAGGTATTCTGTTCGCAGGTTCACCGGAACCGTAAGCTCGTTTTTACCTTTGCAACCCATCAGCGAGAAGAAGGCAAGTGAGCAGATCAACAGCGTGTTTTTTTTTACCATATCTTTATCTGATTTGATTATCGTACAACTTTTACTTCGGACGGAGCATCGATCCGACTCCGTACTTTCCCGTCAGCGCCTTTTTCGTGACGGATAGTGATCACACCGTAAGGAGTCGGGAACGTTCCTTCCACCCACTCCAAGTCACCTAAATGCGGTGTGATCCGGACAACGCGGCAACCCGGCTCCACAACCTGGACACCCAACACATATTCACTCAGCCAGGAAGTCGGACCAGAAGCCCAACCGTGACAAAGGCTATGTCGGAAACCTTTATAACAATAAGCCCCGTAATCGCCATGAATATCTTTCTTGCCTACCGGAACCAATTCATCGATGCGAGAAGCGCCGGGCAACCAGTCTAAGTTGAAATCTTCCCAAAAAGTAGTTGCACCCAAATCGAGCATCGCACCCCAGAATTGGCGTATCACGTCGATCGCCCCTTGATAATTGCCGGCAGCAGCCATCGCTCGAAGCATATAATAACCATAAAAAGTAGAGAATCCATGCCCTCCATTAACTGCGAGATATCTCCGATCGGCCTCTTCCGGCTTCATCAGTCCGGCCAACGCCAACAGGGAAGCTGCCTGTTTCGATCCAGGAGCATCCGGAGCAACACCTGACTTCAGGAAAGGTTTTATCACCTTCGAAGCGGCCTTGGTCATCCTGTTTCCTACAGCCTCGCATTCTGCCGCCAACGCATCTTCGCCCAACACCTTACAAAGTTCGTTTCCGGCTTTCATCGCCTGTAGCATCAAGGCTTGCAAGCCGGCATCGATGGCAACCGGATTTTCACTGGACGGCCAATCGAGGAAACGTCCTCCTCCGTCGAGCTTCTCGACGCCGTCGTCACCGACTTTGGAGATCAAAAGACGGAGCAAACCAGTCAAATAGTCTTTCTGTTCCTTCAAGTAAGCCAAGTTCCCCTGATAGTAATACCAGTCGCGCTGGATCAGCAACCACCAGATGGAGTAACTGCACATCCCGTTCATCCAGCCAGGCAACGGCGTTGCATCGCGGATAAAATCAAGGCTTTTCGGTATCACCTCGTTATATCCGAAAACAGTGTTGACCGTCATCACTTCCGGATGCAAATCACCAATCCAGACCAAACGGTCACGTTTGATGCCGTCCCAAATATACTCCTGCATATTCAAATGTACCGTATAAGCACCAGTCTGCCAAATCCGGTTCAGCCGTTCGTCGTTACAACGAAATGAGCCTTTATATGGGATGTCCCGAAAAACGGAAATGGCACGTATTTCTTTAATATGCAATTCGACGGAATCGTCCAAAAGATCAATCCGGGCAAACCGAAACCCAGAATTACCCACTTCCATAACCCCCAACCAGGGTAGGCGAATAGTAAAATCGCGCATGGCATGATCGTTGGAAGCACCGTTCACCCCATCTATATCGCACATGGCTTCACTTACCGACTCACCCAAACGGATCCGGACGGCGACTGGTTCGTGCGAAGCCGGCATGCCGGTTACTATTTGCAAGCCGCCTTGCAGTTCTTTTCCAAAATCAAGAAGGATGGCAGGATGCTGCCGGTCGGTGCTCGAAAGCTTACAGATGTTATGATTCACAAGATTGGATTGTCCGTTTCCAGAAAGAAGCAAATGGTTTGCACCCTGTATCAACTGGCTTTCCTGTTGCCAGACGATGCGTGCGGGAGGTAGATATTCGCGTACACGACTATCGCGCTGCCGGGCGGACAATGATACGGCAAAGAATAGAGATATAAGAATAAATAATGTTTTCATGGTATATGGTATTTATATGAATGATGATTTACCGGTGTAGTGACAAACAAAGCTATACCTCGTTGCTATAAACACACCTATAAATCATCATTTACGATCGTAACCTATCACAAACCGAAGGCCGGAACCAAATCATCCAACTGCTTGTCAGTCATGCCGGCGGGTTCGTATCCTGCCATGCGTGCGCTGAAATAGATTTGGGCGGACTTGCTTAGCGTGTCGATTGCGTCAAAACATTCGATCAGGTCTTCACCGACTGCCAAAATACCATGTTTTTCCCAGAATACGACATCGTGCTTTTCTAATTGTTTAATGGTTGCACGTGCTAAATCCAGTGTCCCAGGTATTTCATAGGGAACAATACCGACTCCTTTCGGGACAATGATACGACATTCGGGAATCATGCTCCACAACGTACGGGTGATGACATCCGAATCCAAGAACGGTTTACAATGCGTCATGCCGATCAGGTCGGTCGGGTGCGTATGCAAAACGACTCTGTTATCACGGCCCAGGCCACGCAGATAATTATGCATCATCAAGTGCGAAGGCAACTCGGAAGTAGGCAAAATCAATTGTTCAGCAATAATATCATAACTTTTTCCATCCCCGGCGATACGGATCAGGGAACCGTTGGCCAACGGTTCCTGTGCTACATAACGCATCCGCTTTCCTGTACCGGTGACATAGAAAATATGTCCGGCAAGAGCGGTCATCGCTTCTTGTAAAGGAATAGCCGGTCCCAGTGCGGGAAGTGCTTTTTCGACATCGTTCATCAAGTCGGTCAGGTTTACGGAAATGTTACCACCGTTACGTTCCGCCCATCCTTTTGTCCAAAGATAGCCGGCCACTTCAGCGATACGGCCAATCTCGGCCATCAATTTTTCATTGTTTCTGATTGTTTTCATTTTACTTATATATCTTTTTTATGAGGGACACGCCCCCAGCTCAAAATTGTTCTTCACCCGGCAAAAAACAGACAAGCACGGGAGCTTAATTTCATACCTATGGAAATTAAGTTCCATACCTATCGAACTAACGTCCCATGCCTATCCATTTCCAATCCGATCATTATCTTAAATCAAATTAGGCAGCAAAAGTGAGAATATCAGGAGACACATGCCGCAAACCAAAACGACGATCGTCTGCCGGCTCACCCCTTTCCACTCTTTCAAGATAATGCCCCACACATTGCTGAAGATCACATTCAGCGACATCAGGATGCTCCATGAAAAGGCCAGCATCACCGGAGATTCGGCAAAATAGCTCTTTCCCATTCCCAACCCGAAGAATTGCGAATACCACAAAACACCTGCCAGCGCACAAAATAAGACATTATTCAGCAAAGTACCGCCTGATACGGAGAAATAATCTCTCCCCGTCTCGTTCCTTACATTCTGGAAAAGGCAATAAGAGGCGTTCGTGATAAAACCCCCGATCGTCACCAACAGGATGACCGGATTCAGTGCGAACAATTCGCTTGCGCCGGACTGTTTCGCTTTCTCAAGGATCGGAGCGCCGGATTCCAGGCCCAGATTGAAGCAGGCACTCATCACACCGGCCAAAAGAGCGACAAGCAAACCTTTCGTCAACGCGAAATCCTTTACAGCCGCTTTCTTTTCCTCCTCGGTCATATTATGGGCGCGAAGACTTCCAGCATACCCGATCACGGCGATACCGGCAAGCGTGATACACACACCGATCAGCAAGACCAGGCCATCGCCATGGAACAAATCCGTTCCGCCAAAAACTGCCGGGAAAAGCGTCCCGAAACCGGCACACGTTCCAAGCGCGATACTCTGGCCGAGCGCAACCCCCAAATAACGCATGCTCAACCCGAAGGTCAACCCACCGATCCCCCACAGGATTCCGTAGATAACGGCCCCCGCAGCTCCGCCGGCACTCCACAGTTCCAAGAGGCTGCTCCCATTGGGAATGGCAAGCTGCGCTCCTAAGAACGGGAAGACGAGCCAGGCAAAAATGCCTTGCACCAACCAAAAACTTTCCCAGCTCCAATCCTTCACTTTGTTGATCGGAACGTAGGAACTGCTCTGCCCGAAACTACCGATTGCGATTATGATCAATCCGATGATTATTTCCATATATGTTATTTTTAGAGGGCGAACACACAGGTTCGCCCCTAAGGTTAACGTTTACTTGTTACTT
>OODE01002159.1_pt1 | contig 10872 bp, 8 predicted proteins | sample 1671771 | NCBI WGS metagenome assembly OODE01 (sample SAMN06348191, study PRJEB24527) | human gut metagenome | biome: human gut; feature: ankylosing spondylitis patient; material: feces | host: Homo sapiens | place: China | collected 2015-10 | reverse complement strand
GAATGCAAATGGCTGGTGGAGAATTGAAAACGGTAAAGTAAACTTCAACTTCAACGGTATTGCACAGAACAGCAACGGCTGGTGGTACATCAAAGGTGGTAAAGTAGATTTCTCTTACAACGGAACTGTTAAATCAAACGGTAAAACTTATAAAGTTGTAAATGGAAAAGTAAGAGTATAATAAGCGTCTTTACTTCCTAAGCAAATGAATTAAAAATCCGGTTTCGGGAATTTCCCGGAGCCGGATTTTTTGTGTAAATTAGTAAAAAGTTGCTTATAACACTTGACGTACGGTTTCCTGTACAATATAATATAAGTACAGAAAATTGTACGGAGGTGAAACATGATGTTAGCTGTTAATTATACAAATTTAAGGGATAACATGAAAAGTTACATGGATCAGATAACTGACGATTATGAAACAATGATTGTTACAAGAAAAAATAACAAAAATGTTGTGATGATGTCAGAGGAAGCATATAACAATCTGATGGAAAATGTTTATGTTATGGGAAATAAGGCTAATTATGACTGGTTGATGGAGTCTAAGGCTCAGCTGGAAGGAAAGAAATTTTCATCTCATGAGCTGTCTGAGGTAGAAGAGAATGAATAAAGTATTTACAGATAATGGATGGGCAGATTATGTTTACTGGCAGACCGAGGACAGAAAGACCTTGAAAAAAATTAATAATCTGATTAAAGATATTGATCGGAATGGAAATGAAGGAATTGGTAAGCCAGAACCATTGACAGGAACATTATCTGGATATTGGAGTAGAAGAATCAATGATTTATAAGATTGATGATACAACGATTTATATTTTGGCTTGCAGATATCATTATAGTGATAAGTAAATGCGTCAGCAGATTAAAAATCTGCTGGCGTTTTTACTTGAAAATTTCTTGACAGTGCATATGAAAATTGATAATATAACAGTGTTATATAACACTGTTATAAAAAGGGACAGTGAAAAAGAGGCGGAAAAGGAGATGAGAAATTTGGAAGAAAGTGCAACACAGCAGAAAATTTTGGAAGCTGCAAAACAGGAATTTTTAGAAAAAGGATTTCAGGGTGCTTCCCTTAGAAATATTGTAAAAACCGCAGGCGTGACGACCGGGGCTTTTTATGGATACTATTCCAATAAAGAAGCATTATTCGCGGCATTAGTGGAAGAACATGCGGCGGCTGTCATGGGCTGTTTTATGCAGGCACAGGATAATTTTGAACAGCTTTCAGGCGAGGAGCAGAGTGAACATCTTTCGGATGTAGCCGGTTCCTGTATGGAATGGTGTGTGGACTATATGTATGATCATTACGATGCGTTTAAGCTGATTCTTTGCTGTTCAGAGGGAACGCCTTACGCACATTTTATTCATAACATGGTAGAGGTGGAAGTGGAATCTACTTACAAATTCATGGATCAGATGCGCCGTATCGGTAAAGAAATCAACGAGATCGATCCGGAGATGTGTCATATGCTCGCCAGTGGAATGTTCGGCAGTATGTTTGAACTGATCGTGCATGACATGCCACGGGAGAAAGTACATGAGTATGTGCGTCAGCTGCGGGAGTTTTATACCGCTGGCTGGATGAAAATATTTGGATTTACAGATTAATAGATTACAGAAACAGTGAGAATAAATTTGTAAATCCTGTTTTTTTACAGGCAGGTTAGCTTTTACTAATGACAATTTACTATCAATAAAAATAAAATGAAAGATAGAAGGAGGGAGTTTGGTGAAAAAAGAGAAGAAACCATCAAATCTACAGCGTCTGATGGGTTATGCAGGTTCTTATCGATACCTGACATACATATCCTGGGTGCTGTCTGCGGTCAGTACAATTTTAGCATTGTTTCCGTTTATTTTTATCTGGCGGCTTATTCGTGAAGTGCTGCAGGTCATGCCCGATTACAGCAAAGCGCAGCACATCAGCTTTAACGGCTGGATGGCAGTGATTTTTGCGCTGATTTCCATGCTGATCTACATTGCGGCATTGTTTTGTTCCCATAAGGCAGCGTTCCGTGTGCAGGCAAATCTGCGAAAAGAAATGATGCATCACATTATGGAGCTTCCAATTGGATTTACCGGTGAATGCGGAAGCGGCAGACTGCGCAAGATCGTAAATGAGACAAGTGCTTCCACGGAAACTTATCTGGCGCATCAGCTGCCGGACAAAGCCGGGGCGATCGTGACACCGATTGCGTTGCTGATCATGCTGCTTGTATTTGACTGGCGGCTGGGGCTGCTCAGCTTACTTCCGGTTGTGGGCGCTTTTCTGGTGATGAGTTCCATGACGGGAAAAGAAATGCAGCGCAAAATGAAAGAATATCAGGATTCTCTGGAAGATATGTCCAACGAGGCTGTGGAATATGTCAGAGGAATTCCGGTGGTAAAAACCTTCGGACAGTCGGTATTTTCTTTCCGCCGTTTTCGGACAGCCATTGACAATTATCAGAAATGGGTCATTTCTTATACGAAGGACCTGCGTCTGCCGATGATGGGCTATATGACCATGATCAACGCGGTATTTGCACTTCTGATCGTGGGAGCCATGATTTTTACGAGACACGGTGTGACACCGGAATTTCTGCTGAATCTGCTGTTTTACATTATCATCACTCCGATCATTACGGTAACGCTGAACAAGATCATGTATTCCAGCGAAAATGAGATGGTAGTGACTGACGCATTACAGCGTATGGACGCCATTTTTCAGAGTGCTCCATTGCCGGTAGCAGATCAACCGAAGACTGCAAAGGATGCTTCTATTGAGCTGGATCACGTAACGTTTGCTTATCAAAATACAGAAAAAAATGTGTTAAGAGACATCAGCATGACGATTCCGGCGGGAAGTCATGTGGCACTGGTTGGACCTTCAGGAAGCGGAAAATCCACACTGGCAAGCCTGATCGCACGTTTCCATGATGTTTCAGAAGGCGAACTCCGTATCGGAACCGTTCCGGTAAAAGAGATTGCAGAAAAAGAGCTGATGAACACGGTTTCGTTCGTATTTCAGGATTCTCATTTGCTGAAAATGTCCATTTTGGAAAATGTGCGTCTTGGAAAACCGGAGGCAACAAGAGAAGAAGTATTGCAGACATTGCACGAAGCGCAGTGTGACGATATTCTGGCAAAATTCCCGGAGGGCGTGGATACGGTGATCGGAGCCAAAGGTGTGTATGTATCCGGCGGCGAGGCACAGCGTATTTCCATCGCGCGGGCAATGCTGAAAAATGCGTCCATCCTGATTTTGGACGAGGCAACCGCCTTTGCAGATCCGGATAATGAAGTGCGTGTACAGGAAGCTTTTGCGCGGTTGTCCAATGGCAAGACACTGATCATGATCGCGCATCGTCTGTCAACGATCGTCAATGCAGACTGCATTTATGTTATCAAGGACGGAACTATCGACGCACAGGGAACTCATGCACAGCTTTTGGAGCAGCAGGGACTGTACGCGGACATGTGGCAGGAATACAATCGAGCCGCACAGTGGAAGGTAGGTGAAAAAGATGTTTAATTTTTTACAACATAAATATGCACTGTCGGAAAAAGGTGCAAAAGATATGTGTAAGGCATTTGCGGCGTGTACGGTAAGTTATCTGGTGCAGATGCTTCCTGTCATGATGCTGATGTTCCTTGTGCGGGATCTGCTGACACATCAGACGCTGGCAGGCAGAGGCGTCTTTTATGCCGTTGGAATCATCATCTGTCTGGGTTTGATTTTTTGCGTGACTGCAATTCAGTACAATGCGACGTTTTTTGCCACATATGAAGAAAGTGGTGTGCGCCGCATCACTCTGGCAGAAAAACTGCGTAAATTGCCGTTATCCTTTTTCGGGAAAAAAGATCTGGCAGATCTGACCAGTGTAATCATGGCAGATGGCGCAACACTGGAAACCGCGTGCTCCCACTGGATTCCGGAGCTGGTTGGTTCCTTTATTTCCACGTTTCTCATTGCCATTGCGCTGTTTGTATTTGACTGGCGGCTGGCGATTGCGAGTTTGTGGGTACTTCCGGTGTCCTTTGGGATTGTGCTCAGTTCTTCCGGTGTAATGCGTAAAAAACTGGAAAAACAGCAGAAAGTGAAAATGGACTGCGCGGACGGGCTTCAGGAGTGTCTAGAAACATTACGTGACCTGAAAGCAAACAATGCGCAGGCGCGTTATATGGAAGAATTAGACCGCAAAATTGATGCAGTGGAGCATCAGACCTGGATTACAGAGATGGGAAATGCAGTGTTTAATGGTTCTGCCCGTATGGTTTTGAAATTCGGTATCGCAACGACTGCGCTGGTTGGTGGAATTTTGCTGGCAGGTGGAAAAATAGATGTGCTGAATTATTTTGTGGCATTGCTTGTGGTATCAAGAATTTATGATCCGCTGACCACGTCTCTGGATAATCTGACGGCGATTCTGGCAACGGATATTCCGTGCCGACGCATGGATGAGATTTTGTCCGGTGAGGAACAGACCGGTGTTGAGACATTGTCCAATCAGGGCTGTGATATTCAGTTCGAGCATGTAGCTTTTTCCTATAATAAAGGTGAAAAAGTGTTGCAGGATGTGTCCTTTACGGCAAAACAGGGTGAAGTAACGGCACTGATCGGGCCATCCGGCGGTGGAAAAACAACGATTTCCCGTCTGGCTGCCCGTTTCTGGGACGTGGACAGCGGAAAGATTACTGTTGGCGGCATGGATGTCTCCAAAGTTGATCCGGAAACGCTGATGTCCCTGTATTCTATCGTATTTCAGGATGTAACGCTGTTTAACAACACGATCATGGAAAATATTCGTATCGGTAAAAAAGATGCCACGAATGAGGAAGTTCTGGCAGTGGCAAAACTGGCACACTGTGATGAATTTGCAGAAAAAATGCCGGATGGCTATCAGACCATGATCGGAGAAAACGGAAGTGCACTTTCTGGAGGTGAACGCCAGCGAATTTCCATTGCAAGAGCATTTCTGAAAGATGCACCGATCATTTTACTGGATGAGGCTTCTTCTTCATTGGATGTGGAGAATGAATCCCTGATACAGGCATCGCTTTCCAAACTGATCCAGAACAAGACCGTTCTGATCATTGCACACCGGATGCGTACTGTGGCTGGTGCAGACCGAATTGTTGTGTTGAAGGACGGTTATGTGGCGCAGAACGGAAGACCGGCAGAACTGGCAAAAGAGGATGGCATTTATCATGATATGATTCAGGCACAGTTGCAGTCCGAACAGTGGAAGATCTGATGAATTTATAAATATACTATTTTGTGCCTGAAAACTGAAAAATTAAATAACATGAAAAAAATAAATTTTCAGAGCTATTTGTAAAATGTAATAAATGTTCGTTATTATATGAAGTAACTGAAATACATTTAATGAAAATTGCTCAGCTCTGAATAATAAATAAAAATCGCTCCATACTAACAGCAAAACAAAGTCATATAAACCAAATGTTTATAGTCTGGAAGGAGGAAATTTACATGTGTTGTAAATTGATGAAAAAGTGTTGCTGTTTAGTAGTGATCGCCATGATCGCGGGAGCGGTTTTTTATTTTTTGTGCGGGTTAAAAGGAGAGGACATGTACGAAGAAGGGAGTTTTGGAAAAAAGATGCAGGACAAAAAGAAAAAAGTAAAACAGGCGTGTGGCTGTATGAAAGAACAGGGCGAAGACATTGCAAAAGAACTGAAATTTGCGGCAGAATATTCCGCGGATGAAATGAAGGACAGTTGGAAACATGCGGGAGAGGCAGTGCGTCACGCAGCCAACGAGATCAAAGAGGATGTGTCTGAGATGAAAGAATCCGCGCAGGCGGTTTTTGAAGACGCGGCGGAGGAATAAAAAGTAAGAATGAAACAGAGCACATGTGTTTTTTTCTAAGTTAAGGGAGTTTCGGCTTTTTTTGTAAAAATAATGGGCTGTAAATGTATTCTCAGTCATAAGAATCTGTTTTGATGGAAAGGAAATATATGGGTGCTTCGGGACAGACATTATATCTGAAGATGGAACAAAATTGTATTGTATATGAACGCAGTGTGAAACTGCAGGATATCGCATCGGTGGAGTGCACCGATGTGGGTATCCGCCGTCAGGTGCTGCAGGAGCAGATTTATCATTTTCAGGGAAAGAAAAAGAGCAGCTTCGTGCAGGTTTTTTCTGTTTTATATATTATCCGGAAAATTCATGAAAAATATCAGAGAGTAGAGGCAGGTGCATATCTTCGCGTATGTGAGATTCTGGAAAAATCTATCTATGGACAGCAGAATCTGGAGCCTTATGAGATGCGGACAGTCTCTGCATTTATGAAAAAACTGGAAGCAATCGGAGATAATACACTCAACCGGAGAGAGAGAATAGAACTTCGATATGGTTATGTTGTACGGATAATGGAAAAAATCCGTCGAAAAACAGGGCAAAAAGGAAAAACAAAAAAAAACAGCAGAAAAGAATTGACAAAATAAAAGGAAAGGGACATAATATTAGCATTAAAAAGCACTGACAAAGGCGTCAGAGATCCGAAAGGGTTTCTGACGCCTTTTTGCGTAAGCAACGAGCCAAAGTATGTGGCTGCATGAGGCCTTGGCAACTGTTGCGACAACCTGAGAAATTCGGAAAACGTATTTCTCATAGTTTTTCAAACGAGGAGGAAAATGTGATGGCAGTAAAATATGTGTTTGTGACAGGTGGCGTAGTATCCGGTCTTGGAAAGGGAATTACGGCAGCTTCGCTTGGGAGACTTCTGAAAGCCAGAGGCTATAAAGTGACTATGCAGAAGTTTGACCCATATATCAATGTGGATCCGGGTACGATGAATCCTATTCAGCATGGGGAAGTGTTCGTTACGGATGACGGTACCGAGACGGATCTGGATCTGGGACACTATGAACGATTCATTGATGAGAGCCTGGATAAAAATTCCAATGTGACAACTGGAAAAATCTACTGGTCCGTTCTGCAAAAAGAACGTCACGGAGATTATGGTGGAGGAACCGTACAGGTAATCCCGCATATAACTAATGAAATCAAAGATCGTTTTTATAAACCAAAGTCAGAGGATGATAACCGCATAGCAATCATCGAGGTGGGTGGTACGGTAGGTGATATCGAAAGCCAGCCGTTTCTGGAGGCCATCCGTCAGTTTCAGCATGAAATCGGTCATGAGAATGCGGTTTTGATCCATGTGACTCTGATTCCGTATCTGAAAGCATCCGGGGAGATGAAGACAAAACCAACGCAGCAGAGTGTCAAGGAACTGCAGGGAATGGGCCTGTGGCCGGATGTTCTGGTATGTCGGAGTGAATATGAGATCTCGGAAGAGATGAAAGCAAAGATTGCACTGTTTTGTAACGTTCCGGTGAATCATGTATTACAGAATCTGGATGTGGATTATCTGTACGAGGCACCTCTTGCCATGGAAAAAGAACATCTGGCACAGGTGGTATGTGAATCTCTGCAGCTTCCCTGCCCGGAACCGGATCTGAGTGACTGGAAAGAGATGGTAGACAGCCTGAGAAATCCGATCCATGAAGTGGAGATTGCCATGGTCGGAAAATACATTCAGCTGCATGATGCATATCTGAGTGTGGTAGAAGCACTGAAACACGGTGGAATCGCAGCACATGCGAATGTAAAGATTCGCTGGGTAGACTCTGAAGAAATCACACCGGAAAATGTAGCAGAGAAGTTAAAAGGAGTGGATGGTATTCTGGTACCTGGCGGTTTCGGAACCCGTGGTACGGAAGGAAAGATCGAAGCGATCCGCTATGCAAGAGAAGAAAAGATCCCGTTCCTTGGCATCTGCCTTGGTATGCAGATGGCAATTGTAGAATTTGCCAGAGATGTGATCGGCTATAAAGATGCCAACAGCATCGAGTTGGATCCGGAAACCACACATCCGGTCATCGCACTGATGCCGGAACAGAACGGTGTGGAAAACCTGGGCGGAACCCTTCGCCTTGGTGCTTACCCGTGTGTCCTGAAAGAAGGAAGCAAGGCAAGAGAATTATATGGAACCGAAGAAATCAGCGAAAGACATCGTCATCGCTATGAAGTTAATAACGATTATCGACAGGAACTGGAAGAAAACGGAATGGTACTTTCCGGACTGTCACCGGACAAACGCATCGTAGAGATGCTTGAGATTCCCGGTCATCCGTTCTTCGTGGGAACCCAGGGACATCCGGAACTGAAATCCAGACCAAACCGCGCACATCCGCTGTTCCGCGGACTGATCCAGGCGGCAGTAGAGTATCACCAGTGAGAGGAGAAAATGTGATGAAAGAAAATCAGGGTTTATATCGACAGCAATTTGAGCATGATAACTGTGGTATCGGAGCAGTCATCAACAGCAAAGGTATCAAAAGCCATACCACCGTAGAAAATGCTCTGAAAATCGTAGAAAATCTGGAGCATCGTGCAGGAAAAGATGCAGAGGGAAAGACCGGAGACGGTGTAGGTATCATGGTTCAGATCTCCCACAAATTCTTCTCCAAAGAATGTGCAAAGCTTGGAATTGAGCTTGGTGGAGAGAGAGAATATGGTATTGGAATGTTTTTCCTGCCGCAGGATGAACTGAAACGCAATCAGGCAAAGAAAATGTTCGAAGTCATTGTCCAGAAAGAGGGCATGGAATTTTTAGGATGGAGAGAAGTACCAATCGATCCGACAAAGCTTGGACAGAAAGCAATCGACTGTATGCCTTGCATTATGCAGGGGTTTGTAAAGCGCCCGAAGAATGTGGAAAAGGGACTTCCGTTCGACCGCAAGCTGTATGTGGCAAGACGTGTGTTTGAACAGTCGAATGATGATACTTATGTTGTCTCCTTATCCAGCAGAACGATTGTATACAAGGGAATGTTCTTAGTAGAGCAGCTCCGCTTGTTCTTTGCAGATCTTCAGGACAAAGATTATGAATCTGCGATCGCAACCGTACACTCCCGTTTCTCTACGAACACAAACCCAAGCTGGGAGAGAGCACATCCAAACCGTTTTATTGTACATAACGGTGAGATCAACACGATCAAAGGAAATGCAGATAAGATGCTTGCCCGTGAGGAGACCATGGAGTCCGAATTTTTAAAGGGCGAATTACAGAAAGTGCTTCCGGTCGTCAACACCGAGGGTTCCGACTCTGCAATGCTTGACAATACACTGGAATTCCTTGTCATGAGCGGCATGGATCTTCCGCTCGCTGTCATGATCTTAATCCCGGAGCCGTGGGCGAACAACAACCTCATGTCCCAGAAGAAAAAAGATTTTTACCAGTATTACGCAACGATGATGGAGCCGTGGGATGGACCTGCATCCATTCTTTTCTCCGATGGTGATATTATGGGAGCGGTGCTTGACCGTAACGGACTCCGTCCTTCCCGCTATTACATTACAGATGACGATTACCTTATTCTTTCCTCTGAGGTCGGTGTACTTGACATTGATCCGACGAAGATCGTGGTAAAAGAGAGACTCCGTCCGGGAAAAATGCTTCTGGTAGATACCGTAAAGGGAAGAGTGATCGATGATGATGAGTTAAAAGAGACTTATGCAGGCAAACAGCCTTACGGTGAATGGATCGACCGCAACCTGTTAAATTTAAAAGATTTGAAGATTCCTAACCAGCGTGTGCCGGAATACACCAAGGAAGAGCGTCAGAGAATGCAGAAGGCATTTGGTTATACCTATGAATCTTTGAGGGATGCCATTTTACCGATGGCAAAAAATGGCGGTGAGGGAACGTCCGCCATGGGCATTGATACACCGCTTGCTGCACTGGCAACCGATCATCAGCCATTATTTAATTACTTCAAGCAGCTATTTGCACAGGTTACCAACCCGCCGATCGACTCTATCCGTGAAAAAGTGGTGACTTCCACAACCGTATACATCGGAGAGGATGGCAACCTTCTGGAAGAAAAAGCCATTAACTGTCAGGTGTTAAAGGTCAATAATCCGATCCTTACGAATACCGATCTGATGAAAATTAAAAATATGAAAGTGGACGGATTTAAGGTAGAAGTAATCCCGACTACCTATTATAAGAGCACAAGCCTTGAGAAAGCCATTGAGCGTCTGTTCGTGGAAGCAGACCGTGCGTACAGGGAGGGCGCAAACATTTTGATCCTGTCTGACCGTGGTGTCGACGAATACCATGTGCCGATCCCATCACTGCTTGCAGTGTCCGCCCTGCAGCAGCATCTGGTCAAGACAAAAAAGAGAACTGCAGTCGCCATGATCTTAGAGTCCGGCGAGCCGAGAGAGGTACATCATTTTGCAACACTGTTAGGCTATGGTGCCTGTGCGATCAACCCATATCTGGCACAGGATACCGTAAAACAGTTAGTGGATGAGCATATGTTAGACAAAGATTACTATGCGGCAGTGGATGATTACAATGCAGCGATCTTAAATGGTATTGTAAAAATCGCTTCCAAAATGGGTATTTCCACGATCCAGTCTTACGAAGGTTCCAAAATCTTCGAGGCGATCGGTATCGACTCTGACGTGATCGATAAGTATTTCACAAATACCGTGAGCCGCATCGGTGGTATTACATTAAAAGACATCGAAAATGATGTGAATGAATTACATTCTGCGGCATACGATCCGCTTGGTTTAGAGACTGACCTCACCTTAGACAGCAGGGGACGCCACAAAATGAGAAGTGGTGCAGACCAGCACCTTTACAATCCGGCAACCATCCATCTGTTACAGGAATCCACGAAACGTGGAGATTACAACCTGTTCAAACAGTACACAGAGCTTGTGAACAGTGAGGAAAAAGACGGCTGCATCCGTGGACTGATGGATTTCAATTATCCGAAAAAAGGTGTGCCGGTCGAGGAAGTGGAAAGCGTTGACTCTATCGTGACAAGATT
>OODE01002140.1_pt1 | contig 10960 bp, 20 predicted proteins | sample 1671771 | NCBI WGS metagenome assembly OODE01 (sample SAMN06348191, study PRJEB24527) | human gut metagenome | biome: human gut; feature: ankylosing spondylitis patient; material: feces | host: Homo sapiens | place: China | collected 2015-10 | reverse complement strand
TGAATGCGAAGCCACGGCAAATTCCGTTACTGGGCACGCATGCGTGAACAGTAACTTGACTTGAAGCAAGGCGGGCAGCTAATTTGCTCTGCCTTGTTTTTCTGCCAATATTTGATATACTATAGGTAAAGTACGAATATTTTCAAAGATCAAAGGCTGTCAATGTAGGTTATAAATAAAAGTTACTATAAATTGAACGATTTAATAAGGAGGACAAAGATGGAACAGGAACTGCTGAAGAATAATTTTGAACGTCACGGATTTAAAACGAGTTTCTTTGATACAAAGAAGGCTGCGTCGGACTATCTGAAAGATCAGATTTCCGGGAAAAAAGTTGCGATAGGCGGAAGTGTGACGGCACAGGAGATGGGACTTTATGAGGCACTTTCCGAGAAAAATGAGGTGATCTGGCACTGGAAAAAGGCAGGGCGCGAGATGCTTGTGGAAGCGAGAAGTGCCGAGGTGTACATAACCAGCGCTAATGGTGTTTCCAAAACCGGAGAACTGGTCAATATCGATGGAACCGGAAACCGCGTGTCGCAGACCTTATTCGGACCGGAAAAAGTATATTTTGTCATTGGAAACAATAAAGTCTGTCCGGATTTGACATCTGCGATGGAACGTGCAAAACAGATCGCAGCACCGAAGAACGCAGCCCGTCTGCAGGTCCAGACCCCGTGTGCGAAAACGGGCGTCTGCGTAGACTGCAACAGCCCGGCACGGATTTGCCATTCGATCGTGATCCTGGAGCGTCCGAGCAATGGGATGGAAGTAGAGGTTGTGTTTGTGGATGAGGAGATGGGTTATTAGGAGCGGAATATAGTTACTGGTCACGGGTATGAACAGTACCGATTACAGAAAAATTTGATGGAAAAATAAGGATTTCTTTATATCTTTTTTGGACGGATTTGGTATAATCAAGAAGAACGAAGGCAGATTTGAACGAAAATATACAAAATCTACAGATACGTATGGGGGACGTATGGGGAAAGATGAAAGGAGAACAGGTAAACCATGAATATATTATTTTTTCTGACACCGAAAAGCGAAGTCATTTATGTGAATGAGGAGGACACGGTTGGGCAGGCAATGGATACGATGGAAAAGTACAAGTATTCTGCGGTGCCGATCATCACGAAGGCAGGGCGTTACGCAGGAACATTAACCGAGGGCGACTTGCTGTGGGGACTCAAAAATAAGACAGATCTGGTGCAGAAAGGACTAGAAAAAGTGCGGATCACTGAGATTCCACGCCGTTCGGATAATCAGCCGGTACTTGTCAATGCGGATATGGAAGATCTTCTGGGAAAGATCATGAACCAGAATTTCGTGCCGGTGCTGGATGATCAGAAAAATTTTATCGGTATTATTACCAGAAAAGATGTTATCAGTTACCTTTGTAAAAAATAGTACATAATGATCGCTCTGTTTTTCAGCGGCGATCGCATTTATATATTTCCTGCATAAGATAAAGTATAACTGCTTTTGTAGGAGAATGAAATATGAATGGTTATCAGGATAACTCCAGCCGGAAAAATGCCTGCCGTTCGGGAATGCCTCTTATGTCATGCCCGGTGGCAGGCATTTCTGGCAATCGTTGCATAAATACCGCACCGCCAACCTGTCCGCCGGAAATACCTTGTGCTGGTTCGGTGCATCTTGTTTCGGAAAATGGGGCATTTTGCCCGCAGGGTCCAGAAATCCGACCTGCCCGCCCGTATCCGCAGACAGGAGGGAACAGGCCGCCGCAGACATTTCTGGGAGGCGGAAATTATCCGGTCGGCATGGGATATGTACCGATTCAGTCCTGGCAGCAGCCGTATGCGCTGGAAACCGCATTCAGGCGGGGAACTATTTTTCCGGATCTGGATCTGCCGTTTATGATGGGAGGTGCCTGCTGATGAATGAGACTGCCAGAAAATTGATGAAACGGATTGATGATGCCAGCTTTGCAATGGATGATGTGATTCTCTATCTGGACACCCACCCGGATGACAGGAATGCGCTGAATTATTACCGGTATGTGGTGGCACTTCGGAAAGAAGCTGTTAAAGCGTATGAGGCATCGTTTGGACCGCTCACGATCGAGGATGCGGACGATGCATGCACATGGTCCTGGCTTACAGAGCGCTGGCCGTGGGAAGGGGAGGTGTAGCGTATGTGGAGATATGAAAAAAGATTACAATATCCAGTCAATATCAAGACGCCGAATCCGAAGATCGCGCAATATGTAATGAGCCAGTATGGCGGTCTAAAGTGCAGTAACCTATGATAAGCGGAGAGCCTTATTTTTCAAGGTTCTCCGCTATTTCATGCATAATATTGAAAATCAAAATGCTCGGTCTTCCGGTCGAAAACGATGCATTTCAAGATGCTCCGCAGCGCGTTCCCTTTAGTTTCGAACCCCACAGAAGGAGATGCCAGGAGATCGCGGACGTTCCGGACACGGTCAAGAAGCTCCTTCTGCGGCGGCGCAGATTCGGCGGGCTGTTCAAGGAGATGCTGCAGCTCATCGGACAGACGCTGAATCTCTGACCGCAGGCGGGCTTTGCTTTCTTTGTATTCGTCCAGAGTGTAAACTTCGTTTTCGTAGGCAATCCGGGCACGTTCTTCCTGGTGCCTGAGCCGGTCGAGCTGGGTATGTATGGACTGGATTTCGTTGGATAGATTTGCGGGGGAACCGGACGCGCTGGCAGCAGGTGTATACTCAAAATGTCCGCTTTCCAGGATGCCATCCAGGGACCTAAGAACAATCCGCTCCATTTTCTTGACGCTGATCGAACAGGATTCTGGGTGCAAACCCTTGGAATATTTCCAGCAGGTGAAATATGGAACGGCTCCACTACCGGTGTAAGATAAGGTTGCCCCGCACACAGAACACCTCATCAGCCCGGAGAGCCAGTGTTTACATGTTGACACGTTCCGGTGTCTCATGGGGCGAAATTCAGCTTTCCGGCGTTCCTGGCACTGCTCAAACAATTTTGTCACGGATGGCTTTGTTTCGTGCATCCCCTCAAAAGAAAAACCATTCCATTCTACCGTGCCGAGATAAAAACGATTCTGTATGATTCGGTCGATTGATCGCTTCTCGAACGGATTTCCCCGGCGCGTAAGATATCCGGAAGCGTTCAGCTGACGGGCGATCGCAGTCATATCCAGGCGGTCAACCGCGTACATATGGAAAATCATCTCCACAATCTTGTATTCATCCTCGCGGATCACATAAGGCTTTCCGTTCCCGACCGCGGCATAGCCAAGCGGCGGAACGAGCTGGTATCCTTTCAGTTCGGCTTTCTTTGCCATTCCACGCTTCACTTCAACCCCAAGGTTATAAGAATAAAACTCATCCTGCCACTCGATAATCATTTCGATAAGCCGCCCATACATTCCTTCCATGATGGGCTCCGAGACGCTTTCAATATCAATCTTCAATTTCTTGCGGAGCATTCCCTTGTAAAAGGTGCTTTCGTCCTGATTCCGGGCGAAACGTGAGAACTTCCAGACAAGAATCACCTCAAAAGGCTGTGGCTTTTCTTTAGCAGTTGCGATCATCCGCTGAAACTCCGGTCGGTTATCGGCACGTTTGCCGCTTCGCCCGGTTCGTTCCATGAAAATATATTCTTCTGGAATCAAAATATCATGCGATTTTGCATATCGCTGGATCTCATCCAGCTGAGATTCCGGGCTGATATCCAGTTGGTCGTCCGTGCTGACACGGATATAAGCTGCGCCTATTCTCATTTCGATCATCCTTTCGTATAAAAATATTAAAAAAGGGTATAAAAAATACACCTCTTGCGAGGTGCCCGAAAGAATGATATAATTCAAAGTGTTCAGGTTTGAATATATCTTTCCGGGCATCCGGTAAGAGAAATCTATGTGAAGCCGTTCGGTGTTACCAGCACCGGGCGGTTTTGCTATCTAAAGGGTTAGAAAAAATCAGGAGGATAAGGCTTTATTTTAGAACCTCCGAATTTCTTGTTTTCTAATTGGACATATCGATAATACCAGTCTGGTATTTCGTATTTCCATGCAGCTTTTGGTATGCACTTATGGCAAGGCTGAAAATTACCAGCGGCGACAAACAAATGAACTTTGTGCTCTGCACCGCAACACCCATGCAGCCGATGATAGAATCTTCCAGAACTTGTTATATAAACGGAAAAATGACGTTCTACAAGTCTATTATCAGGACAGTGGGGAAGCAATTCTTCATCAAAGGTAACGCTATCAGGAACACCACAGATAGAACGAATTTCATTTTCCGTAAGGCTTTCAAGACTGAGAGCGCGATTGAGATTCTTTTCTTTACATTCTTTAATCTCTTGTGCTGCTGTTTTGAGCTGTTCCTTTAAATCTTGAATATCAGTTTCGTATTTTTGTATTAAATTGTATGAGTGCTTGACCTGTTCTGCGAGATTGTTATTTTCATCTGACTTTTCTCTTAATTCGAAGTTGAGGATGTCAATGCGTTTATTAGCCTCTTTTTTATCCTTGTTTGTAAAAGAATTATAAACGTATGCTGCCAAACCTAAGGAAATCAACCCCAAAAATAAAAAGCGTCCAATATCAGAAAAGATCTTTTCGATGTTGGCTAATGAAAATCCGGTGTCCTTAACGGAAGAAGCTTTGGTTTCAGTAACCGAAGAGCTTTTTGTAGTATTTTTTGCGTATGGACAAACTCCATTCGGATGTTGGTGCGCCGAATAACCGTGATGATAATGATATTCACCAGTGGAACGGTCATAGTGTCCGCCGGCGGAATCGGTTCTTCCAGAGTGCGCTGAGGACACGAAGGAAATAGAAAGCACCAAACATATGAACACCAAAACAGATATCGAATACCGCATGGCTTTTCTCATAAGTTTTTCCTCAATTATAAAATATTAAAAAATCTCCATAAATTCCCAGATAAATAAAGTGTCGTTATCATATATAATAGACGAATGCGCCCAGCCTTTCGGAAATAGAAAGGTGTGAGAGCTTATGCTGTCTGTTAAATACATAAGATACGATAATAGCAACGTGTATGCGCTATATTACCGCGCGAATAAAACACTTTATTATAACCTGAGTTTCAAATCTAAGACAAAAGTCTACTACATTCTTTAAACCCAGCCGGAAGGCTGGGCGCTTTTAAGAGCTGCGTTTCTTTTTGCCTTCCTCTTCGACTGGTGGATATTTTTCCTCGAGTTCTTCCGGTGTGTTCGGGAATTGAGAGGATGATTTAGTGTCTCTTGCACGTTCGTTTTCACTGAGAAAGCGAACAAAATTAATTAGAGTTTGCCGGCCTAAATCATCCATTTGATAGAAATCTATCAATACTTTTCGGATTGCTTTATCGGTTTCGGTGTTTCCGGAAGCAACAGCCTTTGCTACTTTCATAAATTCTTCATCAGAAGTTTCCTTTACAAACATTTCTCCGTTACCGGTTCGAAGCCAGTCTTCGTTTACGTTAAATTCTCGACATATTAAGAAAATAGTCGAATCAGATGGTTCATTTCGACCGGATTCCCACTGAGCTACGGTATTACCTTTTACACTTATTCGCGCACCAAAATTTTGCTGTGTCATATCGAGACTTTTGCGAAGTTTCCTCAAACGTTCATTCACTTGTAATCACCACCTCTCATTTAGATTAAATTCATTCTACACCATACAAAGGAAGAAATCAATATAAAAACTTCACAAAAACATAAAACTTCACAAAAACAAGCAAAAATGATTGACATATGTGTCTATGTGAAGTATTATATTCACATAAACAAGTTATGCAAATAAAAGAAAGGAGACAATGCCATGAAAAAAACATCCAGTCACACAAATGACGCTGAGAAATTAGCTGAGATGATGAGAGAACTGACAGCGGAAGACAGAAAGATCGTCATGATCTACGCCGGAGCCCTTCGGGATCGCGCAGCGCTGGGAAATAAAAAGGAAGCTGACAACCTGGAGGCTTCATAAATTATAGAGAGGAGGCAAAAAGCTATGAAAAAAGAATATGAACGCGGAAACATCCGGGAGGTCATTAATAATATCCCGGATATGAACCTGGCAAAAAAGGAGGATATTGAAAAAGATGCCCTCCGGATGCAGAGCTGCTTGCATTTTTTAATCGGATACCTGAGAGGAGAGGCAGAGAATCATCCGGAGCGGGTATATGCAGTGGGGGATATCGTAAAGTTGCTGAATACTGTGATCCACGGAAGGGAGTGAGGTGTGTGACAATCACAAATCACATCGAAATCAATGGAACTGTCCGCGATTTTGAAACCCTCACAAAAGAAGAACGAAAAGAAATAGCTGCTCTGCTGTCTGACCGTTTCATGGCGGCAGCAGGATACCAGAGAATGAAAGGAGAACGGGATGAGAAAGGAAATCGAGGTATACAACCCCAAAAGGGAAGCGCGCCTGGAAATGCAGTTGAGAAGGAGAACGGAGGAACTGAACGAGAATCTCAGATTTCAGGGATTGCTGTATGAGACGATCTTCGTTCTGGCGGTGCTGCTGATCGCGACGGTCTTCGCGCTGTTTGCCGTTACATCAAACAGATTTTTATAGGAGGACTCATGGGAAAGTACAAGGAAATCCAGATTGAAGTCAGTGATGAGGTGTATTCGGCGCTGGAGCAGCTGGCGGATGACCTGAATAAAGCAGAGACGATTATCCTAAACAGAACCGGAAAACAGGAACTGATCGGTCAGAGAAGTATGACTGTGGAGCATATCGCACTTTTGGCAATCGAAACATATGTTCACAATATCGAGAAAAGAAAATGCCAGAAACCGGATCCGCTGGGATATACAGAGTAGGGGGGAGAAAAATGAAAGGGCTTGGAATCGTAGTAAAAACGACAGACGAACAGGAGAAACGTCTTGAAAGACTTCTTCCTTGGCACCAGAAACACGTGGAAGAGGATGGAAGCTATCCGCATAGCAACTGGATCACAAGCGATATGCTGGAATGCCTGGTAAACATCCACGCAAAAGAGCTGGTTGATACTCTCCTGGACGAAGAAGAGCGCCGCCAGGGAATCATCAGAGAAACGAAAAGGGACCAGGCATAAAAACCTGGCCCCAAGCCGTCTGCTTAATGCAATATAAATCACATTTTGAGTATACGGCACGCAGCGGAGAAAGTCAAGTTTTTCAATGGTTTTCCCTCTGTTTCATCACTTGTTACAGTCATTAAACTTAGGCAAGGTACAGAACATGTCGTATTTAAGAAACAGCTGCTATCTTCCGTACTGCATCGAAGTGGAGGAGGTTCACTCGAACCGGTATGGACAGAAGGGATATAAGAGGGCAGCAAGGAAGAAACCGACCGGGGAAGAGATGGCAGCAGCCAATGAGCGCCGCCGCATTAAAAAGCTCTACAGATTGATCGCCATGAACTTTGATTTCGGAGATTATCACACAGTACTGACCTACCGGAAAGAGGGGAGACCGACACCGGAGGAGGCAAAGAAGAATCTTCGAACATTTTTCCAGAAGCTACGGAAAGAGTACCAGAAGAGAGGGGAGCCGCTGCGTTACATCATCGTGACCGAATACGAACGCAGCGCCATCCATCATCATCTGATTATCAATGAGATTGGCGATACGATTAAGCTCATCAAGAAGCTGTGGCCGTATGGAGGGACACATTTCACACCTATCTACGAGCAGGGAGAAGTGAAGGACCTGGCAGCGTATCTCATCAAGGAGACACAGAAGAGCTTCCGGAAGAAGGACAACCCGAACAAATTGGCGTACTCCTGTAGCCGGAACTTAAAAAAGCCGGTAATCAAGACCAAGGTAGTAAAATCGAACACCTGGCAGAAGGATCCGGTGCCTCCGGCAGGCTACATGATCCGCCGGAGCGATATCGTGACCGGAGTCAATGCCCTGGGATATCCTTACCGGTACTATACGATGGTCCGTATCGATGCTGGAAAGGGGGAGGGCTTTATAAAGCCGAGAAAACATGCATCTGACAAGGGAGGAGTACCGCCTGATTAAGAGCCTGAACCGGGAGGAGATGGAGGAATATCTGGAAATCCGGGAGATTGAGAGAGAGAAAATCCGCAAGGAGGCGCTGCTGGATGCCAGGCAGGCACTCGAAAAGGCGATCTGTATCAAAGGTCTGGGACCGGTAAGAAAAGCAGAAATCCGGAAACGGTATAGAGAAGAAATGGAGGAAAAGGAATATGGGAGAAGAGAAAAGAGAGTTACCTGACGGCGTGCATGAGGAAATGGGAGCCTGTATCTTCTGCGGTCAGACCTATATGTTTGCGAACGTCAGCATGGGCGAAGAGCAGTTAAACGAAGCAGCGACGGAGAGGTGCACCTGCGAGGAAGCAAAGAACTGGCAGGTGCAGCGGAAACGTGCGGAGAAGGTTCGCAAGAAAACAGAAAGAATCTTTGCTAATGATAAGTGTCTGAATTTTATGCTGACGTCGGCGAATATGATCTTGTCCGGAGGACTGGATAAGGTAACGGTAAAAATGAATGATGGAACCGTGGGAACCATCGCGTTGACAAAAAAAGGCAGTATCAAGATCCAGCGCAGCAAGACGATCCAGGACGCAGCGGAGGGATAAGATGTATGAGGTAACCGTAAAAATTGGCGGAAATGCCAGTAAATACTGGGCGTCACTGGAATTTGACGATGCCAAGGGGAAGACTCATCGAAAAGAGATTGCCAGGGAGCGCAGCGCCACGAAATCAAGCAATACGCTGCAGGCGCTGATTGACGCCCTCGTCATTCTTCAGAACCCATGCGTTTTAACAATCTATACCGAAGACGATGCCCTGGCGGCAGCCTGGTCGAACGGATGGGTCAACACCTGGCAGCAGCATAGTTGGAAAAACGCTAAGGGGAATACGATACGGAATGCGGAGCAGTGGCAGCAGCTCTATGAGCTCATGAAGCTGCACGGAAGGAGGTTTGTATGTCAAAAAGCATAATGGAACCAGTAGGAGCGTGCGAGTGCTGGAATTGCGGCGATACGCGGAACCTGGAAGTACATCATATCTTTTTCGGAGTCCGTGCCAGGAAAAAGTCTGAGCACTACGGACTGAAAGTACATCTCTGCCCTGCCTGCCATCGCTATGCAAAGACGGGCGTGCATGGAGGGAATAAAGAGCTGGATCTGTCTCTGAAACAGGAAGCGGAAAATCTGTTCGAACAGAAATACGGCCGCGAATTATTCCGTCAGGAATTTGGTCGTTTTTACACAGATGAAAATGCTGAAAACATGAATCAGGGATTCGATTTTTCGGAGGTGCAGTGGGTATGATTGTGGATGAATTATTGAGAGTTTTGGAGAACCCGGACATGATCCGGATCGTGTCCGGTGATAGAGATGTATATGTCGGCTATCTTGGCACGATGGAGTACCATAAGCGGGACTTGTCGAAAGTCATGCTCCAGGAAGTAATATCCTTCCGCTGCATCCCGGAGATACGGCACCGGAATTGGAAAGAGCTGGGTTTGGACGCCCCGTTGACCCCGGAGAAGACACCGGACTATTCGTATGCAGACCTGCAGAGTACGCTTTACTATACAATTTACATATAAGGGAGACTACACAGATGGAAAAGAAAAATATCGAGAAAGAAAAGACAGACCTGGAACTTCTTCGGGAGCACGTGGAGAAAGAAAAGAAATTCTTGACTATTTTCTCCGGAGCAAAGACAAGTCTGCCGGAGGACATCCGCGCCCGGGAGTTAAAAGTCCAGGCATTGGAACAGATGATCTGCAGTCTGGAAGACTCAGGAGACACACCAGAAAACGAATTCGAATGGGCGAATCCTCCGGAAGCTGACCGGGCGCAGCCTCCGCTCCCGCTGATGAGGAACAATGTTAAGCGTAAAGAGTGGCTGGCAGATTACCGCGCATGGGGAATCTGGTACAGAGATAACCATATCGGAGCCAGTTTTTACAAGTACGACTTTGAAAACGGTGCCCGACTGATCGCAGAAGAATACGAGGAAAATCTGAGGGGGTTCAGAGGAGCAGAAAAGTGCCGCAGCGTTTACTATCATCTGGTGGGAGGCCCGGAGCCTTCCAGGAAGCCGAACGGTGTTCCGAGATGGGAACGGCACGAAACCTATACCAGATTTCCAGACAGCGAGGGAACGCTGATAGAGTTCCTGAAAGAATTACAAAAATAACCTCTAAGTGGCAGTTATATATTACCGAATATGCCATTGGTCTATAGAGCGAGGCTCCGGAACTCCACCGGAGCCGGAAAGGAGGCAGCATGAAAGCAAAAGAAATGCAGGCAATCATGATTGAGAAATTAAAAGATGGTCCAAAAACAACGGAAGAGCTGGTCGTATTAAGCGGATTCAGCAAGGAACAGGTCCGGGAGCGGATGCGCCGCGCTCAGGTAGAAGGGCTGGTAGTAATGAACCAGCAAGGAAAAACCTTTTTCTATTGGGATAAAGAGCAGTGGAATCACGTCAATGCGAAAAAACAGGATAAAGGTCCGATTACCTTCGGGGAATTAAGAAGAATCAGCCACTATATCAGACCAAATTTTCGAATCCGAGTTTATGACTGCGTCCCGAAGAAGGGAGAGGAAACGGCTGGCGTGATTCGGATGAAGCACATAGACAAGATCTATCGCCATGTCGTCACGTTCAAGGAAGGAGGGAGTACCACGCTTGTGAAGTTGGCGCAGTATTTCCGGGATGGCAGCAGGAACAGATGCATTCGGTAATTCGATACCCGGGCAGTAAGGCGCGGCTGGCGGACTGGATCATCAGTCACTTCCCGGATCATCGCAGCTATTTGGAGCCGTTCTTAGGTTCTGGAGCTGTCCTATTTAAGAAGCCCCGGAGTCTTATCGAGACGGTAAACGATCTGGATGGTGAGGTCATCAACCTGTTCGATTGCATACGAAGAGATCCGGAACGCCTGGCATGGGAAATCTATAACACACCGTATGCAAGGGAGACATATGAGGCAGCAG
>OODE01002128.1_pt1 | contig 11013 bp, 11 predicted proteins | sample 1671771 | NCBI WGS metagenome assembly OODE01 (sample SAMN06348191, study PRJEB24527) | human gut metagenome | biome: human gut; feature: ankylosing spondylitis patient; material: feces | host: Homo sapiens | place: China | collected 2015-10 | reverse complement strand
GGAAAAAGAATTGTCAGCCAAATTTTAAGAAAAAAGTTTCCTTACAATTCGTTAGAACTGTGTATGTTTGCAGTAATCAATTAGTTGCAAGTTTTGAAGAGGCAAAAAAGAACCGTATGTCGCAGATAGAAAACGAATTAGAAACCAGCCGTTTGTTGCGTGACTGGTATCGGATACATAAAAGGGAGCTGCCCTGGAGGGAGTCTTCCGACCCTTATATCATCTGGATATCCGAGATAATCCTTCAACAAACACGGGTGGCGCAAGGGATGGACTATTTTCTCCGTTTTACCGAACGGTTCCCGGATGTGGCTTCGCTGGCTTCGGCGGAGGAAGACGAGGTGTTGAAATATTGGCAGGGGCTTGGTTATTATAGTCGCGCCCGTAACCTGCATGCCGCGGCAAAAGATATTATGGAACGTTTCGGTGGGATATTTCCTGAACGCTATGAGGATGTGATCTCTTTGAAAGGGATAGGAGAATATACGGGGGCGGCCATCGTTTCCTTTGTATGGAACCAGCCGTATCCAGTCGTGGACGGGAATGTCTTCCGAGTGCTTTCGCGCCTGTTTGCGGTAGATACTCCGATCGATACGTCCAAAGGGAAAAAAGCCTTTACGGAACTGGCCGACTTGGTGATGGACCCGCGGTATGCCGGACAACACAACCAGGCCATAATGGAATTGGGCGCCTTGCAATGCGTGCCGCAAAATCCGGATTGCGAAGCTTGTCCGTTGAAAGGGCACTGCGCTGCTTATGGGGCGGGCGATGTGCAGACCTATCCGGTGAAACAGAAAAAGACCAGAACGCGTGACCGGTATTTTCATTATTTATACATTATATATAAAGGAAAAACCTGGCTGTCCCGCCGGAAAGGGAAAGACATTTGGGAAGGACTCTACGAGTTTCCGCTTATCGAAACGGACAAGGCGATGGATTTTGCAGAGTTGCAGACGACGGATGCTTTTCGTCGGCTGTTTGCAGGAGCGGGCCGGCTGAATGTTTCAGCTGATTTGCAGGGGGTGAAACATGTCCTGTCCCATCAGATATTGTATACGGCTTTCTACCGGATAGAGATAGAGCGGGAGGGCGATGCCCTGAAGTCTTACCTTCCTGTGGCGACGGACGATGTGGAGAAATATGCGGTTCCTCGCCTGATACATATTTATTTGGAGAAATTAGAAGGAAACTTGTCAGAATGACTGAATTTGTGTTTCTTTGTAGACTAATAAAAGAATAGAGCTATGTCATTGAATAAAGTTATATTGATCGGTAACGTCGGACGCGATCCAGAAGTACGTTACTTCGATAGTGGCGCTGCTGTTGCCAACTTCCCGCTTGCAACTTCCGAGAGGGGTTATACGTTGGCCAATGGTACGGTTGTTCCGGAACGTACGGAATGGCACAATGTGGTCGTTCGCCGTGATTTGGTTTCCTTCGTTGAAAAATGGGTGAAGAAAGGTTCCGGACTCTATGTGGAAGGCAAGATCCGTACGCGTAGTTACGACGACCAGTCCGGCGTGAAGCGGTATGTGACGGAAATCCATGCCGACCGTGTCGAATTTTACAGCACAGGTTCCGGTACGGGAAATCGCGACAATGCTTCCGGTACAGGAATGACGGCGGCACAGCCTCAGACCGCCCAGCCGTCCACCGGATACCAGCAGGCGACGGGCTACCAGCAACCCGCATCCGGACAACCGGACACATCTTTAGATTCCAACAGTGCGGACGACCTTCCGTTCTGATATTGTTTAACTAATACTGTTCCCCTTGGACTCAGACTATTATTTATCGGGCTTATTCGACCAGGTTACTATACAGGCGCTCACAGCAGGCCCTGTAATAGCGTTAAGCCTTGCAATTCTTCTGCTGTTGGTTTCCGGCTTCGTGTCGGCTTCCGAAGTGGCATTTTTCTCGTTAACCCCGGGTGATATCAACGACATCCGGGAAGAGAATGCACCTTCAGACCCATTAATCCAGCGTTTGCTGGACCGTTCCGAGTACCTGCTTGCCGCTATCCTGATAGCCAACAACTTTGTGAATGTGGCTGTCGTCATGCTTTGTACCTACGGTATCAACGCGATCGTCAATTTCTCATCCGCCCCGATGTTGGGCTTTATTCTGGAGACGATCGTCCTGACCTTTCTCCTTTTGTTGTTCGGCGAGATCATGCCGAAGATTTACGCACAGAAAAACTCGCTGCGGTTCGTGCGCAGTTCGGCCCCTGTACTGAATGTCGTGGAGCGTGTCTGCCGGCCGCTTTCGAACATATTGGTCACGTCGACCAGCGTCATCAACAAGGCGTTAGTCAAGAAGAAGTACGATCTTTCGGTCGATGAGCTTTCCAAAGCATTGGAACTCACTTCCACCGAAATGCCGGAAGAGAAAGAGATGCTTTCGGAGATCATCAAGTTCTACAACAAGACTGCCGACGAGATCATGACGCCCCGCCTGGATATGGAGGATATCGACATCAAGACGAGTTTCCGCACCGTGGTCGATTTCATCATCCGATCCGGTTATTCCCGTATTCCGGTTTATGCCGATTCGGAGGATAACATCAAGGGAATCCTGTATATCAAAGACCTTTTGCCGTATGTGGAGAAGCCTGACACGTTCCGTTGGCAGAGTTTGATCCGTCCGGCCTATTTCGTGCCTGAGACGAAGAAGATCGACGATCTCCTGGAGGAATTCCGTACCAGCAAGATCCATATGGCGATCGTGGTGGACGAGTTTGGCGGTACTTCCGGTATCGTGACGATGGAGGATATCTTGGAAGAGATTGTCGGAGAGATTTCCGATGAATACGACGAAGATGAAAAGCAGTTCATCCGCCTGGCGGACGGCAGTCTTATTTTTGAAGCCAAGATATTGCTGACCGACTTTTTCCGTGTGATCGATGCCGATCCTACCGAATTCGGCAAACTGACGGAGGAGGTCGAAACTCTTGCCGGCCTTCTGTTGGAGATCAAAGGAGACTTCCCTCGCCGCCGCGAGATCATCGAATATGACGACTATCGTTTCCAGGTTCTGGAGATCGATACCCGCCGTATCCTGAAAGTCAAGTTCAACCGCATTTCGGACCAAGGAAAGGAGCGGCAAGAGGAGTAATGCGTATGTCGACCGGCATAGTGTGTGGGGGGCTGTTGGCCTTGTGTGTTTCCTGTACGGAATATACACCGAAGCCACGCGGCTATTTCCGTATCGAACCGCCTGCCCCTTCCTACCAGGCACTTCCGGTAGGGGATTTACCTTATACTTTCCGGCTTTCCAGATGGGCAGAGGTGGAGTTGCCTCCGGTCGGGAATCCGGCAGGGTGGATCAATCTCTCTTATCCGCAGTTGAACGTGAAGCTCTATTGCAGCTATTTCCCTATCACTCCGGCTACGCTGGGCAGGGCGGAGGAGGAGTGTCGCGCGTTGGTTGTCCGGCAATCGAAATATCCGGAACGGATCAAGATGCAGGCGTACAGCAATCCGGAGGCTTCGGTTTATGGTTCGCTTTTCATGCTGGATGGCGAATCCGCTTCGCCATTGCAATTTATGTTGACCGACAGTGTCTTGCATTTTTTCCGGGGAGCTTTGTATTATGATTGTATCCCGAATGCAGATTCGCTGGCTCCCGTCACCCGATATCTGAAACAGGATATCGTAGAACTGATCCAATCTTTTGAGTGGAAGAAATAATGCCTCTCCTGATGAAACATACCGGTCCGTTGTGGGGAATCTGGAAGATCGAGGAGTCTTCCGAAGTGCTTCTGTCCCTTTTGCGGAACAGGGAAGAATATCTTCCGCAGCTGGAGCTGATCCGTGCGGAGCAGCGTCGCCGGGAATGGCTTGCCTGCCGTGTGCTTTTGCAGGAGCTTACGGGCGGCCCGGCCTGCATAGCCTATCGTCCGAACGGTGCGCCTTACCTGTCCGGCTCGTCTTTGCATATCAGCATCTCCCATACGAAAGGTTATGCCGCCGTTCTGTTGCAGAACCGTCCTGCCGCCGGTATCGACATCGAATACCATTCCGGGAGGGTGTCGAAGATACGCAGTCGCTTTATGAATCCGGAAGAAGAGGCGGGTATCGACAAAGAGCACGAGACGGAGCACTTGTTGCTTCATTGGTGTGCAAAAGAGACGCTTTTTAAGATGATCGGGCAGGAAGAAGTCGACTTCCTTCACCATCTGCATGTCCGTCCGTTTCCCTATGCGGAAGAAGGGAGTTTCACCGTCTATGAAACCCGTACGGAAGAAGGGGTGGTTTATCGGTTGGACTACCTTGTCACCCCCGATTTCGTATTAACCCGGAGTTGAATTGTTTTTTTCAGTATCGGTATATATATCCTAACCCATAGGGTTATGCCTTCTAAAGCTATGGGTTAGGAGTCGTAAAGCTATGCTTTATTTCTGCCAGATTTCCCAAGCCGCGAATGCTTGTAGCAGGAGCATTTCAAGGCCGTTCTTGACGACGGCTCCTTTTTCTTTCCCTTTCTTCATGAAGAGGGTTTCATCCGGGTTGTACAGAAGGTCGTACAACAGATGGTCCGGGGTGAGCAGGTCGTAAGGAATGTCGGGACATGCGTTGATATTCGGGTACATGCCTAACGGGGTCGTATTGACGATGACGGTGTACTGCTGCATTGTCTTCGGAGTGATTTCTTCATAGGTGATGCAGTGCTCTTTCGGTTTACGGGAAACCAGCGTGGCGCCGACACCCAATTGTCTTAATCCTTGGAAGACTGCTTTTGACGCACCACCCGTTCCCAGGATCAAGGCTTTGCGATGTGTCTCGTTCAGGAGCGGTTCGATGGAGCGCTTGAAGCCGATGATGTCGGAGTTGTAGCCTTTCAGTTTTTTGCCGAATATGCCTTTCGTAAATTTGATGACGTTGACGGCTCCGATCAGGCGGGCGTCTTCGTCCAGGTCATCCAAGTAGGGAATGACTTGTTCCTTGTAGGGGATGGTGACATTCAGACCGTTCAATTCCGGGTTATCTTTTAATACAGTCTTCAGATCTTTGATGTTCGGGATCTCGAAGTTCAGATAAGTTGCATCAATGTTCTCGGATTCGAACTTCTGGTTGAAGTAGTTCTTTGAAAAAGAGTGTCCGAGGGGATATCCTATTAAACCATATTTTTGCATGACCTGTAAATTTAAGATGATTTATACTGTTGTGGTGGTTTGCGAACCGCCCTTGCTGCCCGTGTATAGCGAACAAATGCCGAAGGTGAAAGTGCGCGAACGGGCTTCGCTGAAACCTACCCGGCTGAGCAGGTCGGTCATGACCTTCCCGTGTGGAACGACTTTGATGGAGGCCGGCAGGTAACTGTAGGCTGTATGCTCTTTTGATAGCAGGCGCCCGACGGTAGGGATCACGACTTTCGAATAGATGTTGTAGAGTTGCTTCATCGGGAAATGTACCGGTGAGGACAGTTCCAGGATCATCAGATGGCCCCCCGGCTTCAGAACCCGGTACATCTCGGTGATACCTTGTTCTATGTTTTCGAAATTCCGTACTCCGAATGCGGCGGTGACGGCGTCGAACGAGTTGTCCGGATAGGTCAGTGCCGTGCAGTCCTGGTATTCGAACGTGATGTGGTCCGACAATCCCGCTTCAGCGACTTTCTGCCGTCCGACTTCCATCATGCCCTCCGAGATGTCGGCCCCGATGATGCGGTCGGCTTTCAGGCGGCGGTGCATGGAGATGGCCAGATCCCCCGTACCTGTGGCGATATCGAGAATCGAGGCGGGAGAAAAAGGACGCAGGAAAGCGATTCCTTTCCTGCGCCATATTTTGTCGATACCCAGCGAGAGCGTATGGTTCAGCTGATCGTATGTACCGGCGATGGAGTCAAACATGCGCCTGACTTGTGTCGTTTTGTGCTCCTCGTTGTTGTAGGGTAGAATCTGTTCTGAACCGTACTTCGCCATATCCGTTTATCTTATTTGTTGAGATATTCGGTTACGTTCTTTTCGATACGGGAAAGGAGATTGTCCGTATCGCCTTTTTCAAACTTCTCGCCTGTGATGTGTTCATACAGTTCGATGTAGCGTTCGCTGATACCGTCTACGATAGCCGGAGTCATTTCGGGAACTTTCTGGCCAGCCTTGCCTTGGAAATCGTTTTCCATCAGCCATTCGCGGACAAACTCTTTGGAGAGTTGCTTCTGCGGTTCGCCTTTGGCAAAACGTTCTTCGTAGCCTTCGCTGTAGAAATAGCGGGAAGAGTCCGGTGTATGGATTTCGTCCATCAGGTAGATCTTGCCGTTGTGTTTACCGAATTCGTACTTTGTGTCGACAAGGATCAAGCCGCGTTCGGCAGCAATTTCCGTACCGCGTTTGAAGAGGGCGAGCGTGTATTTTTCCAACAGTTCGTATTCTTCGGGAGTGGCCAGACCTTTAGCCAGGATTTCTTCCTTGGAGATGTCGGCGTCGTGTTCGCCGATCTCGGCTTTTGTCGTCGGGGTAACGATCGGTTCGGGGAAACGTTCGTTTTCACGCATGCCTTCCGGCAGTTTTACACCGCAGATTTCACGCACGCCGCTCTTATAAGCACGCCATGCACTTCCGCAGAGGTAGCCGCGTACGATCATTTCAACAGGAAATCCCTGGCACATCACGCCTACGGTCACCATCGGATCGGGAGTAGCCAGTTTCCAGTTCGGGCAGATGTCGGTAGTCGCATCCAGGAATTTGGCTGCGATCTGGTTCAGCATCTGTCCTTTGTAAGGGATACCTTCCGGCAGGACTACGTCGAATGCCGAGATACGGTCTGTTGCAACCATCACCAATACATCGTCGTTGATGTTGTACACATCGCGTACTTTACCATGATAGACACTCTTCTGTCCTGGGAAATTGAAGTCTGTTTTTGTTAATGCCTTCTTCATATCTTTGTTTTTATGGGGCGCTTATTGGGCGTCCTGACTGTTATTAATATTGTTCTTTATCTCTTCTTGTTGTTCTTTGGAAACGGTTCTCGAACCGCCTTTGCTATGCTTGCTGTCGAATTTGTCGTAGGCTTCGACGATACGTTGGACGAGTTTGTGGCGGACAATGTCCTTTTTCTCGAATTCGACTTTGCCGATTCCCTTTACGCCTTTCAGGATTTGCATGGCCTGTACGAGACCGGAGGTTGCTGTCGGCGGCAGGTCGATCTGTGTCACGTCTCCGGTAATGATCATTTTTGCATTCATTCCGAGGCGGGTGAGGAACATCTTGATCTGGTGGGTCGTCGTGTTCTGCGCTTCGTCGAGGATGATGACCGCATCGTTCAACGTCCGCCCGCGCATGAAGGCTAGGGGAGCGATCTGGATCACGTTGTTCTCCATGTATTCCTTCAGCTTGGCCCCGGGTACCATGTCTTGCAGGGCGTCATACAGAGGTTGGAGGTACGGGTCGAGTTTGTCCTTCATCTCGCCGGGGAGGAATCCTAATTTCTCACCGGCCTCTACTGCCGGACGGCTTAGGATGATCTTGCGGATTTCTTTGTTTTTAAGTGCTTTAACGGAGAGGGCTATGGCGACGAATGTCTTACCTGTTCCGGCAGGGCCCGTGGCAAAGACGAGGTCGTTTTCTTCGAATGCTTTGACTAGGCGTTGCTGGTTTTCCGTGCGGGCGACGATCGGTTTGCCGTTCATTCCGTGAATGATCAGGTTCTCTTGTTTGGTGATCACCGGGGCTTTGCCTTTGATGATGTCCAGTATGACATCTTCGCTCAGCGAGTTGAATTCCTCACAATATTTTTCTACCTCGCGAATTTTCTTGAGAAAGAGTTCCGATTCGTCTTCGTCTCCTATCACTTTCATCACATTTCCCCTTGCCACAATGCGTAGCTTGGGGAACAATGTCTTGATCAACTGCATGTTGACATTGTTTACTCCGTAGAATATAACGGGGTCTACGCTCTCAAGAATATAAATTCGTTCAATCATTCAATTTGTTTTAGTTTTGCCTTTGTCGCGAGTTTTCTACCACTCTCGTTCAGGCAGACAAAATTAGTAATATTCTTTATGTAAAGATAAATTGTGGGGCATTTTGTTGTCTCTTCACGAAGATTATTTGAACATTTCTTGCAGGTGCCATCCTTCCTGGCGGCAATCCCAAACGGCATGGATTTCGATTAGTTCGTCGGTAACCGTGTAAATCAGCTTGTAATGTTTTTCGGCGACAAGGGAACGAAACTCGCAATCATATTCTTTCAATAAAGGTTCGATAGGTCGTAATCGTCTCCGCGATGCTACCTTTGCCATTTATGGGGGAGTAAATTTCTTATAGTCTCGTGATCTGTATTGGGATTTATATCAATGAGCTTAGTAAGCAAATCTTTAAAATACTCAAATGAGTTAATGTTGTTGAGCCTGCACGAACAAGCCAGTGAGTAGATCAGTGCAGCCCTTTTAGCCCCCTGATGACTCCCACAGAATAAGGAGTTTCTGCGGCTTAAGCTAATATATCGCATTAGTCTTTCAATCGCATTATTGTCCGGAGCATAGTCTGCACTGCGGATATAATTGCATAAAGCATCATATTCGTTTAACGTATAGTTAATCGCCTTACTTAATTCACTTTTGGGTAAAGTCGACTTTTTGTTTTTTATATTTATCAGTTCCTCTTTTAATTCTTTGAGGATAGGGGGAGCATATTTATTTCTATAGTCCAGTATCTGGCAGGCTGTCCAGTCCGGGGGAATGCGGTGTTCATTTTGGTAAAGGCGATTGATGATTCGTACGATTTTTTCAGCATCCTTGTTTCCTGTTATATTCAGGAACTTGCGTTTGCAATGTTGGAAACAGGATAGGCGGATGGCATCCGGATAGGCCTCTTTTTCTATTATCTTGTAATTTCCTAATCCGTCACTTTGTATAGCTCCCCGGTAGTCTTCCCTGAGATAACCGGTCAGGACCTTTCTGGAACGTGAACCGTTTTCGTAAAAGAAATGTACCAGTTTTAGATGATTAGCCAGTGCTGCCCAAATATATCCTTTGGCTGTGGATTTGCCGGATGAGTTGTTTGTATCACTGGTAAGAACGGTATAATAGCTCTCGTCCATACTCAGATAATTGTCCGAGAGGACAGTCTCTTTGAGAACATCTTCAACCAGGTCAAACAGACCGGCCGCTTTTTTAATCAGTCCATGAGCCGTGGCTTTATTCATCTCAAAGCCATGCTCTGCGAAGAGTTTGATGATACGTTCGACTGGCATGGAGTAGATATAGCGCAACTGCAGGATACCGGCGATGAAGGATGCATCATAATTAGAGTTCAACAAGGGGACAGCTGGCAGACTTCCGGCATAAACTGTGCCTTTACAGGCATAATAGTGCTGGTGATAGATATGCTTGATAAAACGGGGAGGAATAAATTCGTAGCGGATGCAATCTGTCGTACGTATTTTTTTGCCTTCTTCCACTTTGAACTCTGCTGCATCCGGATAGATATCATGATGGCAGGTTTCCAGATTAAAATATTCTTTGCGTCTGGCTCCGTTGTTCCCTCTTTCTTTCAGACTGGGTTTTACTTTGGCTATGATTGTCGTTCCTTTATCGGGGACAGAGACCTGTTCGGATTTCTTGCCCGATACCATCTTTCCCAATATGCGGACTTTACTTTGCCGGCCTTCAAGGGATGCATTCTTTTCCAACAGGGCTTTCTCCAACGAGAGGATGGAACTGTTTAAGGATTTGACTTCCGCAGTCAGGATATTGAGCTGTTCATTCTGATCTGCGATCACTTTCAACAACTCCTCTTCCCGCTGCGCAGCCAATTTCAACTGGTCTTCCAATAAGAGGGCAATCCGCTTGTAATCCATGCCTTAAAGATACGGATAGTTCTTCCGGCGGCAAAATATTTATGCTTTTATTTATAAAGCGGCGCCCTACAAATCAATAGACCGGACTACAAACGAAGGCGTTTCCTGTACTTCACTGTATTCAGAGAGATGCCTGACATGATCATCATGAACGTTTTCCATTCGATCTTATTCCAGTCCTCACGGGGATTAAAACGGGGGAGTTCAAAGGTCCCGTCCTCTAAACGCTTCTGATATAAAATAAATCCGTCTTCCTGCCAGCGCAACAGTTTGATCATGTCCCGTTTTTTACCACAGAACAAATAGACATCTCCGCTGAGTGGGTTTCCTGTCTTTGTATTGCGAACCAGTTCGGATAAAATCTCTATTCCACACCCCATATTGATATAGTAAGGGTAAAGATAATAATGCAGGGATTCGTTCAGACTAAACATTTGGATTGCCTGTTACTTAGGTGTATAATTCAAAAAGCTTCATTAAGGCCGAAGGGGTGGTCTCGCGGATACTAATGGATACACCGTCAGGGAAAGAGAGGATCGCACCTTTGATATATTGGTCCAAAGGAATATTGCGTGAGGATATGCGGGAGTTCTTGATCGGAAAGCTTTGCCCTGACACTTCTATAAGTGAACTTTTCAAGTTACTGTCATTACCGTTTTTTTCCAATAATACTTCCAAACGTAAACTTCCTACGCTTCGATTATGACGATGCATCCATTGCATCACTCCTTTATAACGTACCCCTTGTTTACGGCAAAAGGTTTGAAAACTGTCGTAATGAGGGCGATCTTCATGCAAATGTGCCTTGTAGGCTTCTACTGTACGGGGAAAACGAGTTTCTGCTTTCATCTTTTTTTGATGACAAAGCTAAATACTCTTGTTTGAAGAACAATGGTAGCATCGCGGAGACGCTTACGATAGGTCCGGCTTGTGGAAAAACACGTAAAGGTTCGGCAGAATCCAATAGTTTGTTGTATAAACGGATAGCTGCGGTCTGGCTCTTTTTACTGTAGAATCTGTAAATGTTGTCAAGTAAGGCAATGGCGTTATCTGACCAGGCAATATCTATTCGCATAATGGATGCCGTTTACGTAATTCTTCTGTAGTCATATATCGTCCATGTTTAAAATCTTCTCTCGATTTGTTCAACACTTCCTTTAATTCTTCCAGCGTCATCTGTGCCGGATAGCGCGTTTCCTTTTTCTCTGTA
>OODE01002120.1_pt1 | contig 11046 bp, 10 predicted proteins | sample 1671771 | NCBI WGS metagenome assembly OODE01 (sample SAMN06348191, study PRJEB24527) | human gut metagenome | biome: human gut; feature: ankylosing spondylitis patient; material: feces | host: Homo sapiens | place: China | collected 2015-10 | reverse complement strand
ATGACGAATTAGTGGAACAGATTCTACTTGGAAATGAAAATGCAGCAGAAGAATTCTTAAATGCTTCGTAATAAGGAATTATTTACAAGAAGGGTGATGGGTATGCACCAAAAGGATATGGAAAGGTTTGCTTTCCTGTTTTTATGTGGGAAGCGTGACAGGGAAATCTTATTGGGAAAAGAAAAGATGACGTTTTCAGATTTAGACAGGCTGACGTATGTGACAGATTTTTTAGGGCTAAACTTGTACAACCTGGAAATCTGGAATAAGTATTCAGGACAGTTTGGCGAACAGTTTCGGCAGTTGGAATTGTTATATGATGAGACTTGCAGCATCGTGTCCTGGGAGTCGACAGAAGCAGATGAGCATCTGCATGAGCGATGGATCCGTGAATTTTGCATCCAGGTACCGGATAAGGAAATTCGGAAACAGCTGGAACAAATTATAAAACAACAATATCAGGAACAAGGGATGGTAGATCCCACAGAGACAGACATCGTGTAGGTGCCTGTCTTTTTTTCACAGAAAATTAGGAAAAGATTTGAAGGGAGACAGGTGAGAGCCATGAAAGAAGAAACAACCATTACCTTTCTTGCTTCGGAGTGCGGGGAGTTCCATGGGATGGGAGAATGCATCGAATGCACATCTTTAAAAGAAGCGTTTTGGCATTACCAGAGATTTTGCAAGCGTTCCCCTCAGATGGGTCCGTCTTTGGAGTTTTCCCTGCACCATGCAGACGATCCTCTTTATAACGAAGGGGAGTATCCATTAGTAACGGGTGAGAGGGGAAGGGAATTGCTGTCCTGTGTTCTCTATTATGCCAATCATCCGCTGGTGCAGGAAGCGGTAAGGGAACTGGAAAGGCTGGAAGAACAGCAGAAGAGACAAAAGAAACAGAGTAGGGAACGGTAATGCGATACAGGGAGGTGTGTGTTTGAAAGACATCAAAGAGAAGGTATGGGATAAGAACCCGAAGATCCGCAATCCTGCCTCCCGGCTTCCCAAAGAACTGGTGCGTTCTGCCATGCTGGAAACGAAAGAGAAATCCCGGATGGCGGCAGACAAGGTGGGAAGAGAAACCGGAGAGGAATCTCCGGTGGAATATGCTGGAAACCGGATAGAACGGGCGGAACAGCGGGTTGGAAAGGAAAGCACTTCGGCAGCCTATCGTGGTGGAAAAAAGCTGGCAGTGAAAACTTATGAGAAGTTAAAGGCGCAGAAACAAAAGCAGAGAGAAACTGCGACATCCCCTTTAGAGGGAGAAACAGGAGTGGGTGGCACATCTACCCAGGCAGGGCATAAATGGCAAAGAAAGGGCGAACGGAAGCCACAAGAAGCATTAAACTCAAACCGGAAGCCGAGAAAACGATCAAGGAAGCTGGAAATCGGACAGTAAAAACAGCGCCCCGTGTAGTGAAAACTTCTCTGATTTCTTCCAAAAAGGTGAAAACTCATGCAGCCTTACAGAAAAAGCAAGCACAGAAATCCATGAAAGCAGCCAGGGAAGCAAAATGGGCTACCATACACTCGGTTCAGACTGCCAAGCAAAGTGCAAAGACTGCAAAGGCAACCGGAAGAGGATTAAAAGCCATGGCAGAAGCCGCCGCTCATGCAGTGAAAGCTGCATTTGCAGCACTGATGGCAGGTGGAGGCGCAGTGTTTGTCGTTCTGATTCTGATTGTGGGGCTCATTGGAGGTGCTGCCTTTTTAGGAAATTCCCAAAGTAGTGAGGTTTTAAGCGCAGAAGTGCTGGCACATACGCCTGCCATTCAAAAGTATGCCAGTGAATTTGGTATCCCGGAATATGTCTCAGCAATCCAAGCCATTATGATGCAGGAGAGCGGAGGTAGGGGAACAGATCCCATGCAGGCTAGTGAGTGTCCTTATAACACCCAGTATCCAAATACACCCGGAGCGATTCAGGATGCAGACTATTCCATCAAGGTGGGGATACAGTATTATGCGGATTGTGTCAGAGAAGCTGGGTGTGAAAGTCCACAGGATATGGACAAGCTGAAACTCAGCCTACAGGGGTATAATTATGGGAATGGATATATCTCGTGGGCGTTGGAAAAATTTGGAGGTTACAGTAAAGTCAATGCGCTACAGTTTTCCCAGGAGCAGGCAGCAGCCCATGGCTGGTCGGGTTATGGCGATCCGGAGTATGTGCCTCATGTGATGCGGTATTATTCCGGTGGCGGTTGGTTTACCGGACTTTTTGGAAATAGACAGCTTGTCAATATTGCAAAAGGTCAGCTTGGAAATGAAGGCGGAGAGAAGTTTTGGTCGTGGTATGGATTTACCAGCCGGGAGGAATGGTGTGCCTGCTTTGTCAGCTGGTGTGCGAATCAGGCAGGTTTGATTCAAAGTGGTGCGGTTCCCAAGTTTTCCCTTTGTACGGATGGTAAGAACTGGTTTCAGAATCAGGGGAAATGGCAGGGGGCTGGGAGTATGCCAAGTCCCGGTGCGATCGTCTTTTTTGACTGGGAGCATGATGGAACATGCGACCATGTAGGAATCGTGGAACGCTGTGACGGAACAACCGTCTATACCATAGAAGGAAATAGTGGAGATGCGGTAAAAGAGAGAAGTTATGCGATCAGTTCCAATTCCATTATGGGATATGGAATGGTAGTTTATTAGAAACAGGAAAATGAATGATAGATGGAATTGTAGAGCTTGAATAACAATGCTATAATAGGAAAGGAAGGCAGGGCAGATGTCCTGCCTGTTAAAATATGAAAAGTACAATCGTAAGATTGATCAATATAGAAGAACTGGGGAGTGGAATGCTTGAAACAGGAAGAGATTTACGAATATGTGAAGAAACAATATGGAACAATTCCGGAATATCTTTGGAAGAGTTCTCCGGAGAGTGCAATTCTCCGGCATAAGAATGGAAAGTGGTATGCAGCTATTCTGCGAGTTGAAAAATCAAAATTGGGTTTGGAAGAGGAAGGGATGGTAGATATCATCAATGTGAAGTGTGAGCCGGATATGGTTGGCCTTCTGACACAAACTTATGGTTTTCTTTCAGGATATCATATGAATAAAAAATACTGGATTAGTGTCTATTTTAATCAAGATGTACCCGACAACAAGATCAAAGAGCTTATAAAACAATCCTACGATATCGTATATCAATCTCTTCCTAAAAAGGAAAAAGGGATGTAGATTTTAGCGCAGTTACTCCGTTTATTTTCCATTTGAGAAGGACGTTTGAAAGATTATACGTACATTTGTGAATTCACCTAAACAGCTTAAATATGATGCAAACGAATTTACAATTGGACCTTGCCTTCAACTATCTGGAAAATACCGGAACCAACATCTTCCTTACCGGAAAAGCGGGAACAGGAAAGACCACATTCTTGAAAAAACTTAAAGAGACTTCCCCAAAACGGATGATTGTGGTAGCACCTACCGGAGTGGCGGCGATTAATGCGGGAGGGGTAACCATTCACTCCTTCTTTCAGCTACCTTTCGGACCGTATATACCGGGTAGCGAAATGGCCTCCGGGCAAAATAAATCCTATTCTCATAAATTCAGCCGGGATAAGATCAATATCATCCGTAGTATGGACCTGCTCGTGATTGATGAGGTCAGTATGGTACGTGCCGATTTGCTGGATGCTATCAGTGATATGCTACGTCGTTATCGGGATAGGAATAAACCCTTTGGGGGCGTTCAATTATTATTGATCGGAGATTTACAACAATTAGCCCCCGTAGCGAAGGAGGACGAATGGAATTTGTTGAGAGAACATTACGCCTCTCCCTTCTTTTTTGACAGTAAGGCTCTTTCCGAAAGTGATTATCTTTGCATCGAATTAACTCAAGTATATCGCCAAGCGGACGATACGTTCGTACGCTTATTGAACAATATCCGGGAAAACCGCTTCGACGAGAATACGCTACACACCTTAAACCAACGTTATATCCCCAATTTTAAACCAAATGACAAAGCAGGTTATATCACGCTGACAACCCATAATTATCAAGCCCAGCAAATCAATAACCGGAAGTTGCAAGAATTACCCGGCCCGGCTTATACGTACAAGGCGGAGATCAAGGATGACTTTCCAGCTTACTCCTACCCGACCGACGAGGTATTGGAGCTAAAGCAAGACGCTCAAGTCATGTTCGTAAAAAACGACTCTTCCGGCGAAAGGCGATATTATAACGGAAAGATCGGCCGAATTGTCTTCATCAGCCCGAGCAAGATTATCGTATCCGACGAATTAGGAAACGATATCACCGTAGACCGGGAGACATGGACAAACGTGAAATATACGATCGACGAGAACACGAAGGATATCACGGAGACAATCGCCGGCTCTTTCAGCCAATACCCACTGAAAACCGCTTGGGCGATCACGATCCATAAAAGCCAAGGCTTGACTTTCGAGCATGCCATCATCGACGCATCCGCCGCCTTCTCACACGGACAAGTCTACGTTGCCTTGAGCCGTTGCAAGACATTGGAAGGAATGGTATTAAGTAGCCCGATCACTCGAAACGCCATGATTAGCGATGAGAAGATATTAAGTTATACCTCTTCCCTCTCGGAGCGTCAACCGTGTGAAGACCAACTGCGTCAAGCCCAACAACAGTATTATTTGAGATTGGCAACCGAGCTATTCGACTTCAATCCCGTACAACAAAAGTTGCAATATACATCTTACGCGGCATACACCCATCTGCAAAAACTATACCCGGAATTAAGCAACCAATATCCCCGGGTACGGGATTATTTCCGTTCGGATATAGTAGAAGTAGGCGAACGTTTCTGCCAGCAACTCACCCGTATGATCTCCAGCACGAATCTCTATGATACGGACGAGCATATACAAGACCGCATCCGAAAAGGTTGCGCTTACTTTCTGGAAAAGATCGAGACCTATTGCCTCCCTTTGATAGAGGCTTCCGATGTAGAGATCGACAATAAAGAGGCCCGTAAGGCATTTACATCCGCATTAAAAGCTTTCAGCGATGAGCTTACGATCAAGGTCGCTACATTAAAAGCCTGCCAAGATGGTTTTCGTCTCATCGACTATCTATCCGCCAAGGCTAAAGCGAACATTGAGGAGTCGGCTGTTGCCAGCAAGCAGAAATCGACGCGGAAATCGACGGAAGCGGAAAAGATCCCCGTCTCCACGGATGTCTTACATCCTGAGCTATATGCCCGTTTGAAACAATGGAGATACGAGCTTGCCGTAGAAAAGGAGTTGCCTCCTTACACGATCTTGCAACAGAAAGCCTTAATTGGCGTTTGCAACACTTTGCCCACGAACTCGAAAGAACTGTTGAAGATACCCGGAATCGGCAAAAAGATCATAGAGAACTACGGTGAGACCCTATTAGAAATCGTATCTTCCTACTCACCTTCCACGCATGGGAACGGGCTGTGAGATACGGAGACAACTCACGATAGCGGCGACTAAAGCGAAACCGATCGCTACATACATACAAACCGGCATACTATCGGTGGCAGAGGTAACACTAAAGATCAAAGCGACAAATGTCGTCCCCAGCGTTTGCCCCAACAGTCGTGCCGTACCTTGCATACCGTTCGCCCCGCCACTCCGGGAACGAGGGGCGGCCGATATCATCGTGCTATTATTCGGGGTCTGGAACAGGCCGAAACCCATACCGCAAAGCATCAATCGCCAAGCGATATCCATATTGGTGGGTTGCCCCGGCAATAAAGCCAATAGAAGAAGTCCGGTCGCATACACCACCATTCCGATACCGCCTAACAATCCGGGATGATATTTCTCGATCAGCCTCCCGGCTACCGGAGCGGTCAAGATCGTCGCTACCGGCCAAGGAGTCAACAGCAGCCCCGTCTCCACCTCATTTCTTCCGGCCACATTTTGCAAATAAAAGGGTAATGATACCATCGCCAACAACTGTGCCGTAAATGAAGTGATCGAGGATAATACGGACAAGGCGAATATCGGAATCCGCATCAAGTCCAATGGCAATATCGGAACCTCCTGCCGTAGTTGCCTGCGGATAAAAAATGTTCCGATCACCAATAGAAGAAGAACCTGTAAAGCGATCATTCTCCAGTTCTCATGATGGGCGATGCCTTCCAACGAATAAATCAGCAATCCGAAAGTCAGGGCATTCGAGATTCCACCGATCTTATCAAACTTTCGTTTCGGCCCATCCTTGCAAGGATTTTGAGGCAAAAGAAAATAACCCGTTATAATCGCGCAAATCCCTAAAGGTACGTTGATAGCGAACAACCAATTCCAAGAAGCGACTGATAAGATAGCGCCCGCCAACGACGGCCCGGCAGCAATCGATACCGCCACGACCATGGCATTGATACTCATTCCCCGCCCTATATATTGTGGAGGATAAATAATACGAAGTAAAGCGGTCGTCACGCTCATGATAGCCGAGGCTCCGATCCCTTGCAATATTCTCGCGACCGTCAACATGGCGAAAGACGAGGATAAGGCACAAAATAATGACGTTGAGCAGAATATTGTCGTCCCGATCAAGAAAATCCGCTTATATCCATAAATATCTCCCAAAGCGGAGAACGATAAAAGAGACATCGTAATCGTTAGCTGATAAGCGTTGACAATCCAGATCGTGGAGGAAGGGGATGTCCCGAATTCACGGGACAAGGTAGGAAGCGCCACGTTGACAATCGTGCCGTCCAACACGGACATGGTCAATGCCAACGCAACCGCTATTACTGCCCAATAACGCCTCGGTATAAATCGTATCATATTACATTATTTCTTCAAATCGAAACCCAGCATCATGCCATCATATTCACTTGCCAACTTATTGATAGCTTTCAAGGTCGTATTGCTGGATATAGAAGAAACCGTGCTCAAGAACTTCAGTAATTTATCCGCGTTAAAAAGCAATGTCAACTCATTACCAGAAAGGACGACATGGGCGGTAAGCGTAGAAACGGTCAGCTTCTTATTACCCACCGTATACCGTAACGTCACCGTTTTATCTTCCGGACTCACCGAGTAAGTACCTTTCAGGCTTCCCCTTTTCAACGCGCTCGTAAACGTACTATCCGAATTAAAGACATAATTAAATACACCTTCCACGATACCTACTTTCGCGCAATATTCCTTCATTTTCTTCTCTGCCTCGGTAGCAGCCAAGCTTCCCGCTACATTCTTCAAGGCATTATCACCTTCCAGTTGCAGGGCAGGGTTCACATACATCCAAGTTCCCTGTAAATTCTCGAAAGTCACGGCTTTCCCTCCGGTGACAGAAGTCACGGCGTTCTTTACGGCAGATGAATTTAAGATATCTTTCAAGGACTGTCCCTTCATGTTTCCGGGAATCAACAAAAGGCCGCATACGACCATCCACATACATAGTAACTTTTTCATCTCTTTGTTTTTTACTCAATTAGAAAAATCGGCCAAAGATACGAATATTATTCATACATTTGTTTTAAATAACTTTATACAAACATACCATGAGAAAGCAAGTCGTACGTATTTGTATGTTACTGGCCTGCGCCTTTAGCTTTATGCAAGGGCAAGCCAGCATCCAGCCTTCTATCGTAAAAGCTACGATTGACGAGCTAATAGCCAAGGACGCTAAGAATCAAGCAGGAATCACAAAGGGTGTCGAGCAAGTAGCCCGCCTCTGGCAAACCTCCGATGGGGATGAGCAAGCGTTTCAAACCTTCTGCCGGGAGAATTATCTATCCGATCCCGCCGAAAAAGACCAAGTTTTCCTCAAGATCAGCGAGTATATTGAAGGTATCAATGGCAATTTCAACGAGATGGTACTCTGTCTGCAACGAAATTTGAACCTAGATACCGGACCTCTACACGTCATCGATGAGAAATTCGGATCCTACAGCCCCAGTTCCCACCTAATGGACGATCTATACGCCAACAAGATCGGCTTCATCATCGCCCTCAACTTTCCCCAACTTACTCTCAAGGAGAAAGAGGCGTTAGGGAATGACCGTAAAGCATGGGCCTACGCCCGGCTAGGCGATATGTTTACGGAACGGATACCGGCGGAAGTAAAGCAAGCCGCCGCAGATACGGAAAGTGACGCGGATATTTACATAGCGGATTATAATATCTATATGGGGCATTTACTAACTCCTAAAGGAAAAACCATTTTCCCCTCCGACATGCGCTTACTTTGCCATTGGAACCTTCGCGACGAGATCAAGGCCAATTATAACAAAGGAAAAGAGGGATTGGAAAAACAACGGATGGTATATGAGATCATGAAGCGAATCATCTCGCAAGAAATCCCGAAAGAGGTGATCAACTCGGATCGTTACGAATGGAACCCGTACGCCAATACGTTATCTCAAGCAGGAAATGAACTAGAAGGTACCCCTGAAAGCCCGGCCCGCTATCAGAAAATGTTGAATAACTTCAACGCCATGCAGCGTATAGACAAATATACGGGAAACACCTATATAGACCGTAAGTTCACGGAAGATATGGAAATAGATGTCAACGATGTAGAAGCCCTGTTCGATCAATTCCTTTCCGCCCCCGAACTAAAGGAAGTGGGGAAAATCATCTCCAAACGCCTCGGACGCAAACTGGAAGCCTACGATATATGGTACGATGGCTTCAAGGCCCGTAGCAATCTGGACGAGAACAAGCTAAACGAGCAAACCCGTACCCTGTATCCCGATGCGGTAACGATGGAAAAGAAGCTACCGGAAATATTACAGAAACTAGGATTCAGCCCCGATCGTGCCCAATATCTAGCGGATAAGATCGCAGTCGATCCCGCCCGTGGTTCCGGTCATGCGTGGGGAGCCTCCATGAAAGGCCAGCGTTCCCGTTTACGTACCCGTATCCCTTCACAAGGGATGGATTACAAAGGATATAATATCGCCATCCACGAGTTCGGACATAACGTAGAGCAAACGATCTCATTATATGATGTCGATTATTATATGCTCAACGGAGTTCCCAATACGGCTTTCACCGAAGCGCTGGCCTTTGTCTTCCAGAAAAGAGACCTTGAGTTACTGGGCATAAAAGACGAGAATCCGGAAAAAGAAAAGATGGATATCTTGGATAAGATATGGAGCATGTATGAGATTTGCGGTGTTTCCATGCTGGATATCTCCGTATGGAAATGGATGTACGCACATCCTAACGCTACCGCCGGGGAATTGCAGGAGGCCGTGATCCGTCTTTCCAAGGAAATCTGGAATAAGTATTACGCTCCGGTATTCGGTGTAAAAGACGAGACCGTTCTAGCGATTTACTCCCATATGATCGGTTATCCGCTCTACCTTTCCGCCTACGCTTTCGGACAGATTATCGAGTTCCAGCTAGAGAACTACCTCAATGGCAAGGATTTCGCGAACGAGGTTAGCCGGATATTCAAGCAAGGCCGCCTCACCCCGAATGTGTGGATCAAGCAAGCTACCGGCAACGATCTTACCGTAGATCCGATGTTGGAAGCGCTTCGTAAGGTATTAAAAGACTAAACTACAGACCAAAAGAAAAGCCATCCCGATACCGAGATGGCTTTCTTTATTTATATCAAGAAACTTCCGATTATAACTTGTCGTTAGAACCAAGAACGTTGATGATCTTGTGTTTGTAAAGTTTCTCCATGTTGTCACGAGCCGGGCCCAGATATTTACGAGGATCGAATTCAGCCGGTTTCTCAGCGAAAGTCTTGCGGATAGCGGCAGTCATCGCCAAACGAGAGTCTGAGTCGATATTGATCTTACATACAGAAGATTTAGCAGCCTTACGCAACCACTCTTCAGGAATACCGATAGCAGCCTTCAAAGCGCCACCGAATTTGTTGATAGTCTCAACCTCTTCCTGAGGAACAGAAGAAGAACCGTGAAGAACGATAGGGAATCCCGGAAGTTTCTCCATAACAGCGTCCAAAACATCGAATGCCAATGGAGGAGGAACCATCTTACCTGTAACAGGGTCGATCGTACATTGCTCCGGAGTGAACTTATAAGCACCGTGAGAAGTACCGATTGAGATAGCCAAAGAATCGCAGCCCGTACGAGTAGCGAAGTCGATAACTTCCTCAGGATTGGTATAAGTGTGGTGGTCTGAAGAAACCTCATCCTCAACACCTGCCAATACACCAAGCTCGCCTTCTACAGTTACATCGAATTGATGAGCGTACTCAACAACTTTCTTAGTCAAAGCGATGTTCTCTTCATAAGGAAGGTGAGAACCGTCGATCATTACAGATGAGAAGCCAGAGTCGATACAGCTCTTGCAAGTCTCAAACGTATCACCATGGTCTAAGTGAAGAACGATCTGAGGATTCGGGCAACCTAATTCCTTAGCATATTCAACAGCACCCTGTGCCATGTAACGAAGCAAAGTAGCGTTTGCGTACTGGCGAGCGCCCTTTGAAACTTGCAAAATAACCGGAGATTTTGTCTCTACAGCAGCCTTGATGATAGCCTGCATCTGTTCCATGTTATTGAAGTTGAAAGCAGGGATAGCATATCCGCCCTTGATAGCCTTAGCGAACATTTCTTTTGTGTTCACCAAGCCCAAATCTTTGTAATTTACCATAGTTGTTATTATGTTATTACGTTAATGATTAAAAACTTGCACAAAGATAATCAAGATTCACGACAAATGATGCTTCAAAGCATATAAAATAACACAAAATCAACGCCCTTGAAAAAAATAATACGATTTTCTTTGTTTGTTTGTGGCAAACCCTTACCTTTGCAAGCCAAAATACCGGTTACCAAACTCAAGTATAAGAGAATATAAATTAAAAAAATAAGATAACAAAGCAATGAAAAAAGGAATTCATCCTGACAACTATCGTCCTGTAGTATTCAAGGACATGTCAAACGAGGACGTATTTATCACTCGTTCAACTATCAATGCAAAAGAAACAATTGAGATTGACGGTGTTACTTATCCGTTGGTAAAGATCGAAATCTCAAGCTCTTCTCACCCGTTCTATACAGGTAAATCTACATTGGTAGATACTGCAGGTCGTGTTGACAAGTTCATGAGCCGTTACGGTGACCGTAAGAAGAAATAATTCGATCTTTCGTGA
>OODE01002119.1_pt1 | contig 11051 bp, 6 predicted proteins | sample 1671771 | NCBI WGS metagenome assembly OODE01 (sample SAMN06348191, study PRJEB24527) | human gut metagenome | biome: human gut; feature: ankylosing spondylitis patient; material: feces | host: Homo sapiens | place: China | collected 2015-10 | reverse complement strand
GTGCAGGTGGAGTCGACGCCTGCCGATGGCAGTAACATTCCTTACGTGCAGGCCTACGACACGCAGACCGGAAAGCCGCTGGGCAGCCAGCAGGTTGTAAACAAGCACACCGTGGTCAAGACTAAGACCAAAAAGCTGCCGATCTTTATTACGGCGCTCGCCGGCTGTGCATGCGGCGCCCTGCTGGTCATTGCGCTCATTATGAGTGGCACGCTCAACATTGGCAGCGGAAAGAATGCCGTGACGGCGGGTGCTTCGGGTTCATCGACGCAAAAGATTACGATCGACTCCGAGGACACCACGCTGGCCGAGGCCGTCTCTGCCAAGGCGCTGCCCTCCGTGGTTTCCATTACCGCCACTTCGAGCGGCGGCCAGAATGGCTCGCTTTCGCAGTCTGCCGACGAGTCGGACGGCTCGGGCAGCGTCGGTTCGGGCGTTGTGCTCGATACCGAGGGCCACATCCTCACCAACAACCACGTGGTCGATGGCTATGACCAGTACGTGGTGACCATGGACGACGGCACCACCTACGAGGCCGAGTTCGTGGGCAACGATGCTTCGAGCGACCTAGCCGTCATCAAGCTCAAGGATGCTGACGCCTCTAAGCTCACGCCGATCGAGATCGGCGACTCTTCCAAGCTCAACGTGGGCGAGTGGGTCATGGCGATCGGCTCGCCGTTCGGCAACGAGCAGTCTGTCTCCACGGGTATCGTGTCGGCGCTGTATCGCTCCACGGCCATGAGCTCTACCAACGGTAACACCATCTATGCCAACATGATCCAGACCGATGCCGCCATCAACCCGGGCAACTCCGGCGGCGCGCTCGTTAACGACAACGGTGAGCTGGTGGGTATCAACTCGCTCATCGAGAGCTACTCGGGCTCCAGCTCGGGCGTGGGCTTTGCCATTCCCGTTAACTATGCCAAGAACATTGCCGACCAGATCATCGACGGCAAGACGCCGGTTCATCCGTACCTGGGCGCCACGCTTTCGAGCGTCAACGCGCTCAATGCTCGCACTAACAAGCTGAGCACCGATAGCGGCGCGTACGTGGCAAGCGTCGTCGAGGACGGTCCTGCCGCCAAGGCCGGCATCCAAGAGGGCGATGTCATTACCAAGCTGGGCGACGATGAGATTTCGAGCGCCGATGGCCTGATCATCGCGCTGCGCAGCCACGAGGTGGGCGAGAAGGTCGAGATCACGCTCATGCGCGGCAAGGAAGAGAAGAAGGTTACCGTCGAGCTGGGCTCCGACGAGGAGCTGCAGAACCAGCAGCAGGACGACAGCGCGACCGACACCGGCAACGGCGGTATTACCGACGAACAGCTGCGCCAGTACCTGGAGGAGCTGCTGGGCCAGCAGGGCCAGGGTCAAGGCTACGGTCAGGGTTACTAGCGAGCCGTTTCGCACATATCGAGGCCAGGGGGGGGGCTGTCCCATCAACGTGGGACAGCCCTTTTTTCTTATTGATCCGTTGGGGACGGAGGAAAACGGATCATTTGGAACTGACAGGGGCATGGTTTGATCGCGCGATCCACCCCAGTCTGGCGGCTGCCGATTCGGTGCGGTTCGAGACCGCTATTCGGCCTCATTGCGACCGGTGGTACTCTAGTATCCGTTTGAAATCGAGCGAAGGAGTGCCGCTATGGAGCAATCGAGCCTGTTTGGTGACGGCGTGGACATCGATACCGAAACGCCCGCGAGCACGGATACCGCCGTACCGGCCGATGCCCGTGCCCAGGCGGCAGCGCGTGCGGCCGAGCTGCGCCACGAGCTCGATTACCACGCCTATCGCTACTACATGCTCGATGCGCCCGAGATCACGGACGCCGCCTTTGACAAGATGCTCGTTGAGCTGCAGGAAATTGAGGCCACCTACCCCGACCTGGTGACGCCCGACAGCTATACCCAGCGCGTGGGCGGGTACGTGAGCGAGCAGTTTACGCCGGTCACGCATATGGCGCGCATGTATTCCATGGACGATGCCATGGATCTGGACGAACTCGACGCGTGGCTCCAGCGCACCGAGGATGCGCTCGGTGCCGGCAGCGTCACCTATACCTGCGAGCTTAAGATCGACGGCCTGGGCGTGGCGCTTACCTACCAAAACGGCACCTTCGTACGCGCAGCCACACGCGGCGATGGCACCACGGGCGAGGACGTGTCGCTCAACGTCCGTACCATCAAGGATGTGCCCATGCACCTGTCCGAGCCGGCGCTCGCCCACATGGGCGCCGACCGCGAGCGCACCATCGAGGTCCGTGGCGAGGTCTATATGCCCAAGGGCAGCTTTGTGCGCCTGAACGACGAGGCCGATGCCGAGGGGCGCGACCCCTTCGCCAACCCGCGCAACGCTGCCGCCGGCAGCCTGCGCCAAAAGGACCCCAAGGTCACGGCGCGCCGCGATCTCGCTACCTTTATCTATGCCATCGCCGATACCGATCCGCTGCACGTCCACAGCCAGCGCGAGTTCCTCGATTGGCTGCGTAGCGCCGGCTTTAGCGTCAACCCTAACGTGGCTCGCTGTGCCACACCCGCCGAGGTCCACGAGTTCTGTGCCCAGGCGCTCGAACACCGCGGTGACCTGGACTACGACATCGACGGCGTGGTCGTAAAGGTCGACAGCTTCCAGCAGCAGCTCGACCTGGGCTTTACCGCCCGCGCACCGCGCTGGGCCATCGCCTTTAAGTTCCCGCCCGAGGAAAAGCAGACCGTCCTGCGCGAGATTCGCATCCAGGTGGGCCGCACCGGTGTGCTCACACCGGTCGCCGAGTTCGACCCGGTGACGGTTGCCGGCTCCACCATCGCGCGCGCCACGCTGCACAACATCGACGAGATCCGTCGCAAAAACGTGCGCGAGGGCGACACTATCATCGTGCACAAGGCGGGCGACGTGATTCCCGAGGTCGTAGGTCCGGTGCTCGATAAACGCCCGGCCGATTCGGTCGACTGGCACATGCCCGAGGTCTGCCCCGTGTGCGGTAGCCCCGTGGTCCACGAGGATGGCGAGGTTGCCTACCGCTGCGTGTCCATCGACTGTCCCGCACAGCTCAAGGAGCGCCTGCTTCACTGGGTAAGCCGCGGCTGCATGGACGTCGACGGCCTGGGCGACGAGATCGTCGACAAGATGATCGCTGCCGGCCTGATCCACGATGTCGCGGACTTCTACCAGCTCACGGTCGACGACATCGCAGGCCTGGACACAGGGCGCGTGTACGCTAGCTCCAACAGCAAAAAGGGCGTCAAGAAGGGCGACCCCATCCCGGTGGGCCTCAAGACGGCCGAGAAAATCATCGCCGAGCTCAACAAGTCCAAGAGCCAGCCGCTCGGTCGCGTGCTGTTTGCCCTGGGCATCCGCCACGTGGGCAAGAGCGTGGGCGAGGTCATCGCCGAGCGATTCCTGTCGATTGATAAGCTCATCTTGGCGAGTGAAGAGGACATCGCCGAGTGCGAGGGCATCGGTCCCAAGATTGCGGCGAGCGTCAAGCAGTTCCTGGCCGTGCCCGAAAACCTTGCCGTGCTGGAGCGTTTGCGCCAGGCGGGTCTGTCGCTCGAGGTCGACTTGGGCGCCGCGCATGCACAAGCCGCAGCCGACGCGGGCGTGGCGGGCGAGCTCGCCGATGCACAACCGCTCGCGGGTCTGACCTTCGTGCTCACCGGCACGCTCGTCAACCGCACCCGCGACGAGGCAGGCGCGGCGCTCAAGGTGCTCGGCGCCAAGGTCTCGGGCAGCGTGTCCAAGAAGACGAGCTATCTGGTTGCCGGCCCCAAAGCGGGCTCCAAGCTCACCAAAGCCGAGCAGCTGGGCGTACCCGTGCTGGACGAGGACGCCCTCGAGCAGATCCTGGCGACTGGTCAGGTGCCGGAGGCTTAAGGCGTCGATAACCAAATTGAAGAACCGCCCGGAAGCACGATGCCTTCCGGGCGGTTCTTACTTTGCTGGGGCAACCGGCACCGTGATCTGCGTCACGTAGGTTGCCGGGTCGTCGCTGATGATGTCATCGATCAGGGCAATCTCGCGTTGCCCCGCTACGCCACCAACCTGTCAAAAGCCCCGCGCCGGTTGAGTACGGTAAATGCCACTACACAGATGACCGCCGACAGAATCGAGCCGCACGGCGAGGCGATACCCATGGGAAATAGCGTGTCGGAATAGGCGTTCGACAGCAGCCACGCGCCCGGCACGCGAATGAGTGCCACAGCCAGCACGTTGTGCGCAAAGCCGATGTAGCTCTTGCCGTATGCAGCGAAAAAGCCGCTAAAGCAAATGTGGATGCCGGCAAAGATTGCATCGAAAATATAACTGTGCATATAGCCGGTACCGGCCGCGACCACCGCGGGGTCCTTGGCAAAAAAGCCAATAAACGTCGGCGCCACCAGCCACATCAGCACCGTGATCAGGCAGCCGTACACCACCGAGATCGTCATGGCGTCCTTGAGTACCTGACGCGCGCGGTCGCCCTTGCCCGCGCCGGCGTTTTGCGCCGTGAGCGCGCTGACGGTGGCACCCATGGAACTCGGCACAATGAATAAAAAGCTGATCATCTTTTCGACCAGGCCCACGGCGGCGGCGTCGACCAGGCCGCGGTGGTTGGCGATGACGGTGATAAACATAAACGCCACCTGGATGCAGCCGTCCTGCACAGCCACGGGCACGCCGATTTTAAGAATGCTGCCGAGCACCTCGGGCTGGGGGCGCAGGTCGCTGCGCTTAACGTAGATGTTTGTGCGACGGCTCTTGAGCCACACGAGCGCGAGGGCAACGCTGGCTGTCTGCGCGGTCACCGTGCCGAGCGCCGCGCCCACGGGGCCGAGCCCCATGTGGCCGATAAACAGAAAATCGAGCGCGATGTTGATGATGCATGCCACGCCAATTACGTACATGGGCGAGCGCGAATCGCCTAGCCCGCGAAAGATGGCCGAAAGAATGTTGTACGCGGCGATAAAGGGAATGCCGATAAAGCAGATACGCAGGTAGGCGGCAGTGCCTTCGACGGCTTCGGCGGGAGTGCCAATGAGCGCCACGATCTGCGGGCAAAGCGCGAGCAGGACAGCGGCCAGTACCACCGAGACACCCATAAAGAGCGTGATGGTATTGCCGATGGCGGTCTCGGCGCGATCGAAGCGGCGCGAGCCCACGGCGTGGCCGACGATGACCGTCGTTCCCATGGCCAGACCAACGAGTGTCACGGTAATGATATAGAGCGTCTGTGCGCCGTTGCCCACGGCGGTGATGCCGGCAGCGCCGCTAAACTGCCCCATCATGTACAGATCGGCCATGCCGTAGAGCATCTGAAAAAAGTACGAGAGCATATAGGGCAGGGCAAAGACCGCGATGGTCTTGAGGACATTGCCGCGTGTGAGGTCGTGTTCCATGGGCGGGGCACTTTCTGGCTTGGGTCGTTTACGTACCAGTGTAGTGAAAACCCTACAACGATTGTAGAGTCAAGGTTTGTATTGGCAGCAGGGCGAAAAAGTCACGCTCGCGTTCATTTCTAATTGAATACGGACATGCGCCCTGTGAGCATGGCGCCTGCACTAGCCTTGCAGAAATCGATTTCGGAGCACTTGACACCGCCGCACGGCGCGCCATAATACGTGGGTTTGCGAACAACGTTTGATGGGGGATGAACCTGCGTGCGCAATCTCAAGATTTTGTTTTCCTATCTGGGGGCATACCGCCGCGATGCCATGCTCGGCGTGCTCTTTGTGACGGCCGAGACGGCGCTCGAGCTGTTTATCCCGGTCATCATGGCAAATATCATCGATGTGGGCGTGCCCGCGGGCGACATCAACTACATGCTGTTGCAGGGCACGTATATGTTGGTATGCGCCGCATGTTCGCTGGTACTTGGCTTGGGCTATGCACGCACGTCTGCTCGCGTCGCCTCGGGGCTGGGCGCTAACTTGCGCGAGGCGGAGTACCGCAAGATCCAGACGCTCGCTTTTGGCAATCTGGATAACTACGACGCCAGCTCGCTCGTCACCCGCATGACTACCGATATCACCGTCATCCAAAATGCCATCGGCAATGGCTTTCGCCCCATGGTGCGCGGTCCCGTGACGCTCATCGTCGGCTTGGTCTATGCGCTGGTGCTGTCGCGTCCGCTCGCCACCGTTTTCGCGATCATCCTGCCGGTGCTGGCGATCGTGCTGGGCGTTATCACCTATCGCGTCAGTCCGCTCTACCGCCAGCTGCAGACCTCGATGGACCATCTCAACGGTGTGGTGCAGGAGGACCTCACCGCCGTGCGCGCCGTCAAGGCGTACGTGCGTGCCGAGCACGAGGAGGCCAAGTTCGATGCCGTCAATACCGAGCTTGCGCGCACCGCGACGAAGACCTTTGGCAACGCCGTGCTCAACCTGCCGGTGTTTCAGCTGTCGATGTACGTGGCGGCGCTTTCCATTCTGTGGATCGGCGGGCGCATGATTCTTGCCGGCGAGCTCGGCGTGGGCTCGCTCACGGGCTTTATGAGCTACGTGCTGCTGATCATGAACTCGCTCATGATGATTTCCAACGTGTTTTTGCTGCTCACACGCGCACTTGCCAGCGTGGAGCGCATCTCGCGGGTGCTCGACGAACGTTCGCTTATCCAAGCGCCCGACGCTGCCGCTGCCGTGCACGGGGTGGCCGACGGAAGCATCGAGTTTCGCGACGTGTCGTTTAAGTACCGCGCGGATGCTGCCGAGGATGTGCTCGAGCATATTGACCTTTGCATTGAGGCAGGCTCCATGGTGGGCGTGCTCGGCGGCACAGGCTCGGGCAAGAGTTCGCTTGTGCAGCTGATCGCGCGCCTGTACGACGCCACCGAAGGCGCCGTACTCGTGGGCGGGCGCGATGTGCGCGATTACGACCTGGTTGCCCTGCGCGACGCCGTGGGTATCGTGCTGCAAAAGAACGTGCTGTTTACGGGTACCGTGCGCGAGAACCTGCAGTGGGGCGCGCCCGATGCCACCGACGAGGAGCTCCTGCGTGCCTGCCGGGCGGCATGCGTGGACGAGTTCCTGGATCGCATCGGCGGCCTTGACGGCTATCTGGGCCAGGGCGGTGCCGGTGTCTCGGGCGGGCAGAAGCAGCGCCTGTGCATCGCGCGTACATTGCTCAAGCATCCGCGTGTGCTCATCTTTGACGATTCGACCAGCGCGGTCGATATGGCGACCGACGCCAAGATCCGCGAGCATATCGCTCAGATTCCCAACACGACGGTGATTGTCATTGCACAGCGCATTGCGAGCGTCATGGATGCCGACCGCATTATTGTGCTGGACGACGGCCGTGTCCACGGTGTGGGCACGCACGAGGAGCTGCTGGCGGGCGACGCCATTTATCAGGAGATCTATGCCTCGCAGATGGAGTTTGCGGGGGATGCGGGCGTCGCGGACGGCGCAAATGCCCTGTCTTCCTCTGGCCCCAGTGGATCACCTCAAGCCACGGAAGGGGGTGAGCGCCATGCCTAAGACATCCGCTCAGGCCCGTCCCACCAATCTGACGCAGACGCTTCGCCGCTTGCTCTCCTACATGGGTCACGCCAAGTTCTCGTTGCTCGCGGTGGGCGTGCTCGCCTCCGTCGCCGCCATCGCGAGCCTCGCCGGCACCTACATGGTGCGCCCTATCGTTAACGGTTTGGCAACGGGCGGCGAGGAATTGCTCACCAGGCAGGTTATCTTTACCGCTGCCATCTACGCCGCGGGCGTGCTCTCGGCTCTGGGCTACTCACAGATTATGGTGCGCGCGGCCCAGCGCGTGGTCTCCGATATCCGCCGCGACCTGTTTGCGCACATCCAGATGCTGCCGCTCAGTTATTTTGACAGCACGCGCTCGGGTGACATCATGAGCTTCTTTACCAACGACGTCGACACCGTCTCCGAGGCGCTCAACAACAGTTTTGCCAACGTGATTCAGGCCGCCATTCAGGTTGTGGGCACTACGGCTATGCTCATCATCCTTAACTGGCAGCTCACGATTATCACGCTCGTGTGCGATGCGGCCATTGTGCTGTATGCGCGCTACTCGGGCGCGCGTTCTAAGCGTTTCTTTGCCGCCCAGCAGGCATCGCTTGGCGACCTGGACGGATATATCGAAGAGATGGTCTCGGGCCAAAAGGTCATCAAGGTCTTTAATCACGAACAGGCCAACGTGGCTGGTTTTGACGTGCGCAACCAAGAACTGCGCCGCACCGGCACCGCCGCCGTGAGCTATGCCAACTCCATGGTGCCCATGACCGTCGTGATTGGCTACGTCAATTATGCCATCGTTGCCGTGGCGGGCGGCATGCTCTGCATCAAGGGGCTCGCCGATGTGGGCGCACTTGCAAGCTACCTGGTCTTTGTGCGTCAGGCTGCCATGCCCATCAACCAGTTTACGCAGCTCGGCAACTTCTTGCTCAACGCGTTGGCCGGTGCCGAGCGCCTGTTTGCGGCTATGGACCTTAAGCCCGAGGTGGACGAGGGCTGCGTGGAGCTGGTGCAGACGGGCGACGCCGCGTGGGCGTGGAAGATTCCCGAGGGCCAGGGCGTGGGCGCGTACGGGCACCTGCATGATGTGGCTGCCGTTGATGAGTCGGGCCGTGCGGTGGCTGCCGACGGCACCGAGCTCACGTGCGGCTTGGTCCCACTTGCCGGCGACGTGCGCTTCCATGCCGTGGACTTTTCCTACGTGCCAGGCACCCGTGTGCTCACGGATCTCAACCTGTTTGCCAAGCCGGGCCAAAAGATCGCCTTTGTGGGCTCCACAGGCGCAGGTAAGACGACCATCACCAACCTCATCAACCGCTTCTACGAGGTCGATGACGGCGAGATCACGTACGACGGCATTGACGTCAAGCACATTGCCAAGGCCAGCCTGCGCGGATCGCTCGGCATTGTGCTGCAGGACACGCACCTGTTTAGCGGCACCATTGCGCAGAACATCCGCTTTGGCAAGCTCGACGCGACCGACGAGGAGGTGCGCGCCGCTGCCGAGGCCGCCTGCGCCGACTCGTTTATCCGCCGCCTGCCGCAGGGCTATGACACGCTCGTGACCGCGGACGGTGCCAACCTGTCGCAGGGTCAGCGTCAGCTGCTCGCCATCGCGCGCGTGGCCGTCGCCGACCCGCCGGTGCTCATCCTGGACGAGGCCACGAGCTCTATCGACACGCGCACCGAAAAGCTCATCGAGCGCGGCATGGACCGCATCATGCGTGGCCGCACCACGTTTATGATCGCGCACCGCCTGTCCACCGTCCGCGACGCCGACGCCATCATGGTCCTCGAACACGGCCGCATCATCGAGCGCGGCACGCACGAAGAGCTGCTCGCCCAGCACGGTGAGTACTGGCAGCTGGCGCATGGCTTAAAAGAGTTGGATTAACCCGTTCGAGCACGATGCTTTGGCCCCTCTATGCTCCTCACCTCGCCTCAAACCATCACAACATTCGAAGTTTTTTGCCAAAAACGGGAAAAGCATCGAATGTTGTGATGGTTTTTCTACCACTCGATCGGGTGGAATCGCTTTCTTGCGCACGAAGGTGTGCGGACCCGTGGGCAGGGGAATAAGGTTGGTTATCCGACTCCATTGGAGGGCTCATGGACCTGCCGATCGTCCTGTCCCATAAGACTGCCTGGCTGTACCACAACGTGGCGCGCCCGTCCGAGCCGCTCTCGCGAGCAAGCAGCCTATACGATGAGGACTCGCTTGCTAACGAGGCAGAGCCGACCGCGAGCCTGCCCAAATTGGGACTCGATGCCAAGGGGCTGAGGGCTTCAGCGGCAGTCGGGATCGTTACCGACTATCTGGTTGCGCTTGGTTTTCCACGAGAAGAGCTCGATCATATCGACACGCTCGTCAACTTCGATTTTGAGCGCTCGACGCCGACTGGATTTAGGTGCCACGTGTTTGGAGCGCCGGTACCTCCAGGCCATCTTATCGAGGTGGCAGAGGACCTTCTGGTGGTTGATGAGGTCATGTGCTTTGTCCAAGCGGGTTCGTGGATGAGCGAGCCCGAGCAGCTGGAATATGGCTATGAAATCTGCGCCCGATACCATTTGAATCATCTGTCGACGGACGATTATGTCGAGATGGGGCAGAGGTATACCGTTGCCGACTTGATTGCCTATTGCAATGAGAATCGATCTCGCCAGGGGGCTGTACGCGCGGCCGCCGTGCTCAGGCGCGTGTACGATGGCGCGGTCGCCCATGGAGACGGCCACCGCAATCATGGTCGTAGCAAAACGTTCCCAGGGAGGGCTGGGATACACCAAGATCGAGCTCAACCATCGGGTCGATGTTCCCAACGAGTTCAAGTATCTCGCTAAGGCCGGGTATTTCGAGATTGACGTATATGCGCCTGCGAGCGGTACGGGAATTGAATACAACGGCTCGGACCATCTTGATAAACAGCGCAGCGCGTCGGATGCGGAGCGTATGACTGTGCTGAGCGCGCTGGGCTTTAGGATGATCGTCCTCACCGGGACTCAGTTTGCCCATCAGCTGCAATTGCACCGGGCGATGAACGCCATCGCGCTTGCGATAGGCCTTAAGTGCGACCGAAGCGAAGCGTTCCAAAAGCGGCAGAACGACCTGCGAGAATTCGTGATTCGGCACTGGGACGGCGGCCTTTAGGGGCGCTTTGGCCCTTCTGCGGGGTGCCGTGGGCAGGCAAACCATCACAACATTCGACGTTTTTTGCCAAAATCGGGAAAGGCATCGAATGTTGTGATGGTCTGTGTTGAGGATGGGCTTGGAAAGTCCGTTTTGCTCGAAGCGACTTGTCCTGTCGTACGGGTGTCGGCATGATTCTCCCGTGGGGTATTATGTTTTCCGAAGAATAAAACGCCGCGTGAGGGGAGGGCTGCGTGGACGGGCACGTGCAACATGACGGCTTTGGCCGCGATATCAACTACCTGCGCATTGCCGTTACCGACAAGTGCAATTTCCGTTGCATTTACTGCATGCCGGCCGATGGCGTGGCACCCCGCGCACACGATGAGCTTCTCAGCGCCGAGGAGATTGCCCGCTTTGTGCGCTTGGTGGCGGGGGAGGGCATTCGCCGCGTACGCCTGACGGGCGGCGA
>OODE01002114.1_pt1 | contig 11068 bp, 9 predicted proteins | sample 1671771 | NCBI WGS metagenome assembly OODE01 (sample SAMN06348191, study PRJEB24527) | human gut metagenome | biome: human gut; feature: ankylosing spondylitis patient; material: feces | host: Homo sapiens | place: China | collected 2015-10 | reverse complement strand
GAGAAAACTGCTATTCTGAATATAAGCAGGATTTCAAATATATTCTAAATATTCTATATTTCTAAGCTGTATCCAAAACAGCATCTTATCTGAAACTCTTTGCTTAAATCACAAACCAATGAAACAGGCAGAGAGTACAGAGAAAACTTTCTGCCGACTAACAGAAAGGACGATGCCTATGTCAAACAGTGTATGGGAACCGGAAATAACCGATCATGAGATGTAGCTGGAAAATAGGGAGTTTAATCTCTGTGATTTTGCCTTATTTTTATCTGTTATGAAAAACAAAACAGCACACAGAAATGTTTTAAGTATTATAACAGGGGAAAAAAATTTAAAACTGAAGGAAGTATATGTAGAAGAGGTGATCCTGAATAAGAGCGGGCAGCGGGCAATCCGTTTAGACGCAAGGGCAACAGACATTTCAGGACGCAATTTTGCAACGGAAATGCAAAATGATACAGAGCAGGATGATATGCGGCGCAGGGCGAGATTTTATCAGGGACTGATCGATACGCCTTTATTAAAATCGGGAAGAAAGACCCGGTATAAACATCTGCCACCTACGATCATTACATTTATCACCCAGAAGGATATATTTGGAAAAGGGCTGGCAAAATATACTTTTACAGAGCAGTGCGAAGAAATAAGGGACTTGCATCTGGAAGATGGAACTAAAAAGATATTTTTAAATATGACCAGCAAAAAGGGAGAGCCTGTATTAGTAAGCCTGCTGCAGTATATGAAACATACGACTTTGGAAAATTCTGAAATTTTAGTAAAAGATGAGCGCATAGCGCAATTAGATGAGATTGTGACAGAGATAAAGCAATCAGAAGAATGGGAGGCTGTAAGGATGAGCATTTTATCTATCGGTTTGGAACGTGGAATGAAGAAAGGAGTGGCTTGGGGAATAGCGAAAAGTATTTTGGATATACTTGAAGAAACTGGTCCCGTATCGGAGAAAACCCGTGAAATGATCTTGACTGAAACAGATGCAGAGCGTCTAAGCGCATGGGTTAAAAAGGCAGCCAGATCGAATTCGGAAGAGGATTTTTTAAGTAAGATTTGATGTGCCTAAAAGAAAAATAAGTGACATAGATTTACGCAAAACAGCCCCACGAAAGGGGCTGTTAAGTTTGAAGTATGTGTTGAAAGTTATCAACAAAATCTCTTTACAGTCGGAACCAGCACTTTCTGCATAGGTTTCATCACTTTTCCAACTAACAGGGCGCACAGTACAGTTCCTTCCCGTATTCCCTGAAGTTCTCCAAGGAAAACAAAACACAGGACAATACCTACAACAACTGCCGTACAATCCAGGATCACTTTTACTTCATGAAAGGCTTTTTTAGGAAAAACAGTTTTATTCATGGCTGCGGTAAGGCCTTCCATAGGCATGACGATCAGGTCGGTGTCCAGATACAGGCAGATGCCAAAAGCAACGAGGAAAATACTGATGGCAAGCATTACAAGCCTTCCGGGATAGCCGGGAAGGCAGAAGCTTCCAAGAAGGGTTTCTGTCAGGTCAACGAAATATCCAAAGGCAAAGGAGCAGAGGATCTGGGCAAGATCCAGAGGGCGGAAAGCCTTTCTTAAAAGCAGGATCTGGATCAGGATATAGCCGATAAAGATAACGGTCACACAGGTTCCAAGGTCTTTTCCAAGGATCCGGCTTACCACATAGGGCAGTGAATTGACCGGAGATACGCCCAGATTGGAATTGACGGAAAATGCAACTCCCAGGGCAACGAAAAACAATCCGGCCAGATAGATCACAATACGTTTTACAAATTTCATATACAAACCACCTTATAAAATACAGGGCCCCAAACTGTACCCGGACTGGCACAGATGGGTCCCTGTTTGTCAGTTACTATGTAATATTTCAGGAGAGAATTATCAGCAATAAGTTTTAATGGTTTCCAGCAGGCTATTTCATTAACAGTGGATACAAAAATCCCAGCCATACGACCATCAAAGCACCGCCAATTCGTGTAGAGATAGAGGCAAATGCCAGAAGGTTCATACGGTCAGCAGCTGTTAAAACAGCCAGATCCCCGCTTCCACCGATGTTACAGCAGCAAAGACCTGCAGTTACACCTGCTTCGTAAGGGAACAGCCCCGCCAGTTTGGCAAATATCATGGCACCGATAAAAGCACCCAGGACGCCAAAGAAGATAACGGCAAAGACACCAGGGCTGAAAAACTTGGTCAGGTCGGTGATCTTTAAGGAATTGATGCCAATTCCTGCAACCAGCATAGGCAGGAGGGCTTTTAAGGCAAAATTCATGGAGTAAACACAATTATCAGCTATATCATCAGAAAGAATACCCGTACATTTAATTACAATCGCGATAATAATGGACCATGCCAGGCCGGCGATCACGCTGGTTCCCGGAAGTTTGCCTAAGATATCACCTAAGAGGTAGATCACCAGTGACATAAAAATGCCACTTCCCAGTTTTTTGTAGTCGGCACTGGTGCCGGCCCGTTTTTCTTCTTTTAATTCTTCTGCGCTCTGGCTTACCAGTATCCTTCCGCCACCGTTCCAGCCGCTCATTTTAGCAGTTACAGCGCCGCCTACAGCTGCCATGAGCACTGCAAGGATATTGGCGATAGAAGCGTAGCAGAGGAATTGTCCTGCCATACCGGTCATGTCCTGTCCGGATAAGGCGCTGTACAGAGAAGGAAGGGTAGTAATAGCACCTGCGGAACCGCCGGACATACAGGGAGCGCCGATATAGAAAAGACCTTCTTTTGCTCCAAAACCAGTAATGGCACCGCCGATCATACAGAAACCAAGAGCAAAGACCTGGCTTCCGATGATGGTTGGCAGATAGCGGGCGGTTGCGCTTAAGATCAGTTTCCGGTCCATTACAAGAACAGATCCGATAAGGAGCATGGCAACGTACATATCCTGGAAACCGCCCTTCATGACCATGCGGACACCATTTGCTAAAGGTTCAGGTACCAGTCCCAGATAATTCATCAAAGAGGCACCAAGGAGTGGCAGAAGACAGGCTCCGCCTAAATAGTTATTTAAAATAGGAATGGTATTTCCAAGCCAGAAAAAGACACCGCCTACTGCCATAAGAAAGGCTACAGACCCGACAAATGTAGTTGCAGTAAAGGCACCTGCCGAATTGGAATAAATGGTCACAGTAGGCATAAATCCCAGATAGGCACTGGCAAAAACAACGGCGAAAAACAGTACAAAATGCTTGAATGAAAGTCCGCATACATCAAAATTGATCTTTTTACGGTTGGAATTGCGTTTATTATGTTCTTCGCTGACGGAAATACCGAAACCAACATAGTCTACACCGGCAGCTACCGCATCATCTACACCACGCTTATTTAAAGCAAGGCCGATGGTTTGACATCCCTTTTCTTTTGCATAAGGCTGTACCAGGGCAACCAGGTCCTTGGCATTTGCCATTTGTGGAACGGCTTTTGGATTAACGAAGGAGGTAACCTCGATCTTATCAGCGCCGGCATCGATCATTTTTTTCACATATTTTGCTTTTACCTCTGTTGGGATGATCATAGCTTTATGGTTCTGCCAGCCGTCTCTTGGGCCTACTTCTGTAATTTCAATTCTTTTTGGTAATGACATATGGGTTCTCCTCTCTGTATTGGATATACGATCCAGTTCCTGTTATCATTAAAAGCAAAAATGATGCCAAATTGAGAAAAATAAGAGAAAACGTGATTGTTCCAGTATATGTGGGCGTAAGATGAATGGGAAAAATGGTAGAAATGCAAACTTTTATTTACATCAGTTTACATTTGCCGGCGAGCTGCAGATAGATATGACGTATTTTCTGCCATCCAGAAGAAATGTTAAATTGACAGGGGTTTTATTTCAGGTATAATATTTTGTGAAACGATATACAAAGATGGAAATGTCGAAGAAATTTGGCAGGATACAAAGAAATTTTAGCAGCATAAGCAAACACAGGAGGAACGATCATGCGCATCAGTTTGGAACAGGCATTGGATATCCTTATGGATCATGTAACACAGGGAAGAACAGAAAGAAAACCTTTGGAACAATGTCTGGGGCTGGTACTTTCGCAGGATGTATTTGCGTTACTTGATATGCCTCCTTTCAGTCGGTCTGCCCAGGATGGATATGCTTTATGTTCTAAGGACAGCGTGGGGGTAGATGCAGAGAACCCGGTTAAGTTAAAAGTTACAGGAAAGATTTATGCAGGAGATTATCTGGATATACAGGTCAGATCAGGAGAGGCGGTCCGCATTATGACCGGCGCTATGATACCTGCCGGTGCTGACTGTGTCCTTCGCCAGGAAGATACAGATGAAGGGGAAAATGTAGTACAGATCTATAAAGAAGTAGAGCCGGGAGGCAGCATTTGTTTTAAAGGAGAAGAGTACAAAAAAGGTCATATTCTGCTCCATGCAGGTACTAAGATCGATGCGGCTGCTCTGGCAGTTGCCAGTGGGAATGGTATTATGGAGCTGCCTGTGTATGAACGGGTGAGAGCGGCAGTTGTTTCTTCCGGCAGTGAAGTAGTAGAGCCGGGAACACCTTTGACGCCTGGAAAAATATATAATACGAATACTGTATACATGAAGGCACGTTTACATCAGTTGGGCGCTCAGGTGATGATGAGTCAGACTGTGGGAGATGATCTGGAGGTTATGACTGGGGCTTTAAAAGAAGCAGCCAACCAGGCAGAACTGGTGATCACTACCGGTGGTGTTTCCGTGGGACAGAAAGATCTGACAGAAGAGGCATTGCTTTCCATAGGAGCAAAGATCCTCTTTCATGGTATTGCCATGAAACCGGGAATGCCTACGCTTGCAGCTGAAAAAGATGGTGTTTTGTTTATAGGGCTTTCTGGCAATCCATTTTCTGCAGCAATTCCATTTGAAATGTTTGTACGTGAGATCTTGTCATTAAAAATGGGTGATCCAGAGCTGAAGCTGCGTCGGGAAACTCTTACTGCTGTAACCGGTTTCTCAAAGAACAGCAGGAGACGTCGTTTTTTAAGAGGAAAAGCGGTCGGAAAAGAGGTCTGGCTTCCAGACCAGCAGGCAAATGGGCAGATGCGCAGCATGGTAGGTTGTAACTGCCTGATCGAGATACCGGCAGGCAGTGGGCCGGTACAGGCTGGGGATAAGGTAGAAGTGCTGTGGCTGTAAAGAATGCGGACATTTTAAATGTAGGGGCATTTTTTGCTGTGATGAATACTTGAAAGAATAGGGGACGCTACTAGACATATCCACTTTCTTTGGCTATAATAAAGGTAACTTCATAAAGCAGATTTCATATGTATATCCCGGAGATAGGTCCGGAGTTTCTACCAACTGCCGTAAATAGTTGACTACATAGTTTCATGGGGCTGGTTTTGGGCGGCCGCCATGCAGCTGTGCGCGGTCTTTGGGGCAGATATGAGCAGATTTAGGTTCCGCGTTGGCGGAACCTTTTTTAGTTCATAGGAAAGAGCATCCTATGAAATTCAGTGGGTTACACAAGCAGAGATTATCTGTAGAGAAAGGAGGGATGAGGCAGAACGCACGCAGACTGGCTGCTGATGAAGAAAAATGTGAAAGAGAGGACATAACATTGGAAAAAAGGGAAGGTTTTTTCGAACGGTTTTTTGGGATTTCACAAAGCGGCTCTAATATGCGCACAGAGGTTTTGGCAGGGATCACCACCTTTATCACGGTGGCGTATATCCTGATCCTGAATCCTCAGATCTTGGCTGATCCATTTGTCATCGGGGGAGACATGGATATGGCCTCTAAAATCTCCAACGGCGTATTTATTGGAACCTGCATCGGCGCTTTTATTGGTACGATTCTGTGTGCGGTATATGCCAAGGTGCCTTTAGCTCAGGCTCCCGGTATGGGGCTGAATGCATTTTTTGCCTATACGGTTGTGCTGGGAATGGGGTATACTTATCATCAGACATTGACAATTGTATTTATTTCAGGCGTACTGTTTATCGTAATCACGGCAGTGGGACTGCGCCAGGCGATTATCCGGGCCATACCGGAGCCGATTAAAATGGCGATCACGCCGGGAATCGGCCTGTTTATCACCATTGTGGGCTTAAAGAATGCGGGGCTGGTTGTAAGCAATCCCTCTACGCTTGTAAGCATGGTTGATTTTGCCCAGTGGAGAAATGGCGTGGATACACAGCTGATCTGCGGCGCTCTGGTGGCTTTGATCGGACTGATTGTCATAGGAGTTCTTCACACAAAGAATGTAAAGGGTTCGATTCTCTGGGGAATTGTAGCAGCCACAGTGGTAGGAATCCCTCTGGGAGTGACAAAGCTGTCTGCCTTTGACTTGAATCTGGCTGCAAAATTCAGAGATTTTGGCGAGGTTTCTCTGTTTAAAATGGATGTGGCAGGCCTGTTTGAGGGCAAGAGCGTTACAGATGCCATTTTTACCATTATTATGCTGGTACTCAGCTTTTCACTGGTAAATATGTTTGACTCAATGGGAACACTTATGGGAGCAGGACGCCAGTCCGGCCTGATCGACGAGAACGGAGAAGTGATTCATATGCAGGAAGCGCTGATGGCAGATGCGATTTCCACAGCAGCAGGGGCATTGGTGGGTACTTCTACCGTAACGACTGTAGTGGAATCCAGTGCAGGTATTGCAGCAGGAGGACGGACTGGAATGACCAGCCTGGTAACAGCAGCTCTTTTCCTTGGAGCCATTATTTTTGCCCCGGTTGTAAGCATTGTACCGGCAGCGGCAACTGCACCGGCTCTGATCTTTGTAGGCGTTTTGATGCTGAGCAATATCAAGGATGTTGATTTTTCAGATATGACAAACGGACTTCCGGCTTTCTGCACCGTTGTATTTATGCCTTTTACCTATTCAATCGCAAACGGAATTGCAATGGGGCTTATTACATACTGCCTTCTGAAGATCCTTGCAAGAAGACCGAAGGAGGTAGAGGTGCTGACAGGACTGATCGCCGTGGTATTTGTGTTCCGCTATGCATTTATGACCCTTGGATAAAAGGGAATTGTAAGGAGGATGGGATCTATGGAACAGAAAACATTTGCACTGAAGGGAAATATCATTTATACAAAGGAGCGAACCAGATTTGAAGTGATGGAGCAGGGCTGGCTGGTATGTGAAGAAGGCCGGGTTCGGGATGTGTATTCGGTGCTTCCGGAGGAATTAAAGGGCATACCCGTGGAGGATATGGGAGACCGCCTCATTATCCCCGGACTGACGGATCTCCATATCCATGCTCCTCAGTATACATTCCGCAGCCTTGGAATGGACATGGAGCTGTTGGAGTGGCTGGAAACAAATACATTTCCGGAGGAGTCCAAATATAAGGATGCGGAGTATGCCAAAAAGGCCTATGGAATGTTTGCAGAGCAGTTAAAAAAGAGCGCCACCGTGCGGGCCTGCATCTTCGGGACCATTCACAATGAGGCCACGCTGATTCTGATGGATCTTTTAGAGGAGGCTGGGCTTCACACCATGGTTGGAAAGGTAAATATGGACCGCAACAGCCCGGATTATCTGTGTGAGCCATCGGCTGAGGCTTCCGCTCAGGCTACCAGGGAGTGGCTGAAGGCCGTGGCTGACCGGAAGTATAAGCACACCAGACCGATTCTGACTCCGCGCTTTACTCCCAGCTGTACAGATGAGTTGATGGAGCTTTTAAAGGAGATTCAGACGGAAACCCATCTTCCGATGCAGTCTCATCTATCAGAAAATCCGGGGGAAATTGCCTGGGTGAAGGAGCTTTGTCCCTGGTCTGAATTTTATGGCGATGCTTATGATAAGTTTGGAGACTGCCCCACTGTAATGGCTCACTGCGTTTATTCCGGAAAAGAGGAAATGGCTCTTATGAAGGAGAAAGGCGTATTTGTGGCCCATTGTCCGGAATCCAATACCAATCTCTCTTCCGGCGTCGCACCGGTGCGGCGGTATCTGGAGGAGGGCCTTCATGTGGGCCTTGGAAGCGACGTGGCAGGAGGTTCTACAGAAAATCTCTTTACCGCCATGTCTCAGGCCATCCAGGCATCCAAATTAAGATGGAGGCTGCAGGATGATTCCTTAAAGCCTCTTACCGCAGAGGAGGTCTTTTATATGGCTTCCAAGGGCGGCGGGGCATTCTTTGGAAAAACAGGAAGCTTTGAGCCGGGATATGAATTTGATGCGGTTATCATTGACGACAGCCGCCTGATCCATCCCCAACCGCTGACGGTGAAGCAGCGTCTGGAGCGAGTGATCTATCTGGGCGATGAACGGGAGGTATACGGAAAATATGCCTGCGGTGAAAAGATTCTGTAACGATTCAGTGAAAATAAAGATGAAATGACGAGAGGAAAATGGACTCCCGGAATCCCTGTATGGGGCTTTCGGGAGCATTTTCTGTTATACAGGAGGAAGACAGGGTGGAATGGAAGGATGGAAAATGCAGGTGCTGCTGGGCCAATCCAAAGAATGAGCGGTATATCCGCTACCATGATGAGGAATGGGGACGCTCGGTTCATGATGACAGAAAGCTGTTTGAAATGCTGGTTTTGGAGTGTTTTCAGGCAGGGCTTTCCTGGGAATGCATTTTAAATAAGAGAGAGGCCTTCAAACAGGCATTTGATGAGTTTGAGCTGGAAACTGTCTGCGGGTATGGAGAGGAGAAGCTTCAGGAACTGAAAGAAAATGCGGGAATTGTGCGTAATTCTCTGAAAATAATTGCCGCTGTCACCAATGCCCGTATATTTAGAAAGATTCAGGCAGAGTACGGAAGCTTTGACTGTTATCTGTGGCACTGGACAGAGGGAAAGGTAATCTGCGAGACAGGCAAGACAAACTCTGCTTTGTCTGACCGGATTTCAGAAGATCTTAAAAAGCGCGGAATGAAGTTTGTGGGAACTACAGTTGTATATGCCTATCTGCAGGCGGTTGGAGTTGTATGGGGACATGAAGAAAACTGTTTTCTGTCACTGCATCAGGGAAAGAATATGCAGAAAAAGTAACAGTTTCATAACGGTTTCTTACATTTTTCTGTCTTGTTTACATTTCCTATACGTTTTCTTACTTCTTTTAAAAATCATTGATTTAATCGAAAAAAATAGCTATAATCTGCTCATAAAAAACAGATAAAATAAACAATGTATATAAAAGGAGGAGGTTTCCTATATGAGAAAACGTAATTTAACCGGTTTATTATTTGCAGCAGCATTTGTTATGGCAGGAACCCAGTTCGGCAGTGTAGAAGCTCAGGCAAGACCTCACCATGGAGAGGACTGGGAGGATCGATGGGAAGATCGTTGGGATGACGATCGCTGGGACGATGATGACGACGATGATTGCTGGGACGATGACGACGATGATCGCTGGGATGATGACCGTTGGGACGATGATGATGACGATCGTTGGGAAGGCGGACACGGTCATGGAAATGGGAATCATGGAGGCGGTAATAACGGCGAGCACCGTCCGGCAACAGGAGGAGCAGTAAATGTAGTTTACTTCTGTGAGGAGGATAATACCGTCTGGGCCAATGGCGTTATCTGGGCAGCGGGCCTTGTAGACGGAAAGGGAAATGTAAATTCCAGCGAGCTGACGAATGTACCGGAAGGCTATAAGTTAAAGGAAGTAGGAGATTTCTACTATGACGGCGGTTCCGAGCTTCGGGTTCAGGTTGTACCGTGGTATCGTTAATAATCTGCTTTAAGAAATGTGTTGTAATATAAATGAATAACGATATGCCGCAGGAGCCGGATTCATCCGGTATCTGCGGCATTTGCAGATATTGTTATATTATTTTATAAACTCAAATTACCGTATAGGAGAATTGTTTAGAAACCATTCGGGAGTATTTATGTTCCCAGTAGTTTGATAATACATTTGTGGGGATATACCTGTGTACTTTTTAAAGACACGGCTAAAATATAAGGGATCATCAAAGCCAACCAGATGAGCAATTGAAGCAATGGTCATCGAATTTGATAAAAGGAAATCCTTGGCCTTTTCTATCCGCTGATTATTTAAATAGTGCATAGGTGAAACTCCCATACGTTTTCGGAAAGTGTGGGAAAAATAACTTTCGCTTAGTTTACAGTAATCGGCCATAGAAGCTACGGTCCATTTATTTGCATATTTTGAATTTAGTTCAATTAGTAACCGATCAAATGAAAAGTCATTTTCAAAAGGTTTGGACAGTTTATAAAAAGATCGTTGAATAGAGCACAGCAGTATGAAAAAATTGTGTAGAACAATATCATCATACTGTATTTTTTCTTTAATAGTATCGATATCCTTACGCGGGAATCCGGGAACGATACGGTCTACCAATGTAGCATATACGCCACAGGCTTCTTCAAACCATGTTTTAAATTCACCACCCAAGTTCCATAATTCAATATACTGATAAATAGCCTCTTTCAGTTTATGTCCATTCAGAAAAATAAGTTCGCAGGGGAAGATAATCAATCCTTTTGACTTGTCACCATTAAATGTTTTAAAACGGTGATACAGTAACTGGGTCAGTTTGCCCGGATAAGAAGCAGCAGGTGCATCTTCAAGTTTGCAAGTTGGATCAAAAGCTATTCCAGCTTCCGTAGTATTCGAAATAACGAAACGCATTTCCGGTTGCTCTGCCAACTTCATGAATTCGTCATTTTGAGTATATGGGTTTAATGCACGGCTGATTACGTCAATCATTGTCAGGCTATTAACAGTTTCTCCTTTATCTAATCCTTGAAGATTGACATGGTAAAGATCATCCTGTGCGTTTAACATATCGACCATACCTTTATCAATCGGTTGAACCACTACTACACTACTATTAAAATCTGTTTTCTGGTTCATGTTATAAATAATCCAATCTACAAATGCGCGTAAAAAGTTACCTTCTCCAAACTGGATAATACGCTCCGGACGTTGTGTCTTAGGAGCAGTTCCTTTGTTTAATGCTTTCATGTTAGTTGTAATTTATAAAGTTGATATTATACAAATTCAAAATAAAAATCAATATTTTCCTTAATCAATATATCAATAGGCATATACTTTACGGAATCGACACTCTTCTTAAATACTACATGGTCA
>OODE01002110.1_pt1 | contig 11098 bp, 10 predicted proteins | sample 1671771 | NCBI WGS metagenome assembly OODE01 (sample SAMN06348191, study PRJEB24527) | human gut metagenome | biome: human gut; feature: ankylosing spondylitis patient; material: feces | host: Homo sapiens | place: China | collected 2015-10 | reverse complement strand
AAAAGTCTACTATAATATTACTATTATGTGGCTGAAGCCCATACTCATAAAAGAGTTCCCCGCCCAAGGCGGTTTAAACCGAGAAATATTTACTGCCGCATGGCATCGGAGCCAGATGCACAGTCTATAGAGACAAATAATACAATACCAGGAAGGTTGATGCATACAGAAAGTATGCCTCTTTCTGGTATTTTTAGTTGTGTGAGGCTTTGGATATTTTTAGGTACTAAAAAACATAGAAACGGGGATAAATTCATGAAAAAACAAACAATAAAGACAATTGTGACGGCTTTGACCGCCGTTGCTATGGTATGTTCCCTGACGGGCTGTGCCGGAAATAGTTCGGGAGCAACAGAAACCTTAAACGCGGAAAAGTCGTCTGCGGCGGAGAATACAGAAGCAGCTGCCGGGGTGGAGCAGGATAATGAAAAAGATTCTGTTATCGTTGTAATGGGACCGTCATCTGAGCCTGAGGCTGGATTTGACCCGGCATACGGATGGGGCGCGGGGGAACATGTCCATGAGCCGCTGATCCAGAGTACGCTGACGGTAACAAAGGCAGATATGACGATCGGTTATGATCTGGCGACAGATATGAACGTCAGTGATGATGGCATGACATGGACCGTGACGATCAGGGACGATGTAAAATTTACGGACGGGGAACCGCTGACAGCGGAGGATGTGGCATTTACCTACAATACACTGCGGGATACCAGCTCGGTCAATGATTTTACGATGTTGAAAGAGGCGAAAGCTCTGGATGATACCACCGTGGAGTTCGACTTGAGCCGGCCGTATTCGATCTGGCCTTATACGATGGCGATCACAGGGATCGTCCCGGAGCATGCTTATGGACCGGACTACGGTTCAAATCCGATCGGCTCCGGCCGCTACATCATGAAACAGTGGGATAAGGGGCAGCAGGTGATCCTCACGGCAAACCCGGACTACTACGGGGATGAGCCGGAGATGAAGACGGTGACAGTTTTATTTATGGATGAGGACGCTGCCTATGCGGCAGCGCTCTCCGGGCAGGTGGATCTCGCCTACACTTCCGCGGCGTACTCGGATCAGACCGTAGACGGATTTTCCCTGTTGGCCTGCAAGACCGTGGACAACCGCGGCTTCAACCTGCCGGCGATCCCGGCGGGGGAGACGGATGAGAACGGAGTGCCGCTGGGAAATGATTTCACCAGCGATATCAATGTGCGCCGGGCCATCAACCTGGCGATCGACCGGGATGAGATGATCGAGCATGTGTTGAACGGATACGGAACAGCGGCCTACAGTGTCTGTGACCAGATGCCGTGGTACAATGAGGCAGCGGAGGTGGATTATGATCCGGATATGGCGGCAGCAATCTTAAAGGAAGCCGGATGGCTTGCCGGAAGTGATGGAATATTGGAGAAAAACGGTGTCCGCGCCGAGTTCAACATGCTCTATCCGACAGGGGATTCCGTCCGCCAGGCACTTGCGGAGGACACCGCAAACCAGTTGAAAGAGATCGGAATCAAGGTGACGACAGAGGGCGTCGGCTGGGATACGGCCTATGACCGGGCACAGTCCACACCGCTTATGTGGGGATGGGGCGCTCACACACCGATGGAGCTCTACAATATTTACCACACGGCTCCCGGAAAGCAATATGCGGAGTATTCCCCTTATGGAAACGAAAAGGTGAACGGATATATGGACGCGGCTCTGGCGGAGAGCGACCTTGAAAAGTCCTATGAACTCTGGAAAAACGCCCAGTGGGACGGAACGACGGGAATCACCCAGGACGGGGATCTTCCGTGGATCTGGCTTGTAAATATTGATCATTTATACTGGGTGAAAGATGGTCTGCAGGTGGCAGAACAGAAACTTCACCCACATGGACATGGCTGGTCGATCGTAAACAATGTCGACCAGTGGACATGGAAATAAAGAAAACGGGTCTGTGGTTTGGCAGACAGGCAGTACGGATGTGTCTGATGGTGCTTCTGGTAAGCATTCTGGCGTTTGGGCTCCTGACGGTCTCACCCATAGATCCGCTTCAGACAAATGTCGGACAGACAGCTCTGGGCTCTATGAGCCCGGAGCAGATCGCAAAGCTGAAAAGCTACTGGGGAACAGATCTGCCTCCGGTGGAGCGGTAGCTGAACTGGCTGAAAGACTTTCTCCACGGAAATATGGGGACATCCCTTTTATATCGCCGTCCGGTGGCAGAGATCATCGGGGAGAAGGTCATGAATTCCATCTGGCTTTTATTCACGGCATGGTTGTTTTCTGGTATTCTTGGCTTTTTCCTCGGCGTTCTCGCAGGAAAAAAGCGCGGTGGGATCATGGACCGGATCGTGACGGGATATTCCCTGTTTGTGGCCAGCACCCCGGCATTCTGGGTGGCAATGGTGCTGCTTATGGTATTTGCGGTGAAGCTTCACTGGTTTCCCATCGGATTCAGTGTGCCCATCGGCATGGATGCCGGGCAGATCTCCATTGCGGACAGGATTCGCCATGCGATTCTCCCGGCGGCGGCCCTCAGCATCACGGGAATTTCCTCCATCGCCCTGCACACGAGGGAAAAGCTCATCGAGGTCATGGAGAGCGACTATGTGCTGTTCGCGAGAGCCAGAGGCGAGTCGGACTGGTCGATCTTACGTCGTCATGGACTTCGGAACATTCTTCTGCCGGCCATGACGCTGCAGTTCGCGTCGGTGAGTGAGATCATCGGCGGCTCCGTCCTTGTAGAACAGGTATTTTCCTATCCGGGATTGGGCCAGGCGGCTGTGACGGCAGGACTTGGAAGCGATGTGCCGCTTCTTCTGGGAATCACGGTGGTTACAGCGGTGATCGTCGCGGCGGGAAACCTTGCGGCGAATGTTCTCTACGGCGTGATCGACCCGCGGATCAGAGAGGGGGCGAAGCGCTGATGAAGAAAAACCGCAGAATACAGAGCTTCGCGCTTCTGATCCTGGCGGCTGTGCTGTTAGCGGTCATTGCGGTGCTCGGAAGTTTCTGGCAGGAAGCTGCCATCAGGACGGATTTTACGAGAAAAAATCTGGCACCGTGTATACAATATCCTTTTGGAACGGACTGGATGGGACGTGACATGTTCGTGCGGACAGTTGCGGGACTTTCTTTGAGTATCCGGATCGGACTTCTGACGGCGGCAGTCAGCGCGGTGATGGCCTTTATATTGGGACTCAGCGCGGCGGTCTTCGGAAAGTTCGTGGACAGTGCGGTGCGGCTGCTTATCGATATCGTCATGGGAATTCCCCATATGCTGCTTCTGATCCTGATCTCCTTTGCCTGCGGGCGTGGATTCTGGGGTGTTGTCTGCGGAATCGCGTTTACCCACTGGGCATCCCTGGCGCGGCTGATCCGCGGGGAGGTCTTGCAGCTGAAGCAGAGTCAGTATGTGAAGATCGCGGAAAAGCTTGGAAAAGGGAAATTTTACATCGCGTTTTCCCATATGGCACCGAATCTTGTTCCGCAGTTTATCACGGGCCTGGTGCTCATGTTTCCCCATGCGATCCTGCATGAAGCCAGCATCACGTTCCTGGGCTTCGGTCTGTCTTCCGAGAGTCCGGCCGTCGGAGTGATCCTTTCGGAAAGCATGAAATATCTGACTATGGGAAAATGGTGGCTGGCGCTGTTCCCGGGACTTTTCCTCGTTGGGACCGTGCTTCTGTTTCATTATATCGGACAGGAACTCTGCAGACTTTTGGATCCGGGCAGTGTTCATGAGTAAGGAGGCGGGGAAGATGAATGATACGATTTTGGAAGTTAAGGACCTCTCCGTCACCTTCACCCAGTATGAACGGGGATTTTCCAGGCGGACGATCCACGCGGTGGAGAAGATGGACCTGGAAATAAAAAGTGGTGAGATCGTCGCGGTGGTGGGATCCAGCGGTTCGGGAAAAAGTCTGCTGGCCCATGCGATCATGGGAATTCTTCCATACAACAGTGAAATGGACGGAGAGATACGGTTTCTTGGGGAGCCGCTTACGGAAAAAAAGGTCAAAAGCCTCCGGAGACATGAGATCGTTCTGGTGCCCCAGAGCGTTTCTTACCTGGATCCGCTTATGAAGATCGGGGATCAGATCCAGAACGGGAAAAAGGATGTTTCTGTGAAGGAAAAATGCCTGGCGGTGCTGAAGCGCTATGGCTTAGCCCCGGATATCCGGGGAAAATACCCATTTCAGCTCTCCGGCGGCATGACGCGGCGTGTCCTGATCTCCACGGCGGTGATGGAGAAGCCAAAGCTCGTCATCGCGGATGAGCCGACACCGGGACTTCACCTGGAGGCGGCAACCCGCGTCATGGGACATTTCCGGGAGATGGCGGACGATGGGGCAGGCGTGCTGCTGATCACCCACGACCTGGAGCTGGCGCTCCTGACAGCTGACCGGGTCATCGTGCTCTACGGCGGCAGAGTCGTCGAGGAGACAGATGCGGCGGCATTTCAGGATGAGAGGAATCTCAAACATCCGTACACGAAGGCGCTGTTTCGGTCCATGCCGAAGAACTGGAAGAAGGATGGGGAACAGCTCTGCGATATGGGGGAGATCTTAGAGGACATGCGAAAGGAATACGGCAGATGAGGCTGGAAGCGAGAGATATTTCTTTTAAATATGGAAAAGGGACGAGACAGATCCTGGATCATGTGAACCTTACGGTGGAACCCGGAGAGAGTGTGGGGATCATGGCGCCCAGCGGATACGGGAAGACGACGCTCTGCAAGATTCTGGCGGGGTACGAGAGGCCGGATTCGGGGGAGGTTCTTGTGGACGGGATGCCGGTTCTTGAGCTTCGTGGCTACTGCCCGGTGCAGATGGTATGGCAGCATCCGGAACTCTCGGTGAATCCGAAGAGACGGTTGAGTACGGTTCTGGAGGAAGGCGACTGGACCTTTGAGAATCCCAGCGAGCGGGCACGGATCGAGGCGGGACTTGGGATCCGGGACGATTGGAAAGACCGGTTCCCAGTGGAGGTCTCCGGCGGCGAGCTTCAGAGATTCTGTATTGCGAGAGCGTTGGGGCGACGGACGGAGCTTCTGATCGCGGACGAGATGACGACGATGCTGGACCTTATTACACAGGGACAGATCTGGGATTTTGTCTTGAAGGAACTGAAGCGCCGGGAGATGGGGATGATTGCGGTGAGCCATTCGCCGGAGCTTCTGGAGAAGGTGTGTGACCGGGTGGTGCGGCTATGAGTCGTACAATACAGTGGTGGTAGTGGATTTGCCGATTTGGAATGCGAAGCAACGGCGAAGATATTGAAAGTAGACCGTCTGCGGACAATACATTGACAAGTTTTGTAAGATTCCGTAAAATAACATTATAAAAATATTGAATAACATCATAAAAATATTGATTTTACACGGTGCAGTGGATAACTGCACCGTTTTGTTTTACCGCAGGCGACTACGCCCAGCACGGAAATAGGGGGGAAAGCTTTGTATGAAAAAGCGTAAAAAGCTTGGAGCAGAAAGGCTGTCGGAGTTTTTCAGGCAGTTTTCTGTCCTGGTGGAGTCGGGATTATCAATTCCGGAAACATTGGAGATCATGCAGCAGGATGATACCGACCGGGAGTTCTGCCTGGCGTGTCGAAAACTGGGAGCGTTCATGACCGAGGGGAAGACCGTCGGGGATGCCATGGAAGAAACCGGGCGGTTTCCGGAACCGGCGATCCAGATGATCCGGGCAGCGGAGATGAGCGGCCAGCTTGTCAGGACGACGGCACGGCTGGCGGTCCATTATGAGAAAGAACACAGGACAGAGGGAAAAATCCGCAGCGCGGTTTTGTATCCGAAGATCCTGGTTCTGATGATGATCTTTCTAATGCTGTTCGTATTTCTGGAGATCCTGCCGACGTTAGAGCCGATCCTGGTGGATGTGACGCTGCCGCTTCTTACAAGAATCCTCATGGGGATCAGCCATTTTCTGTATGTGTACCGCTATTTCCTGCCAGTGGCGGCTGTTATGATCCTGGCAGGATGGAAGATCCTGACGGAAAGAGTATGGTTTCGTTACAGCTATGACCGGGTAATCTGCAAATTTCCGGTGATCGGACGGCAGATAAGGATCATCTGTACGGCAAGATTCTGTGAGAACATGTCCAGCCTTTATTCCAGTGGACTTCCGATCACATCCTGCCTGAAATATACGGAAGGAACGACCGGAAACATGTATCTGGACCGGGAGATCAGGACGATCATGGAGCGTGTGAGCAGCGGAATACTTTTGAGCGAGGCAATCCGGGAGAGTGGTGGATTTGAAAAGAAACTGGCGGCGGTGATCGTTACAGGAGAAGAGGCGGGTCACCTGGATAAAATGCTGGAGCGGATCGCGGGAAGCTATGAACATGAGTCGGATCTGGCGCTGAATAAGCTGGTGAACCTGCTGGAACCGGTAATGATCCTGCTGATCGGGATCTTTACCGGAATCCTGATCCTTGGAATCATGGAGCCGATGTGGAACATGTATGGAAGTATTCGATAAGGAGGGAGTGGCGGTGAGAAAGAACCGGAGCGAAGGATTTGTGATGGCGGAGGTTCTGGTGACCGTGCTGTTTGTCACGGTATTTACCTCACTTCTCTTTTCGTCTGGGGCAAGGCGCTATCGTTCAGCATTGAACTTTGCCGCAGGAACGGAAGCGAGGCTGGCAGCCGAGGCGGTGGTGCAGATCCTTGTGGAGAATATGTGTCAGGAGGAGCCGACAGGAATCCTTGAAAAATTACAGGGACCGGAGGGACTTCCGGAGACGGAGGCGGCAGTGTGGGCAGAGACTGGAAATGGGGAGAAAAAGAGGATCGAGACAGTCATCTCCTCCTATTGGAAAGAAGACGGTTCAGGACTTGTGCTGCAGGCGGTCTGTACTGTAAATGACCGGAAGGAAGGCGCGTCGAGACTGATCCCCATGGCACCTGTTTTCGTGAGTACGCCGTCTTCGGCGGAACGGAGCGGGGAGGAAAAGACATGAAAAAGAGATGGAAACGGAATGAGAATGGCTCAACACTGGTGGAGCTGATGACGGCGTTTCTGATCCTTCTTCTGGTAGCTGAGGCGATGCTTCTCAGTGTCTCCGGCTATTCAAAGACCGTGAAACGGTATCGGGAGATTTATGAGGCAGGAAACAGACTGGAACGCCATATGGGAGATGCGGAATACGGGGAACCGGCAGAGATCCATCTGGCGGTTGATGGAGAAGAATTTCTGGAATCTGGATATTTTGCGGAAGAAACGTCGGATACCGGAACCGTCCAGGTCTCGGGATTCTGGGTGTCCATGACTTCGGAAGAAGAGACAGGTGAAAGGAAAGATTAAAGATGGAGAAGGGTCATAGACAGGGGTTTACACTGGTTGAGGTTATGATCGTCATGCTGCTTTTCAGTATGCTGCTCCTTATGATCTTTCCGATGCGGCGGATGGCGGTGTGGGTACTGGATCACGCAAGGACACAGGAGCAGGCAGAAATGCTTGGGGACGCGGCATGGAGATATGTGGCGGACCGGCTGGAGACAGGTGCTGTGGAAGTGGAAGAACTGGACGGACTGTCCATGGACGCGTTTCATATCGATACGCTGAAACCGGAAATTGAGGTGGAAGAGAGCCGGTCTGGCCGCGTCCTTGTCACGGTACGGGTGATGGATGGAAAAAAGGACCTGTATGAGAGGAATGGCAGTGTGCAGACCGGAGATGGTGCTGGATACAATCCCCGGCAGCCGCGGATCCGAAGTACAGACAGCAACTCACGAACCGTCTGCGTCAGCGAGAGGGGAATGAGTTATGATAGAAAGAGGAAAATGGGATGTTGGGCATATTAGGCGGAGAAGGAAAACAGGAAAATAAGAATGAGGTCCAGGAGATGGAGAACTATGGGGCAGAGGCCGGATCTGCGGTGAAGCTCCTTGAGGAACTTTTAAATCTGGGATACCGGAAAAATGCCAGTGACATTCATCTGGAACCGCAGGAAGACCGGATGGTCGTCCGGATGAGGCTGGACGGCATGCTGCTCCATGTGCGGGAATATGACAAGAAAATGCATCAGCCGTTGGTGACGAGGGCGAAGGTCCTCAGCGGAATGGACATTGCGAAAAAGAGAGTGCCGCAGGACGGGCATTTTAAGGAGATGATCGACGGGATCTGCCTGGATGTGAGGACCAGCGTGGTCCCGACGATCTTTGGCGAGAAGATGGTGCTGAGACTCCTGAATATGAAAACGGAGATCGATCATGGCAAAACCTTTGGAATGCGTGAGAAAAATTATGAGAAGATGAAGAGGATCCTCAGAAGTCCGGGCGGGATCCTGTATCTTACAGGACCGACAGGATGCGGAAAGACTACCACATTATATATGATCCTGGAATATCTCGCGAAACAGCCGGTGAATATCGTGACCATCGAGGATCCTGTGGAGCGATATCTTCCGGGGATCAGCCAGATGCAGGTGAATGAACAGGCGGGGATTACTTTTGAAGCAGGACTCCGTGCCGTTTTGAGACAGGATCCTGATATTATCATGGTCGGCGAGACGAGGGATCCGGAGACAGCGAAAATCAGTGTCCGCGCGGCAATCACCGGTCATCTGGTGCTCTCGACTCTGCACACGAAAAGCGCGGCGGGCGGAATCACGAGAATGGCAGATATGGGTGTCGAGCCGTATCTCACGGCGGACAGTTTATGCGGCATGGCGGCACAGAGACTGGTGAGAAAGGTATGTCCGCACTGTGCGGAGACGGTGGAACTTACGGATGAGGAGCAGAAGCTGTTTGGAAGAAAGATCCGGAGCGCAAGGCGCGGACGCGGATGTGAATTCTGTCGGAATACAGGATACAAAGGGAGAACTGCGGTTCATGAGATATTTGTGATGGACCGGGAACTGAAGAAGATGACTGCGGAAAACCGGCCGGAGTGGGAGATCGAGGATTATGTGGTGAAGACACAGGGGATGCGGACCATGCGGGAAGAGCTGGCGGATCTTGTGTGCGCCGGCGTGATTTCGATGGAGGAATTTTTGCGGACGGTGGAGACGTGGTAAGACAGGTGAAAGGCAGGACGTGCGCGGCATGTCCTGTCTTTTTTGACATCGGAAAATGCTTATAAATAATGCTTTTATTGGCATCGGTGAAAAAATGGTATGGTAAAAGTGACGAAAATGCAAAAATATTTTCGTGAAACTGGCTAAATAATGGGGCTTTGGTTTTACGGATCCGATATGGATTCCGGGTATGGCCTGTGATATAGTTATGGACAAACGGAGGAACGAACCGGTTGGGGAGTTCCAGTCAAATCATAATAGATCTTTTGGAAGTCTTAAAAATCTTTGGAGGCAGATATTATCTGCTTTATCGAAAAGCCGCCGGCGGCTTTAGCCGGAATATCCAGGAGGAAAAATGAATCGAAAGAAAGTGGCGAAGTGGCTTGCTGCGGCCGGTTCTCTTGCTGTACTCACAAGCTGCCGGGGAGAACTCGTTCCCTACGCGGCGGGGAGAACGGCAGAATTTCTGACAGCAGAACCTGTGATCCTGCGGGATCGGGAAGCGGGCAGGCGGTTTCTGATGGAGACGGTATCTGCCGCAGAACGGGAAGGGCGGCAGGAAATTGTGGTAACGGGAAAAGACAGCTCGTTCGATACGCTGGTGATCGCGCAGATGTTTCCCGGAGTTGTAAATATTTCAAAGCTGGATCTGGGGACCAGGAATGTGAACGGTGAGACGGTTACGGACTGCCGGATCGGCTTTGAATGGCGGGGGCGGGCGCCGGATTTTGGGGAAAATACCGCTCCAGGAACGGGAGACAAGTTCGGGGAGGAGGAAGACCGGGCCGCATGGAGGACCGGTGATGTGGTCTCGCGGGAGATTGCGGGAAAAGTATGCCGGTTTCGATGTATCGATGATGATTACCAGGACGGCAGAGGCAGTTATGGGAAACGTGCGCTGTTTCTGGCGGAAAACGTGATTCGGTCCGATGTGGACAGTACTTATGAGGAGCGGATCTTACTTCCGTTTGGAGAAAACAATAATTATAAGAAATCCCGGGTGAGAGAATGGCTGGGGGAACAGGCGGAGACTGCGGTTCCAGATGCATCTTTTGTATACACGGGAGCTTTGACGGCATTTACAGGGAAAACAGGGGATGGTGATTTTGCTGACAGCCGTCTGGATGGTCTTGAGAGCCATTTGCTGCCATACCAGGACTGCCGGGACAGATTCTTTCTGCTGTCTTTGGAGGAAGCATACCGGTATCGGGATGAGATCTGGAATCCGGAAGGAAAGGGAAGTTCTTACAGCCGGGGGTTCTGGCTTCGGACACCGGCTTATGAGGTGGATGAAAGAGGCAGTTTTGTATATGGAAACAGGGAGTATGTTGTAGATCTTGAAAATGGATGCTTCAGACAGGCGGATGTGTCAGATGTTGGGATCGGGATCTGCCCGGCATTCTGTCTGCCGCAGGCATAGAGGGGAGAAAAGAAATGAAGAAGAGCAGAAAAAACAGAGGCAGAAAGAGCCAGATGATGTTAGCAGGGTTAGGACTCTGCATGGCGCTTGGAACACCGGTAAGAGGAATGGCAGTTTTGAGAAGTGTGGAAACAGCGGCGGAGAGAACGGCGACGGCATCGGATGCCGTGGAAAATATTGCTGTGCTCGCTGCGGATGAGGAGATCTGGGGCGCTGATGTGGGCGATATGAGCTTTTTAAGTGGAAGAACTGGGGATGGAACAAAGGAAAAGCCGTACCAGATCACAACGAAGGAGCACCTCATTGGGCTCGCTGTCCTTGCGTCCATGGGAATGGAGGTTGGAAGTGGAGAGGGCACTTATCCGGGAAATTATAAAGGTGCCTGGTTTGAGTTAGGGAAAAATATTGATCTCGGTGGAATGAACTGGATCCCTATCGGATTCTATCACACTGGGGCGGATATGCGGGCCGGAAGAGTATCGCCGTTTGAGGGGCATTTTAGCGGAAACGGAAAAACTGTGTCCAATTTCCGCATGTACCAGCCGTCCTGGGACTTTGGGGGACTGTTCGGCGCAGTGGAGAACGCGGAGATCACAGAGCTCAAGGTAAAGCCGGGGCATGTGATCACGGGAAAGGAGAATGGGGGAA
>OODE01002089.1_pt1 | contig 11210 bp, 7 predicted proteins | sample 1671771 | NCBI WGS metagenome assembly OODE01 (sample SAMN06348191, study PRJEB24527) | human gut metagenome | biome: human gut; feature: ankylosing spondylitis patient; material: feces | host: Homo sapiens | place: China | collected 2015-10 | reverse complement strand
TGATGGCTGCGGTACCGCAAGCGAACACCTCGGTGACTTCGCCGGACTTGATGTCCTCGAGCAGCTGGTCGAGGGCAATCATGGTCTCGACTACGTCGTGGCCCTTGTCCTGCAGCAGCTGAATCAGGGAGCGACGGGTCACACCCGGCAGAATGTTACCGGTCAGGGACGGGGTCTCCACGTGGCCATCCTTGTGCACGGCCATCATGTTCATGCCACCGAGCTCTTCGAGGTAGGTCTTGGTGGCGGCGTCCACGAAGCACACCTGCTCGCAGCCATTCTCAACACCCTTGTACTCGCCGAGCAGGGAGGCGGCGTAGTTGCCGCCGCACTTGGCGAAACCAGTGCCGCCAGGGCCGGTGCGGAACCACTTGTCTTCAACCCAGATGCTCACCGGCTTGACGCCGCCCGGGAAGTACGGGCCGGACGGGGAGGCGATCACGCAGTAGTCGACCTCCTGCGGGGCGCGCACGCCGAGGAACGGCTCGGAAGCGAACATGAACGGACGCATGTACAGCGTGTACTCGCGGCGGGACGGCACCCAGTTGGCGTCGCGCTTGACCAGCGCGGCCACGGAACCGAGGAAGTCGTCAATCGGCAGCTCAGGCAGGTACAGACGCTTGGCGGAGTTCTGGAAACGCTCGGCGTTCGCATCCGGGCGGAACAGCCAGGTGGAGCCGTCGGCATGACGGTAAGCCTTGAGGCCCTCGAAGCACTCCTGTGCGTAGTGCAGCACGGAAGCACCCGGATCCATCTTGAGCGGTGCGTACGGTTCGACGCGGCGGTCGGACCAGCCTTCGCCCTTGGTCCAGGTCATGTGGGTCATGTTGTCGGAGAACACCTGGCCGAAAGCCGGCTTGTCGATGAGGGACTGACGCTTCTCATCGGATGCGGGGTTGTCGTTCGGCAGTACGGTGAACGGTTCGGCGAGCTTGTCGAGCGCTGCCGGATCGTGGTGCGTGTTTTCAGTCATTACTAGCTACTTCTTCTTGACTTTGGCGGCCCGAAAGCCACCATATGGGGTGTGTGCTGTGCGCTTGTGGCGCGAGCTCTGTTGCATACTTTTGCACACCCATGTGTTACTCGTGTGGCAGAGTTCACATGGTGAAAAACGAAGAAGCCCGCACCGTTCTCAACGGCTGCGGGCTTCCACGTTTCAGTTATGTTCTGAATTGTTCGCTATCGAAGCGATCGACTCACTTGGCGTCGGCAGCCGGAGCAGCAGCGTCGGCAGCCGGAGCAGCAGCTTCCGGAGCGGCGGTGGACTCAGAAGCATCTTCCGGCACCTCAACGGTGACGACGGACTCTTCCGGGTCCTCAACGTCGAGCTCAACGCCTTCAGGCAGAACAACGTCCTTAGCGAACACCTTGGTGCCGTCGGTTAGGCCCTCGACGCTCACAACGATCTTCTCAGGCAAGTTGGCGACGTCAGCGCGAACCTTGAGCTCCTGAATGTCGACGAATGCCACAGCAGCGCCCTTCGGGGTGCCTTCAACGAAGACCGGCACCTCGACGTCGATCTTCTCGCCGGCCTTGACCTCAAGGAAGTCAACGTGCTCGATGATGCGCTTGACCGGGTTCTTCTGCACGTCCTTGACGACGGCCATCTTGGTGTTGCCGTCGAAGGCGATGGTGAACAGGGCGTTGGTGTGACGCAGGGCCAGGGTGGTCTCGCGCATCGGCAAGGTCACGAAGGCGGGCTCTTCGCCGCCGGCGTAGATGGTGGCCGGAATCTTGTTGGCAACGCGCAGACGACGAGCAACGCCCTTGCCGAACTCGGAACGGGCCTCGCCCTCAAGCTTAATGGTGGTAGCCATAATGGATACTCCTTGTAGTTTCGTTTCGTACTGTCTCGCTCAGACGCCACGACGCGCCGAAAGACACCCTACAAGGAGTGAAATACGCCGAGTCGATAACGGAAGCTGTGTCATGTGTCAGCACGCACACTTCCCTCGCCAAAGCAACAATTGTCAAGTATACGCCAACTCCGGACTTTGGCGCGGTGATGCTTCGATGACACTGCATCCCGGCCGTCCCAGCCACGTCAACGTACGGTTTCCGCGAAATAATCCCTAACTTTGTGAAGAACGTACGCTTACCCGTTCTCATCGTACGGTTTCCGCGAAATCGTCCGCCATTTCGTGAAAATCGTACGCTCAGCGACACTCAGTGTACGGTCTTTCACGAAGTTGGGGATGATTTCGAAAATAACGTACGATGGTGAGTACCGTATCGGGAGGTTGATATGACTCGTTCGGACGACGTCATCAATGAGGATGGCCATGACGTCATCGCCACACACACTCGCGTTGTCAGGGGTATGGCTGCGGCACTTGCCGCGATAGCCGCCACAGGAGCCGGCGTCACAGCCGCGGCCGCCAACGTCATGTTCACGTTCGCGCTGGACACCAAAGCCAAACGTTCGATGTTCAACATGCCGCACGAGGAGACGCCGAAAGGCATCGAATTCGACATGTCCGAGCAGCTTGAGGCCGCCCGGTGGTTCGAGGAGGCCAAGCAATCGGTCACGCTGCGCAGCCATGATGGATTGAAACTCCACGGCTGGCTGTTGGACCCGGATTGTTCCGACCCACAGCCGCATCTATACGCGATCTGCTGCCATGGCTATGCCGGAGAGCCCGCGGAAATGGCCAAATGGGCGCATCGCTATGCGCAACTCGGTTTTACGGTCCTGCTACCCGCGCAGCGCGCCCATGAGTTGAGCGAAGGGCGTTACGTGGGTATGGGATTGCTGGAAAGCGACGATCTGTTGGGCTGGGTTTCGCTGATCACCGCAGCTGATCCGGATGCACGCATTCTGTTGCATGGCAATTCGATGGGCGCCGCCACGGTGATGATGGCGGCCGGCGATGCGCGACTCCCCCGCAATGTCATCGCCGCGATTTCCGATTGCGGATACAGTTCCGTGGTCTCGCAGTTTACGGATAATGCCGAGGAGATGTTCCGTTTGCCGCACTCGTTGGCCGCGCTGCTGGTCAAAGTGGCCAGTCATGTGTCTGAACGCAAGGCCGGATACCGGTTTGAGGACGCCTCCTGTGTGAAGGCATTACGGCACGCGACTATTCCGATGATGTTCATTCATGGTGGAGCGGATACTTTTGTCAATCCGAAGTATCTGGACATCAATTACAACGCCTGCGCCAGCATCGACCGCGAGAAGCTGCTGATTCCCGGCGCCGACCACACGATGAGCGCCAGCACCGATCCGGACCGCTATTGGCGTCGCGTTAACAGCTTTGTTAAGCGGGTGTTTGGGCTGTAGTAGATATAGAGCTCGGCTCCCCTCTGGGAGGGGAGCTGCCAGCGAAGCTGACTGAGGGGAGCACCCGTGTATGGGCTACTCCCCTCAGTCTCACTCCGTTCGACAGCTCCCCTCACAGAAGGGAGCCAAGAATGGTTACGCGAGCAATTCCTTGACGGCGGCGATGACGGACTGCAGACTCTTCTTCGCGTCACCGAACAGCATCTGGGTGTTGTCTTCGAAGTAGAGCTCGTTCTGGATGCCGGCGTAGCCCATACCGCGGCCGCGCTTCATGACCACGACGTTCTGGGACTTGTCGACGTCGAGAATCGGCATGCCGGAGACCGGGGTGCCGGGACGGCGAGCAGCCGGGTTGGTCACATCGTTGGCGCCGACGACCAGAGCCACGTTGGCCTGCGGGAACTGCGGGTTGATCTCATCGAGATCCACGAGCTCCTCGTAGGGCACGTTGGCCTCGGCCAGCAGCACGTTCATGTGGCCAGGCATACGGCCTGCGACCGGGTGGATGGCGTAGGAGACTTCCACGCCGTGGCCCTTGAGCAGTTCGCCGAGGTCGGCGAGCTCGCGCTGGGCCTGAGCCTGAGCCAGACCGAAGCCGGGCACGAAGATGACCTTCTGCGCGTAGACGAGCTGAACGGCCAGATCGTCCGGCGTGGTCTCCTTCATGGTGCCTTCCGGACCGTCGCCAGCAGCGGCGGCGTCAGCACCACCGCCGAAGCCACCGGCCAAGACGGAGAGCAGCGGGCGGTTCATGGCCTGAGCCATGAGGATGGACAGGGTCACACCTGCGGAACCGACGAGTGCGCCGGCCACGATCAGGGCAACGTTGTCAATCGCCAGACCGGACATAGCCACAGCCGTACCGGTGCAGGCGTTGAGCACGGAGATCACCACCGGCATATCGGCGCCGCCGATCGGAATCACGAAGACCAAGCCGTAGCACAGGGCGAACACGGTGGTCAGAATCGACCACAGCAGACGCTGTTCGGGCTGGACGCACAGCATGACCAGCGAGGCGACGGACAGCACGGCGAACAGAATGTTCCATACGCCCTTGCCCGGCAGGTTCAGCTTCTTGACCCACTTGATACCCTGCAGCTTGCCGGCTGCGATGAGCGAGCCGGTGAAGGTCACAGAACCGATGAGAATACCGAGACCAGCGGTGATGAGCACCACGATGTCCGGGGTGCCTTCCTTGGTCAGGATGTCGTTCAGGGCCACGAGTGCGGCGGCGCCACCACCCACGGTATTGAACACGGAGACCAGCTGCGGCATATCGGTCATCTTCACCTTCTTGGCGGAGACGACACCGGCCACGGCACCGATCAGGATGCCGACGACCAGCACCACCACGGCGACAATGTTCACGAAGCCCTTGGCGAAGAGCACGATGAACGCCATGAGCACGGCCACGACCATGCCGAACGCGGAGATCTGGTTACCCTTGCGGGCGGTCTTCGGCGAATTCATGAAATGCAGACCGACCACAAACAGGACGGCAGAGAACAGGTAGACGAACCAAGCGACGATGTCGATGGCGCCAACGGTTGCGGAGGTCATTACTTCGACTCCCCCTTCTTCTCGTTCTTGCTGGACTTGAACATCTCAAGCATGCGGTCGGTGACCACGTAGCCACCAACGACGTTCATGGTGCCCAGCACAGCGGCCAGGAAGATGAACACGTAGGCCAGCGGGCTATTGGCTTCGGCTGCCACGATCACAACGCCGACGATGACGATGCCGTGGATGGAGTTCGCGCCGGACATAAGCGGCGTGTGCAGGGTGGCGGGCACCTTGCCGATGACCTCGATGCCGATGAGCAGCGCGAGGACGAACAGGGTAATGGAAACGACGAGAGTAGGCATGGTATTCCTTCTTCCTTACTTCTCGGACTTCTCGGCATCGGCAGCAGCTGCCGGGGCGGCGGCGCGGCCGGCAACCACCAGCGCGTCATCGAGTTCTTCGGTGAGATCCTGGCCGAGCTTGCCGTCACGCACGAAGTGCACGAGGATGTCGGCCACATTGCGCGAAAGCAGGTTGGATGCGGTGGTGGCGACGCCGGAGGCCAGGTAGGGAGCGCCGATCAGCTTGACACCGCCCTCGGTGACCTGCTCACCAACGGCGGAGCCTTCGACGTTGCCGCCGAGGTCGGATGCTGCGCAGTCCACGATCACGGCACCACGCTTGAGACCCTTGACGCCGGCTGCGGTGAGCAGCACCGGGGGCTTACGGCCCGGGACCTTGGCGGTGGTGATGATGATGTCAAAGCCGGCGGCCTTTTCGTCGACGGCAGCCTGCTGCTGAGCCTGCTCTTCGGCGCTCAGCGCGCGGGCATAACCGCCCTCGCCCTGGCCCTTGGAGAAGTCAAGTCCCAGATCAAGGAACTTCGCGCCGAGGGACTCGACCTCGCCCTGGGAGGCGGGACGCACGTCGTACGCGGTGACGACCGCGCCAAGACGCTTCAGCGTACCGATGGCCTGCAGGCCGGCGATGCCGGCACCGAGCACCAGCGCCTTAGCCGGGCGAATCGTGCCGGCGGCGGTGGTCATCATCGGCAGGAAGGAACCGTAAGCATCGGCGGCGGTGATGGCTGCCTTGTAGCCCATCACGGAGTTCTGAGAGGTCATCTCATCCATGGACTGGGCGCTGGAAAGCTTACGGGGCAGCTTTTCGATGGCGATGCCCACCAGACCGGCCTTCTCGAGCGCGGCCACGTAATCGGCATCGGTGAAGGAACCGAGCATGCCAATGACCCACTGGCCGGCCTTGAGCTTGGCCACGGTCTCGGCGGACGGTCGGTCCACAAAACCGAGCGCGTCGGCTTCGGCGAGCACCTCGTCACGGCTGGTCACCTTCGCACCGGCCTTTTCGTAATCCTCATCGGTGTAGTCGGCAGCAATGCCGGCACCTGCTTCAATCAGTGAGGAGACACCGCTCCTCTTCAGCCGGGTGACGATATCCGGCGTCAGCGCGACGCGGGATTCCGTTTCGGACGTTTCGTTCAAAACGCCGAACACCACGGTGGCTTCTGGGTTTTGCGCCATGAGAGCCCTTTCTTGTTCTGCTTCAAAATGGACATGGTTATCCGCATAGTAAGTGTAGCCGGAAGGTAAAGACCATGACTTGAGATTCCGCCAATCGAAACAGAAACGAACCCGAAATTAGTGAGAAATACGAATGTGTCCATGTGCATTGCGGATGAATTGCTCGGAAGCCGTCCAACAATCACCTGGCATCGATTAGCAACCAACCGCTCAATAATTATCGACAATCACCGTTTCGCAGCTCACGGTTACTCAACAATATCGGGACCTGTGCAATATTTTGCCACGCACTCCCCTAACCAGCCAGAATCCTACGGTTGCGTAAGGTGACGAGTTCGGTTTGGGCGATTACAATTTGAACTTTGAGAAGCGTTCGCCTCATGGCTGGACGACACTGAAAGGTTTACAGGAGCAAGACTTGTCGGTTATCAATTCCTTCACGCAGCACACTATCAATCTCACCCGTAAGGCGCTCAGGTTGGGATCCGACTTCGTCCACCCGGTCCACGACGACACTCCGGACGAGCCCGATTACCTGTCTAACGCCGACGTGCCGGTCGAGGCCAATATCGCTTTGCCTCACAGCGACGATTGGGACGACGGCCACCTGACCGTCACCGACATCGACCCCGTCACCGGCCTGCTCACCACCTCCACCGAAGGCAATCCGCCGCTGGACGAAGGTACGTCCATCTACGACCTGTATGCGGACCGCGCCGAACGTATGGGCGATGAGCCGCTGTACACCTACAAGTCCGGCAACGATTGGGTGACCGTCACCGCCAACGAGTTCCTGGCTGACGTGCGTGCCGTGGCCAAGGGCCTGATTCATTACGGCCTGAAGAAGGGCGATGCCGTGGCATTCATGTGCCGCACTTCCTACGACTGGGACCTGACCGACGCGGCGATCATGGCCTGCGGCGGTGTGCTGGCCACCGTCTACGACACCGATTCGGCCGAGCAGATTCGCAACATCGTCAATAATTCCGACGCCCGCCTGCTGATCGTGCAGGATACGGACATGCGCGAGAAGGCGGATGGATCCGTCGAGGAATGCCCGTCTTTGGAGCACATCATCACCATCGAGACCGGTGGCTTGGACGAAATCAAGGCCTATGGCGTCGGCATCTCGGACGAAGAGCTGGACGAGCGCATCGACTCGGTCAAGAAGACCGATCTGTGCTCCATCGTGTACACCTCCGGTTCCACGGCCGCGCCGAAGGGCGTGGAAATGACCCATGAGCACTACTGCCAGACCGCGCTGAATCTGCCGACCTACATGCCCGAACTGCTGCACGACAAGAAAAACACCATCCTGTTGTTCCTGCCGCAGGCCCATTCCTTCGCCCGCGCCATCAACTACATCGTCGTGGCCTCGAACGTGCACATCTATATCGCAGCCGGCATCAAGACGCTGATCAGCGACCTGCAGGTGGCCAGGCCATCCATCATGATCGTGGTGCCGCGTGTGCTGGAGAAGGTGTACAACGCCGCATCTCAGAAGGCCGGACACGGTCCAAAGGGCGTGGTGTTCGCCTCCGCCGTGGTGGCTGCGCAGAACTATATGAAGGAAGTCTCCACCAATGGCAAGGCGGGTGCACTGACCCGCACTCGCCGCGCTGCCTTCGATCCGATTGTCTACTCTTCGCTGCGCGAAGTGCTCGGCGGTCGCGCCAAGTGGATTGTGGCCGGCGGTGCCCCGCTTGACCCGGAACTGCTGGCCTTCTTCCGTGGCGCGGGTGTGCCTGTATACGAGGGCTATGGTCTGACCGAGACCACCGCACCGTGCGCGTTCAACCCGCTGGGTACGCCGTTCCACGCTGGTTCCGTGGGCATCGCATTCCCCGGATTCTCCCTGCGCATCGCCGAGGACGGCGAAATTCAGGTCAAGGGTCGTGCCGTGTTCCCGCGCTATCACAAGAACGACGAGGCCACTGAGCTGTCGTTCACCGAAGATGGCTGGTATGTCACCGGCGACTTGGGCCGTATCGACAACGATGGCTTCCTGTACATCACCGGTCGTAAGAAGGATCTGATTATCACTGCAGGTGGTAAGAACGTCTCCCCCGGCCCGATCGAGGAAGTCATTCAGCGTTGCGAGTTCGTCTCCCAGGCGCTGGTGCTGGGTGATAAGCGTCCGTTCATCTCCGCATTGGTGACGCTGGACGAGGAGTCGCTGCGCCCGTGGCTGGCCGCCAAGGGTCTGGACGAGAACATGCCGCTGGAGGATGCCGCCAAGAACGCCGCCGTGCGCGCCGAAGTGCAGAAGTGGGTCGATCAGGCCAACGAGGGCGTCTCCCGCGCCGAGTCCGTGCGCAAGTTCATCATCCTGCCCGAGGAGTTCACTCAGGAAAACGGCCTGATGACCGCTTCCATGAAGGTGATTCGTCCCAAGGTCATCAAGCGCTACTCCACCCTCCTCAACACCCAGATGTACACGAAGCGGAAGTAAACCGTATAGCAAAAGCTCCCTCTGACGAGGGAGCTTTTTTCGTCTATACGCCTTAGAAGCCCAGGCGCTCCAGCTGCTTGGGGTCGGACTGCCAGCCTTTGGCTACCTTGACGTGGAGGTCGAGCTTGGCTTTTTGGCCGACGATGCGGTTGACCGGGGTGCGCAGCTTCTTCTTGACGTAGGTGAGGTTCGAGGCGCCCTTGCCGATGATGATCGGCTTCTGGGAGTCACGCTCCACGTAAATGGACACGTTGACCTGCGCCTTGCCGTCATAGCCCTGACCGGTCTCGTTGTCTTCCGGATAGTCGATGGAATCAACCACCACGGCCAGCGAATGCGGCAGCTCGTCGTCCAGGGTCTCAAGGAACGCACCGCGCACGAGTTCGGCGATGGTGTCTTCCGGACGCTCCTCGCTGATCTGATCGTCCGGGTACATCTGCGGACCCTCGGGCGTGTGCTCAATGAGCACGTTCTTCACTTCAGCCAGATTGTCGTGCTTCAGAGCGCTCACCGGCACGATGTCCGAGAAATCGGCGAAATCGTTGATTTCGATGAGCTTGTTGATGAGTTGCTGACGGCCAAGCTCGTCGATCTTGGTGACGATGGCAATCAGCGGGATGCGCCACTTGAACGTACCGTCCTCACGCTTGGTGGCGAAGTCGGTACGCAGTCGGGAGAGAATACGCTTGTCGCCGGGGCCGATTTCCTGATCGGCGGGCAGCAGGAAGGCCACCACGTCCACATCGGCCAGAGATTCGTCGACCACGTCGTTCAGACGCTGGCCGAGCAACGTACGCGGACGGTGAATACCGGGCGTGTCCACGAGCACGAGCTGCGCGTGGTCGGCGGTCAGGATGCCGCGGATCGCCTTACGGGTGGTTTCCGGGCGAGAGGATGCGATGGCGATCTGCTTGCCGATCAACGCGTTGATCAACGTGGATTTGCCGACGTTCGGGCGGCCGACCACGGCCACGAATCCGGAGCGATACGGCACGTCCTGCTTGGTCACGTTCGCCGTTTCACCGGTCGCGTCGACTTCGGCAACGCCGGCAACATCGGAAGCATCGGTAACGTCAATGTCATCGACGTCGTTCGTGCTGTTGTTCTGATCGGTCATATCACTCCTTGCTGGCGGTATCATCGCCTTCGACGGGCTCGCCGTCAGTTTCCTCATGGGTCTTGTTATTTTCCTCGCCGCCCTCGACGTGCGCCGGTTCTACGACGATGGTGGACACCTTCTTGCGGCGTCCGGCGGAGTCCACGGCGGTCAGTCGCAGACCGCGCGTCACGGCCGAGGCACCGACAATCGGCACTCGGCCCAGAATCTTGGTCAGCAGGCCGTACACGGTATCGACATCGTCCTCATCAATGTCGATCTCGAAGATCTCCTCCAGATCGGCAATCGGCGTACGGGCGGGCATCTTCCACTTGTTGTCTCCGATTTTCTCCGGCTCAGTACGCTGGGTGCGGTCGTGCTCGTCTTCCAGCTCGCCGACGATCTGTTCGATGGCATCCTCGATAGTCACCATGCCGGCGATGCCGCCGTACTCATCGACCACCACGGCCACATGCTGGCGGGAACGCTGCATCTCATGGAACAGGTCGTCCACCGGCTTGGATTCGGGAACAAGCAGCGGCTGCCGGACGATGGATTCGACCGCGCGCTCCATGGCCGCCGGGTTGAAGGCGGTGGCACGCACGGCGTCCTTCAAATAGGCCACGCCGATCAGGTCATCCACATCCTCACCGATCACCGGCACGCGGGAGAAGCCGGAGCGGGAGAACAGTTTCAGCGCGGAAGACAGTGTGGAGTCGCGCTCCATGCAGATCATATCGGTGCGCGGCACCATGATCTCGCGAGTCAACGTATCAGACAGGGTGAGCACGTTGCGCAACATTTCGGAGACTTCCGGATCGAAGTCGTTGGACTCCACCAGTCGGTCGATGGCGGCCTTGCCCTGCTCGAGCTGAATCTTCTCAAGCTCCTCGTCGTCGGACAGATCGGAGTCCTTGGAGCGGCGGCCCGGTCCCTTGGAACCGGACTTGTCGCCACCGATGCGTGCGAACGGCGTGAGCTTGGTGGCCAACGACACGATGCGCGAGTTGGAAATCATGATGCCGACCGGCTTGGCCATGCCGGCGGTGCGCGGGCGGACCAGTACGGAGACCACGGCTACGATAATCGCGAACAGGAATCCGGAGAGCAGTTCAATCCACAGTTCCGCACCCCACAGGGATGCGATGGAAGACACCAGTACGCCGTCGAGCACATTGCAGGCGATGCGGAAGAACGCACAGCTGCCGGCGGTGGCGTAACGGTCGGCGATGAGCCGTTGCACGCGATGAATCTTGTCGATCTTCTTCATCTTGAGGAACTGGCTTGCTTCGGAGTCGGTCTGCACCTCGAGGATGAGATTGTTGAGGCTGGCTC
>OODE01002066.1_pt1 | contig 11299 bp, 7 predicted proteins | sample 1671771 | NCBI WGS metagenome assembly OODE01 (sample SAMN06348191, study PRJEB24527) | human gut metagenome | biome: human gut; feature: ankylosing spondylitis patient; material: feces | host: Homo sapiens | place: China | collected 2015-10 | reverse complement strand
ACGCCGCGCTTTGATGTCTACACGGGCGCGGGCCGTCAGGCAAACCAGGCGGTAAGCCCGGTTTTCATGAGCGTTCTTAAAACGTTTTGCATCATTGCGGCCATCTTCATGACGATCGGTGTCGCCCGTGTGGCGCTCGCCGGCGTTACGGCCCAGGTGCTCAACAGCAATGCCGCGCTTACCAACACGCTCGAGAAGGCGACCGATGAGAGCTCCGACCTGGAGGTCATGCATTCGGTCTATGGTGCCGACACGCGCATTCGCGACCTTGCGGGCGCTTATGGCATGGTGGAGCCCAGCGAGAGCGTTACACTTGATTTTTCGCAGGATGCAGCCGCGGGCGCCAGCTCGACCGCGACCGCTCAGTAACAAGACGGTAGCTGAGTATGACAAATGACTATCGCCGCGGCTCCGACCGGGGTCGCGGTTCTGGACGTCCCTCATCGCGGGGACGTTCTGGTTATCAAGGAACGGGTCGGCCATCTTACAACGCGAGACCGTCCTATGGCAACGACCCCGCGTCGCGTCTCCGTGGCTCGAGTGGTCCTCAAATGCATAACACCAGACCGCGCAAGAGCTCGTCGACCGAATGGCTCACGGGCACGCCGCTGCCCCGTCGCAAAGCCGTCATGGGCTTCATCGGGTTTGGCTTGGGCTTGGGCGTCCTTCGCCTTGCCGACTATCAAATCGTGGAAGCCGATAAGTTACGCGACCGTGCCGATGCACGTCGCTTGCTTGCGCAGACGCTGTATGCCAAGCGCGGTACCATCTACGACCGTAACGGCAACGTGTTGACGTCGTCGGTCGAATGCCGCAACATCGCCGTGAATCCTCAGCTTATCGAGGACGTTGACAAGACGGTCTCGGCACTGGTCAAAGCTACGGGCATCGATAAGAAAACCTGTCGTGATCTCGTTATGTCCGATGGCACCTGGGTGTATATCAAACGCCAGGTGGACGAGGACGATGCTGCGGCGCTGGAGAAGAAGAATCTGCCCGGCGTGCTCTTTGAGCAGGCCATGAAGCGCGTATATCCTTATGGCAACCTGGCATCGCAGGTGCTTGGCGTGGTAAACGTGGACAACGACGGTCTGACGGGCCTGGAAAAACAGTACAACAAGCTTTTGACCGGAACGAACGGTTCGCTGGTGCGCGAGCGGGCGAGGGACGGTAGCTATATCGCGGGCGGCGCCTATAAAAAGGTGGCGGCGGTTGACGGCGTGGACATCGTGACGACGCTCGATGTCAATATCCAGCGTGCCGCCGAGGACGCCCTGGCCGAGGCAGTCGAAAAGACCAAGGCCAAGAATGGCTCGGCCCTGGTCACCGATCCCACGACGGGCGAGATTCTGGCGGCATGCTCGTATCCGACATATGACCAGACCGATCTGGAAAACGCCAAGACCGAGGACATGAACTTGCGTCTGGTTACCGATGCCTACGAGCCCGGCTCGGTCTTTAAGACACTTGTGGCCGGTGCCGGCTTCGACTTGGGCGCCGTGCGTTCGAGCACGTCGTTTGAGGTGCCGGCGAGCATTAAGGTCGGCGACGACACCGTTACCGACGCCGATAAGCGCGACTACACCATGACCATGGACGTGCGTGAGATGATGCGCCGTTCGTCCAATGTGGGCTTTGTCCTGGTGGGACGCAAGATCGGTGCCGATGATTTTGCCACCTATGTGGACAAGTGGGGCATCGGTCATAGCTCCGGTGTCGATTTTCCGGGTGAGAGTCTGGGTATCGTCAAGGAGCGCGACCAGTACGACGGCGCCACGCTGGGCTCGATGAGCTTTGGCCAGGCGCTGTCCGTCTCGCCGATTGAGGTCGCACGTGCCGTGGGCGGCATCGCGAACGGCGGCGTGATGATGACTCCGCACTTCTATAAGTCCAGCAAGGGCGATGAGAAGGACTGGGGCGAAGGCGAGCGTGCGATTTCGGAGGACGCTGCCGCCCAGGTGACATCGTGCATGCAGACGGTCGTGTCCGAAGGCACGGGCGTTGGCGGTGCGGTCGATGGCTATGACGTGGCGGGCAAGACCGGTACGGCCGAGCGTGCTGACGAGAACGGGGGTTACCTCAAGGAGAACTATATGTCGTCCTTTATGGGCTTTGCGCCGGCACAATCGCCCAAGGTGCTGTGCTATATCACACTCGATGGAACACCGAGCGGCTCGGATGCCGCCGCGGTGCCATTCCAGTCCATTATGGCCAACGCGCTCGACGTGCTGGGCATCCCGCGCACGAAGTAGGGGGTTACAATCTTTGGGGCATGGTTTGTTGTCCCATATGAGGGGTGTTCACATGCCCTGCACCACGCGCGCATGGCACTGGGATACAATACGCCGATAGCATTATTAGGTTTACAGGGGAGCTGCAATGATAGAGATCGCCGTCAACAACCTCGCGGCCTCAACGGGGGCCCGAACCGTGACGGAAGAAGTCGATCGAGTATGCCGCGGGTGCGTTATCGACTCGCGTCAGGTCGAGGAGGGGACGATCTTTGTCGCCTTCCCCGGCGAAAAGGTCGACGGCAATGATTTTGCCTCCCGTGCCATCGAGTCGGGTGCCGGTGCCGTCGTGATGACGCGCGAGCCCGATGCCGAGCTGGTTTCGCTGGCGCAGGACAAGGGATGCGCCATCTTGCTGACCGACGACCCCGAGGAGTTCTTGCTGCGCCTGGCGCATGTATATCGCTTGGAGCTTGGCTGCCTGGTCGTCGGCATTACCGGGTCGATTGGCAAGACGACGACCAAAGACGTGCTCGCCGCCGTGCTCGCCAAGCGTTATCGCGTCTGGGCCACGAAGGGCAATTTCAACAACTTGATCGGCATGCCGCTCACGGTGCTTTCCGCTCCGGCCGATACCGAGGTTCTGGTGCTCGAGATGGGTATGAACCATTTTCATGAGATTGAGCGCCTGTCCCAGTCTGCCAACCCCAATCTTGCCATTGTGAGCAAGATTGGAACCTCCCACATCGGTATCCTGGGCAGCCGCGAGAACATCGCCCGCGCTAAGGCCGAGATCGTTCAGGGCATGTGCGCCGCCGGCGACTTCTCGCCGTTGCTGGTTTTGGGCGGCGAGGACGACTTTACGCCGTTCATTCGCGATACGTTCGCCCAGCCTGCGGGTATTGACGTGATGCTGGCCGGTGTCTCGGACGACGACGAGGTCCGCGCACGCGACATTCGCGTCGACGACGAGGGCCATCCGGTCTTTACGCTCGACTTTGGTCAGGGCGACACGGTCGATACCATGCTGGCCATTCCCGGCGTGCAGTCCGTGCCCAATGCCGTCAAGGCCGCCGCGATCGCCTATCGTCTGGGCGTGACGCCCGAGCAGATCGATGCTGCCTTTAGGGGCCTTACGATCACCGGCCACCGTCAGGAGATCAAGCGCGCCAAGAGCGGAGCACGCATCATCGACGACTCCTACAACGCCAGTGCCGAGTCTATGGCTGCCGGCCTCGATTTGCTGTGCTCGCTTATCTGTGACGGTTCGCGCATGGCGATCTTGGGCGAGATGGGCGAGATGGGCGACGAGGCTCCCCGCATGCATGAGCTCGTGGGCGCCTATGCCGCCGCCAAGAAGCTCGACATGCTCGCGTGCGTCGGCGGCGAGCTGGCTCAGCTCATGGCCGATGCCGCACGTATGATGGGTATGGATGAGGACCGCATCCAGGTGTTCTCCGATTATCAGCAGGTGCTCGACCGCATGGGCGGCGCGCTTGAAAATCATGATGTTGTACTGGTCAAGGGTTCCCGTTTCGTTGAGCTCGACCGCTTTGTGGAAGGTGTGTGCTAGCCCATGTTCGGCAATCCCTCGTATCCTACGTATCAGGCCTTTTTGGGACTTGGCATCGCTGCCGCCATTGCGTTGCTGCTTATGCCGTGGTGGATTAAGCTGCTCAAGGTCGAGGGTATCGGCCAACAGGTCCGAGCCGACGGCCCCAAGCGTCATTTGATTAAACAGGGTACGCCCACCATGGGCGGCGTCATCATCCTTGTCGCGATCTCGCTGACCTGCCTGCTGATGGGCAAGCTCACCACCGAGCTCGTGCTCGTGCTGCTTGCCACGCTGGCCACCGGCGTTCTGGGTCTCATCGACGACCTGACCTCCGTCACGCATGGTCGCTCGCTCGGTCTGACGCCTCACGCCAAGATGATCGGTCTGACCATCATCTGCGTCACTTTTACCGTGCTCGCCGTCAATTGGTGCGGCGTCGCCCCCGAGATTCGTTTTCCCGGCGGCCTGACGATTGACCTCGGTGTTCTTTCGACCACCATCTGCGGCCTTTCGTTCCCGTGGCTCTACATTGTATTTTGCTGGCTGATGATTGCCGGTCTTTCCAATGCCGTGAACCTGACCGATGGTCTGGACGGTCTTGCCGGCGGCACTTCCATGATCGCCATGCTCGCCATGGCCGCCATGGCGTTTTTGCACGGTGACGTGAACCTGTCCATCTTCTGCACGGCGTGCGCCGGTGCCTGCCTGGGCTTTTTGTGGTTCAATTGCTACCCGGCGAGCATCTTTATGGGCGATACCGGCTCGCTTGCTCTGGGTGCCGCGTTTGCCTGCACCTCCATCATGACCAACACCGAAGTCGTTTCCCTCATCATCGGCGGTCTGTTTATCGTCGAGACCCTGTCGGTCATGATTCAGGTTGTCTATTTCCACTTTACGCACAAGCGCGTCTTCCTTATGGCGCCCATTCATCATCATTTCGAAAAGAAGGGCTGGGCCGAGACCAAGGTCGTTATCCGTTTTTGGATTATCGCCGCGGCCTTTGGTGCCGTTGGCCTCGCCCTGTTCTTCCAGTTGGGATAGTGGTCTTTCATGCCTCTTGCTGATGTCTTTAGCCTGCTTGTTTTGGGGCAGGGTAAATCCGGTCTCGATGTCGCCCGTTGGGCGTTGGCTCACCCCGAGCGCGTGAGCGCCACGACCGTGTATGGCGGCGGTACCTCCGAGCCCAATGACGCCACACGTGCGCTCGAGGCGCAGGGCGCGTCGTTTGTCTACGGCACCGAGCAGGTCGAGGGTGCCTATGACGTATGCGTGACATGCCCGGGAATCTCGGAGTTCTCGGCTTTCTTTAAGGCCGGGCGTGAGCATGCCGCTCAGATTATGGGCGAGCCCGAGTTTGCCTATCGCCTGTCTCCCCAAAATTGGATCGCCATCACGGGCACCAACGGCAAGACAACTACCACGTCGCTGACCGATTATCTGCTCAAGGCCGCCGGTGAAGCCAGCGTGGCCGTCGGCAATATCGGTGAGCCGCCGGTGAACGAGATCGACGGCCGCGCACACAATGAGTGGTTTGTGGCTGAGCTGTCGAGTTATCAGATTGCTACGACCGCCGAGCTTCATCCTCGCGTGGCGGTGCTGCTCAACATCACGCCCGACCACCTGGGCTGGCACAAGAGCCACAAGAACTATGCGCTTGCCAAGATCAAGTTGTTCGAGAATATGGTCGACGACGACCTCGTGGTTATCGACGTTGAGGATGCCGGCATCCATGAGTTCGATGAGTACATCTATACGCCGGGTCGCCGCATCTGCAAGGTCGCTTTTGACGAGCCCGAGGGTGCAGACGCCGCCTTTGTGCGCGATGGCAAGATGATCGTGCGCCTGAAGGGCGTCGAGACCCCGCTCATCGCTACATCCGAGCTCAAGATCTCGGGCCATCACAATGTCATCAATGCCTTATGTGCCGCCACGGCTGCTCTGGCCGTCGGTGCCGATCCCGAGGGCATTTGCCGCGGTTTGGCATCGTTCCAGCCGCTCGAACACCGCGTGGAACCCTGCGGCGAGATCGATGGCGTGCGCTATGTCAACGATTCCAAGGCAACGAACACCGATGCGGTCGAAAAGGCCCTGACGGCGTTTCCCGACGACGATGTGATTTTGCTGCTTGGCGGCCACGACAAGGGTACGCCGCTTGCGGACTTTGCCCGCGTCGTTATGGACAACGTGCGCTCGGTCGTTTGCTTTGGCGATGCGCGCGAGCGCTTTACCGCCGCTATGGACGAGGCCGATGTCGATGGTGACGTGGATATCGCCCAGGCCGATGATCTGCGCGATGCCGTTGACGTTGCCCGCTCGCTCTCGAGCCGCGGCGACGTGATTCTGCTTTCGCCCGCTTGCTCTTCGTTTGACGAGTTCTCGGGCTACGAGGAGCGCGGTCGCGTGTTTAAGGACTGCGTTGCCCAGCTTGCCGCAGCAGCGAAATCGCAAACGGAATAGGGGTTGCCGGTGAGAGAGGAGAGCCCCCGAAGTGATATGAGGAGGCCCGACTCGGACCGTGCTTCCTCGCTGCGTAGCACGCCGCGTTCCGGACGCGGCGGGCAGACGTTCAGTGAGCGCTATATTGCCGGCGTCCCCGCCCGCATCATGCGCCCCCGTTTGATATTTATGGCCTGCCTGTTTAGCTTGGTTTGCTTCGGCTTGCTGATGGTGTACTCGGCATCTTCGGTCGAGGCGCTGCACGAGAATGGTTCGGCGACGTTTTTCCTGTTTCGACAGGCCGCGTTTGCCGGAGTTGGCGTGCTGGCTATGGTTGCCATCGTGCGCGTCTTGCCGGACAGTTGGTTTGGGGAAGAAGTGCTCAGGATCTTCCTCATGGGCATGATGGGGCTACTGGTTCTGGTGTTTTTTGGTGTCCTTGGTGGGCAGCGGCAGCCGTGGCGCCACGCGCTGGCTCAACATCGCCGGTATTCAGTTCCAGCCGTCTGAGTTTTTAAAGCCGTTCGCCATCGCGTATTCGGCAATCATGCTCGACCGTATCTTTTCGCCCGGCGGCAACATCAACGAGTTTCTTCGCAAGATGGGCGGCTACCTGGGAATTTCGCTCTTCCTGATCTTTGTTCAGCCCGATTTTGGTACCGTCCTGATCATTTTATTGACCCTCATATGCATGGCGTTGTTTGCGGGATTGGACCCCAAATATATCGTTTGGACGGTCGTTGCCGGCATCGCCGTCATTGCGATTGCCCTTATCGCCGAGCCGTATCGTATGACGCGTGTCCAGGTTGCTTGGAATCCTTGGGCAGACGAATATGGTGACGGCTATCAGGCCACGCTTGCCATCATGGCGTTTGCCTCGGGCGGACTGTTCGGCCGTGGTATCGGCAACTCAACCATGAAGTACTCGTATCTGCCCGAGGCGCACAATGACTACATCCTGGCCATCATTGGCGAGGAAGTCGGTTTTGTCGGAACCGTGCTGTTCTTCTTGGTGTTTGCGATGTTGGTCTACTCGGCGTTTCGCATTGCCGAGCAGGCGACTGACCGTCGCGGAGCACTTATGGCATCGGGTTCCGCGGTCATCCTTGCGGTGCAGTTTTTGATTAACGCGCTGGGCATTCTCAATGTGTTTCCCATGACGGGCAAGCCGCTGCCGTTTATTAGCTACGGCGGCTCGTCGATTATTGTGTCGCTCATGCTCGCTGGTCTGATCCTGCGCGTTTCGTATGAGAGCGCCCGTCGCGATGAGTACGACCGTCGCCGCGAGAGCTTTGCCGTTATGGATGAGAGTACCGCCGGCGTGCCCCACGTGCGTGGCGAGCGATCTTCGCGTAACGGCTTTACCGTCCTGGATGGCTCTGCGACCGAGCCGGCGGCCCGTCCGCGTCAGCGAACAGCGCCGCAAGGTCGTCCGCAGCGCCCCACTCCTCGCAATGCGGGCGGCGGATATAATCGAATCGATTTGAATTCGGACCCGTCGGCGCGTTTGCGCACCGATGACCAGGGGCCGCGTGTACGAAGGGATTACCATGACCGATAAGATGACCGTTGCTATTGCAGCTGGCGGCACGGCAGGACATATCAACCCCGCGCTCGCCTTGGCCGAGGAGCTGCGTGACCGCGGTCATCACGTTGTGTTCGTGGGCCAATCGCGCAAGCTCGAGGGTCGTCTGGTCCCCGAGGCTGGGTTTGATTTTGTGCCCATTACGGTCACGGGCTTCGACCGCTCCCGTCCCTGGACGGCGCTGACCTCGCTGTGGCGTGTCAACAAGGCCAAGCGTGCGCTCGCCAGTCATTTCTCAAAGGTCGGCAAGCCCGATGCTGCCATCGGTTTTGGTGCCTATGTCGAGGTTCCGCTGCTGGGGTGGTGCAAGGGCGCAGGCGTTCCGTATCTGCTACATGAGCAGAACTCTGTTCCGGGCCTGGCCAACAAGATGATGAACTCCCACGCCGCTCGCGTGTGCATCTCGGTGCCGGCAGCGCGCTCGGTCTTTGAGCGCGAAGGTGACCCTGACCACGTGCTCATGACCGGCAACCCCGTACGTCGCTCGGTGATCGAGGGCGATCGCGCTCGCGGCCGCAAGGCACTTGGCGTTCCCGAGGACGCTACGCTGCTGCTCGTCTTTGGCGGTTCACTCGGCGCCCAGCACCTCAACGAGCGCGTGGCTTCGCTCAAAAACGAGCTGCTTTCGCGCAAGAACCTCTATGTGTTGCATTCGACGGGTGCCGACGGCTTTGAGGAGACCGAGCGCGCTTTGGCGCTGACGCTCGAGGAGGCGAAGCGTTACCGCGTCCAGCCTTACATCGACAACATGGGCGACATGCTGGCTGCTGCCGATTTGGTGCTATCGCGTTCGGGAGCATCGAGCGTGGCCGAGATCGCTGCGCTCGCCGTGCCTTCGGTGCTCGTGCCGTACCCGCATGCGACGGCCGACCACCAAACCACCAATGCCCGTTATCTGGTCGACGCCGGGGCCGGCGTGCTCTGCGCCGATGCCGATATCGACGGTTCTGCCTTTGCCGATGAGCTGCTGCACCTGGTCGATGACGCGGCGGCGCGCGACGCCATGCGTCAGGCGGCGCGTGGTCTGGCTCAGGATAGAGCCGCCGCTCTTCTGGCGGATGCAGTAGAGGGTTTGCGTTAGTTAGACGGGATATCTTCGGTCGCCCTCGCGCTGATGCGGTAGGTGCGGTACAGTTAACGGGTTACAGGCAGTGTTTACGCAAGGAGTACACGAGCACATGGCTGATTCCCAGACTGCAACCTCCGCGCCCGAGTTTAAGAGCGCCCACTTTATCGGTATCGGCGGCGCCGGCATGAGCGGCATCGCCCTCGTTCTGCACGAGCGCGGTTATGCCGTTACCGGCTCCGACCTTAAGACGTCACGTTATATCCGCCAGCTTACCCGCGCTGGTGTGAAGGTGCATGTGGGCCATGAGGCCGCCACGATCGACGAGGTCAAGCCCGACGTGGTTGTTGTCTCCACCGCTATTCCGGAGTCCAACCCTGAACTCGTGCGCGCTCGCGAGCTTGGTATTCCCGTGTGGCCCCGTGCCAAGATGCTCTCTGCTTTGGGTCACGGCTACACCACCGTCGCTGTTGCCGGCACGCATGGCAAGACCACCACGTCTTCGATGTGTGCCACCATGCTCGACCGCATGGGTCTGGATCCGAGCTTCCTGATCGGTGGCATCGTCGAGGGCTATGACACGAACGGCAAGAACGGCTCGGGCGACTCCTTTGTCGCCGAGGCCGACGAGTCCGACAGCTCCTTCCTGTTCCTGAACCCCAACGTAGTCATTGTGACCAACGTCGAGGCCGACCACCTCGATCACTACTCGGGTATCGAGGAGATCGAGGCAACTTTCGCCAAATTCATGAGCCTGGTGGGCGAGGACGGCACCGTCATCGTCTGCGGTGAGGACCCGCATCTGGTCGAGCTCGCCAAGTCGACGGGCCGTCACGTGCTTTCCTACGGCTTTGCCGAGAGCAACGACATCGTCTGCATGCACCCGGATGTCAAGGGCATCCAGAGTGACTTTATCGTTCGCTTTGAGGACGGCACTGAGCGCGCTGTGGAGATCAAGAGCAATCCCGGTCGCCACAACATGCTCAACGCCACGGCGGTGCTCACCGTCGCCCATGTCCTGGGCCTTGACATCGACGCCGCCGCCAAGGCGCTCTCGAGCTTTGAGGGCGTCCGCCGTCGCTTTACCCACGTGGGCGATATCAATGGCATCACCGTGGTCGATGATTACGGCCATCACCCCACCGAGATCAAGGCGACGCTTGCTGCCGCTTCGTCGCTGGGTTACAAGCACGTCGACGTCGTGTTCCAGCCGCACCGCTATTCGCGCCTGCAGGCCCTGTGCGAGGACTTTGCCGATGCATTTGCCAATGCCGATAAACTGCTGCTGATCGATGTGTTCTCGGCTGGCGAGATGCCCATTCCGGGTGTCACCTCTAAGATGCTCGCCGATACCGTGCGCGCCAAGCATCCTGGCAAGGAGGTCGTGTACTGCTCCAGCCGTCTTGAGCTCAATCAGGAGCTCGAGCAGATGGTGGGCGAGGGCGACCTGCTGCTCACCATGGGTGCCGGCGACGTTACGACCGTCGGTCCCGAGTTCATTGAGTATCTGACTGCCAAGAAAGACGCTTAAGTCTAATGGGTCTGTTTAACGCCGTCATGGCGCTCTCGGGCATGATCGACACGGATGTGATCGAGGACGAGCGCCTTGCGCGTCATACGAGCTATCGTATCGGCGGCAAGGCCGACCTCTTTGTTACGTGCCATAGCTATCATGCCCTCCGCCGCGCCGTGGCGGTGCTCGATCGCGAGCAGGTGCCGTGGGTCATCATCGGCAAGGGCTCCAATCTGCTGGTTGCCGATGGCGGTTATCGCGGTGCCGTCATTTCGCTCGGACGTGAGTTCCAGCGCACGGTTGTTGCCGATGACGGTTGTACGCTGACGGTCGGTGCGGGCGTGATGTTTGCGCGCCTGGTCAACGATGCCCTGTCGCGTAGCCTCTCGGGCCTTGAGTTTGCCGTTGGCATTCCTGGTTCGGTCGGCGGTGCGATATCTATGAATGCCGGCACGCGGACCGAGTGGATTGGCTCGCTGGTTGAGGATGTCGTAACGTTTGACCCGGCATCCGGTATCAAGCATTATGCGGGGTCCGAGATCACTTGGGGCTACCGCGAATGTAGCCTTCCCCGCAATGAGATCATCCTCGAGTGCGTGCTCAAGCTTAAACCGGCGCCCAAGGCCGACATTCGCGAGCGCATGGAGCGGTACCTTACAAGGCGCAAGCGTACGCAGCCCATGGGTCGCGCATCCTGCGGGTCTGTCTTTCGCAACCCGCCCGATGCGAGTGTGGGCAAGCTTATCGAGGATTGTGGATTAAAGGGTTTTTCGATTGGCGGCGCGGAAGTTTCGCCCGTTCACGCTAATTTTATCGTTAATAACGGAACTGCCACGGCCGATGACGTTGCCGCGGTTATCAGACATGTGCACGGAAAGGTGAGGGAGGCGTATGGCATCGAGCTCAGACAGGA
>OODE01002057.1_pt1 | contig 11334 bp, 9 predicted proteins | sample 1671771 | NCBI WGS metagenome assembly OODE01 (sample SAMN06348191, study PRJEB24527) | human gut metagenome | biome: human gut; feature: ankylosing spondylitis patient; material: feces | host: Homo sapiens | place: China | collected 2015-10 | reverse complement strand
GCGCCAGCGTGACGCCGCCGACGCTTTGCAGCAACTCAGCCACGTTTGCATCGGGATTCTGACACAGGATATCGAGCAGCTCGATAAAGTCACGGATGACCTCACGCGGCGTCAAGTGCGTATCGGCTCCCACGCGGCCAAACTCAATCTTGAGGAAGTCTACCAAGTCGTTCTCGGTAAGCGTGGGCGTCCAGCCAAAGTAGCCAGCATGGATCTGCATGAGTTTTTCGATCAGCACCAGCAACTCCTCGTAGGTGAGTGGCTGCAGGCGGATGATGGGCGCGAGCATGTCCTTAAGATCCTCGCGTGCAAAGCGGCCTTGAGCGAGTCGGCTACGCAGGGCCTCGTAGGAGAACACGCCACGGCGGCGGTCTTCGATGGAGGTTGGCGTGCCGCCCATGATCATGCCCAGGTACTGCGCTTTGCCCTGGAGCGTGTCGTTGTACATGGTCAGGATCTTCTCGTAGTTGTATTGGCGTGTGATGGCGTTGGGAATCTTATACAGATTCACGAGCTCGTCGATGAGCACCAGCATGCCCTTGTAGCCGCTGCAGACCAAAAAGCGCGCAATGAGCTTAACGTAGTCGTACCAGTCGTCATCGCTGATGATGGTCGAGGAGCCCAGCTCGGCGCGCGCCTCACTCTTGGTGCGGTACTCGCCACGAATCCATTTGGTCACGCGGCTCATAGCTTCTTCGTCGCCCTCGGATACGGCCGCGCGGTAGCGGCGGAGCATGCGGGTGAAGTCGAAGCCGTGGACCATTTCCTCGAGCGGCGCCAGTTGGGCATTGACGGCAGGCTCGTCGGTATCGGCACACGAGGCGACCCAGCGATCCAGGATAAGGTTGAGCGCACCGCCCTCGGGGCGCGTCTTGGTCGATATATTGCGGATGAGCTCGCGGTAGGTGGCAAGACCCTGTCCCTGACCGCCCTGCAGGCGGCGCTCGGGCGACAGGTCGGCATCAGCGACGACGAATCCCTCGCCCATGGCGTGCGTGCGGATGGTCTGGAGCAAAAAGCTCTTGCCGGCACCGTAACGACCGACTAAAAAGCGGAAGCTCGCGCCACCGTCGGCGATGAGACTCAGATCGGTGAGCAGGGCGCGGATCTCGACCTCGCGCCCTACGGTGATGTAAGGAAGGCCGATGCGCGGGACCACGCCGCCCTTGAGCGAGTTGAGAATGACGGCGGCGACGCGCTTGGGCACGCGGGGTGCTGCGGATGCGGTATCACTCATGGTCTAGGTATCCTCTCACGTCTGCTTCGTAGTCCTCGATAATCTGCGGCCCTGCCGCGCCAAATTCAATTACGGTGTCTCCCACCAGGTCAAAGAGCGCCTCGTTGATGGTATCGACAAGCATGTCCTCACTCTTGCCCGACTGCGCCACCGCCGATGCCGTCTGCGCTGCGTTTTGCTCGAGTAGTGCTCGAAGATAGGCGTCTGCGGCGGGATCGAGTGCGGACGCGGTGTCAGCGGACGTGGGTGCTGGTGCGAGGAGCGGGGCCACGACGCCAAACTGCTCGGTGGAGATGGTCGGCTCGCTAGCCTCGTCCTGCTGCATGGTCGTCGCGACTGGTTCGGCGATCGTGCCGGCCACGGGCTTGGCTTCCCGTCGTTCGGCAACTGTCACCTCGGCATCCGCAAGCGTGCCGTCCTCGCGCTCCTCGTCGATCAAAAGCGCCTCGCGCGTTTGCGCGGCGGCGCTCCGAATGTGCCCCAGCTGACTCAGATCGATATCGATCTTGACGGGCTGGTGTGCGGCGTCCCACGAAAGCCATGCCACAATCTCGTCATCGATAATCTTGGCCAGATATTTGGGGACCTTTTCTTCCTTAAGGGGATGGGCGGGGTCCAGCGCCAGGCGCAGGCGTTGGTCGCAGGCGCGCATCATTTCACCGAGCTTGCTGCTCTTTTGCCTGCTACCGTGGATACGCATGCATTCCCAAAAGCCGTTTTGGCAGCGGTAGATATGAATAGGGTCCAGACGGTATTCGCAGTCCTCGTGGCGCTCGGGCGCAAAGAATACGGCCGACGCAAACATGGTGTAGGGCATGGCCGTCTCCTCCCCAAATAAACTCGCCACGATGCCGGTCTTTCGGTGCGTGTCATAGTAGCGCGCCATGCGGACATACACGGCGCATGCCACGTGGCGCAGATCGCGGTGGTGGCTGCGGTCGAGCCGCGAGTTACTTAGGTTGTACGTGGAGAGGGCATTGATGGCGGCCATGAGTCGTTCCTCGCGCGCCTCGTCGGGCGGAAGGGGGAGCGTGGGCTCGGAGGCCTTGTGACGCTTGGGCGCCTGGTCCGATGGCGTCGGTGCTGGTGCAAGGTCTCGTGCCGCGCGCCGTAGCTCGATAAGGGCATTATCGAACATGACGGTCTTGGAGTCGCAAAGCAGCTTGGGGTCGAGCCCGTGGAATACGGCGTAATCTTGCAGCCACACGCGTGCAAATCGGTCGATGCCGGGCTCGAAGGCGCGATAGACATCCCAAAAGGCCTTGATCTTGTTAAAACCATCGAGCGGATTATCTACGCCAATGCCGCAAATCAGCTCATAGAGATACAGAAAGGCAAAGGACGTAGACGTTTCCTCGACGGTTCCGCGACGCACTTGGGCACGCCAGGTAAAGTAGCCGCGCAGCTGTCGATCGCTCATGGCGTTGTAGGTGGGAAAGTACGACTTAAAGGTGCCGTTGTAGGGGTAGTCGTCCTCAAAGTCGGCCATCAGCAGGCCTTGGCGGTAGAAAAGCTCGGCTTCCGAAAGCCAGCGACCTGCGCCGCCTTTGGGGTCATCCTGCCAGCGCGATATCTCGCGCATTTTACGGTACTGGTCGGGGAGGAAATTCTGCATCTGTCGGCCGGTTTTGAGAATCGGCTCGTCTGCGTAGATTTCGTTTGAGAAGCGGGCGGACTGATGGGTCCGGGCCTCGGCCATAATGCGCTCGATGAGCATCTTGATGTCCTGGTCGGCCACCGCTTCTCCTCTCCTAACGCAGCTTCGGTGACCTCATATCATAGCACAGCATCAAACAGGTGTTCGAGATACTGCTGCGTAGATAGATTTAGAACAGGAGGGCGTAGATGACGGCGATGACGACGGAGGGGAGCATATTGGCCGTGCGGAAGGTCTGAGGACGGATGAGGTTGACGCCGACGCAGAAGATGAGCATGGAGCCTACGAGCGAAAGGCTGTCGAGGGCGGCCGTGGTCATGATGGGGGAGAGTGCGCCGGCAAACAGCGTGATCGTCCCCTGGAACACGGCGACGGGCAGGGCGGAGAAAATGCAGCCGCGGCCAAGGGACGCCGTCATGGTGCAGACGATGATGCAGTCCAGTGCGCCCTTGAGGGCAAGCGTTGACCAGTCACCGAGCAGACCGTCCTCGATCGATCCCACAATGGCCATGGCGCCGATACACACGGTGAGTGAAGTCGAGACAAAAGCGTTGGTGAACTCGTTATCGCCCTCGCTGCCGGTTTTGCGCTTGAGCCATTCGCCAAGGTTTTCAATGGCGGACTCCAAGTTGATGGCCTCGCCGATGAGCGAGCCGAGGGCGAACGAGACAATGAGCATGGTGGTACCGGTGGTCGCCAGCGCCTTTCCATCGATGATGAGCATCTTTTGCATGGTGCCGCCCAGGCCGATAAACAGGACGCACAGCCCCGATGCTTTCATGAGCGTGTCTTGGATGCGCGGTGTAATGAAGCGGCCGCCCGCTAATCCCAAAAGACCGCCCGCAACTAAAAGCACAACGTTGATGAGTGTTCCCAAGCCCGGCATGAGCCCTCCTGTATTGATGCCAACGTGGCAATCGTAGCAGAACGAAATGCGAGGCACATCGCGACTCATCTAATACGTTATATAAGTGGTATTAGGAATGATGCGCAGCATTTAAGCCTCAGGTGGTTGTCGGGACATAGGGATAGTAGTCAAAGCGCAGTGTCATAAGCCGCTGTGGGGATTCAATAGCCGCGGCGATGATATTGGCATCGCGGGCACGATCAAACCCTTCGAGTTCGATCTGATACGAGACGTCTTGCATAATGTCCAGACGTCGCCAGGCTAGGAGTGTGTCGCCATCGAATTCCAAGGTCTTGCCTCCGTCTGGGGCAACGGCGTATAGACGCAGTTTAGCGGTGGTTGCAGGGTCGACAACCGTGACCTTTTTAATTTCGTTTCGAGTATTCTTGGCGCCCAACAGGGTGAGCAGTGTTGGGGCCACGACCTCGCCCGATGGCAAAAAGACGACTTCGATGGATTCGGGAAATGCGATGATGGCCGACTTGCGGACGGGCTGATTGGCGGTGGCAACTTCGATGCTCGCAGCGTCGATGACCTCTGTGTGGTCGAGCGCGGCAAGCACGCAGCAGTTGCCTTCATCGATCTCTTGAGGATCAGCAAGCCCCAGACTGTCTGCGAGCTCGGAATCGTTTGGATCGTTAGCGGGCTCATTCGGTGCTTCGAGAGAAGCTGGGATGCTGTTTGTCGGCGACGGCGTGTCGCCCGCACCTGCTTCTTTGTCTGCGCTCTCTTCTTGTATGGTTGCGTTGATGGATTCGTCGTTTGAGGGGAGCGTCTTGGCGTCAAGCGCGGAGGGAAGAATTCCGATGGCTCCGGATCCGTTCCACTCCATTTCGAGAAGCGCCGGGTCGGCAAGAATGCGTTGCCTGCTTTGCGCGTGGGCATCGATTTCAATAGGGCCTGCCTCTATCCCTCGTGTAAGGCTGAGTGATCCGGCTGGCTTCTCGAAATGAGCGTCTGTGTCTTTGGTGCTGGCGGCGTAGAACAGCAGGGACGTTTCTCCCGCCGCGATGGCATCGGTGCCGGCTTTGGCCAGCCGCAACGATGCCGTGAATGAGAGAGTGGGCTGCGTGTCGTCTGCATTCGCGGCGGCGCAGCCCAGACATATACCGCCTCCTTTCTCGAAAAACGCACCGTCGAAGGCGACCTTCGCTCCGTTCGCCGAGTCATCGACCGAAGCGATGTCGATGCGCAGCTCTAAATTGCATGGATCGCCATCTGCATCGAGCACAACCGAGCGCCACGTGCAGACGGCGCACCCCGCCTGGGAGCCGTTTGCCTTGTTCGAACGATTGATATCCACGACTATCGAGCCGTCCGTATTACGACGAAGGCATCCCGAGGTTGAGATCGCGGCCTGTGCGATCGAAAAACGCTTGCACGCAATGGCGCTCGACGGATTTGGGGCGGAACTTAGGGCTGCTGGTAAGGAGTCTGCCATGACGGGAGTCGCCCAAGCGGCGACAAGCGTTCCGGTTGCGAGCGCGCCGCAGAGTGCGACGACGGGCAAAAGGTTCTTCGATGCCATGGGGTCTCCTTAGCTAATTTAGTGCGGCCTGTCCGTGTTTTGTTTCTGGCTGTGTTTGATGTGCAGACCGAGGCCGGCGGTCCCCGCGCCTGCTGCTGTGGCACCTACTGCCAAGAGCCATCGTCTGTCGCCTGTCTGCGCCAACGGTTCCTCGCGGTCGCCGCGGTCGAGCTCCGAGAGGTCGATCGTCACTTGCGTGGCGGCCTGCGCCTGTTCTTGCTGGGCAAAGGCCATGGCTGGCCCAAACGCTAGGATGCTGACGGCGGCGGCCAGGGCGATAGCCTTATGCCGTGTGCGCACCGGGCTCGACCGTCCAGGTGATCGTTGCAACCTGATCGCCTTCGCCGGTTACGCGGAAGATGTCGCGCGTGACGCGGGCGACGTTTCCGCTTGTCTTGAGCTTAATTTTGTCCGCGTCGTCGGCAATGCCCTGGTAACCCATGTCGAAGGCTGCATTCTTGGAAAGATCGAGGCCCGTCCCCTGCATTGCGGCGCTGGCGTTCTGGAGTGCGCCGTCGGGGCCGACCTTAAAGTCGATGGAGTTCTGCGCGGTTCCGGCCTTGGCGTCGGCGGCAATGGTCCAGGTGTTCATGGCGTCGATCTTCATGTTGGTGACATGGATGCCGTAGGCCGAATGATTGTCGATGGTGGTCGCGTCTTCTGAGGGGCCCTGAAGCGTGCCGTCGGCCTTGGCGACGAAGGGAATAACCGTCGGAACTTTGAACTCAACGTTGTCGATCTCGGTCCTGACCATTACTTTCGTGGTTCCAACGCGCCCGGCTGCCATAGCTGGCGTCGGGGCGGCGCCCATTGCGAGCGCGAGCGCGAGCCCTGTGCCCACGACGAGCGCTCTGACTCCGTTCATGTTCCTGGTGATGTCCATGGTCGTTCCTTTCTATTCGCCGCGGGCCGTCCCCGCGATGATTGGACGAATGCTGGTGAATTGCATGCGGTGCCGCGTCGGCCGGAAGGCTAGTTCTCGGCTTGCTCAACCCGTACCTTGACACGTGTCGGATTGCCGTGGCTGTCGAGGGTCTTTGCATCGAGTGCCTGGATCTCGATGTACGCCTCGCCTTCTTTGATGTCGCCGGCGGGGCACGTCTCGATTGTCTTGCCGGTCTCGACCACACCGGATTCGTACATGGTCTCGTCGTTTTGGATGACGCGGAATCGCTGGGGAAATTTATTGTCTTGGACGTTTTGCACGTTGACGCGCAGCTTGCCGTCCTCCTGCAGCTGAGCGACCGGCGCGACCGAAATCGTCATCATGTTGTCGCGGACGATGGCGTCGAGCTCATCTTGGATTTCCTGACGCGTTTTGCCCTCGGCCGTCGTGATTGAGGCGCCCGCTTCGGGTACGGGCTGCGACTGCCAAGCGTATAGTCCTACGGCGACAAGGGCGCAGACGATGGCCAAGCAGGCAACGATGAGCTTCTTGCGACGACCCAGGTCTGCAAAGCGGGGCGGCTTCTTTGCGCTCATGCGGCATCCTTGGCGGTATAGATGCGCGCAAAGGTGGACGGGTCCGCTCCAAAGAGCATGTGAAGCATCAGGCGGCGCGAGTAGACGAGCTCTTCGAAGTCGGGAGGGAGCTCGATGTCGTGGATATGCGCGATATGGTGGGCGAGCGCCGAGAACGACTCGGGGTCGCAGATCACATCGGTGGTAACGTGGTAGACCGTCGTATCGGGGAATGCCTCTTCGTCGAAAGGCAGGAGATGGGGATCGTCGTCGACTTCGATGGCGATGCCGTACTGGGGCCAGTAATATGCCATGGGAACCTCCCTGCTTCTGGGGCCAAAACTTCTATCGGTTTTGGCTGTCGATGCCGACGGTATCAGCCGCTACTTGACCAATTGCTGACCAAATGCTTGACGGATTGGTGTCTCCGCAGGTAAAAGGCGGCAAAAAATACTCCAACTTTTTTCGAGTGACAATCGCGCGGTCGGCGACGGCGGGGCCATATGTGTCAAAAGCATCGTCTGCCGAGGAAATCAAGCCGCTCGCCGAATTGCACGAACGTAAAAATCGCCAATTATGGAGACGGTCTCGAACACGTCGACGAAACGATGCGGTAACATCTCCCTGCAAACACTGTAGTTAGCTAAAGGGGGAGTTCGCGTGTCTGCAACCATCAAACCCTTCACCGACGAGTTCGAAGAGTATGGTCGCGATGAGTCTCGCGCATCGGGCGAGGCCTCGAACATCTCGTTTCCGACAACGGAAGACGAGGTCCGTGCCATTTTGGAAAAGCTCCATGCCGAGCGTGTCCCGGTAACGGTTCAGGGCGCCCGAACCGGCCTTGCCGCCGGTGCCGTGCCCCACGGCGGGCATATCCTCAATACTTCCCGTATGAATCGCTACTTGGGCCTTCGCCGCGATGAACAAGGCCAATTTCTGCTGCACGTGGAGCCGGGCGTTGTGCTCTCGGAGCTGCGCAAGCAGCTGAGCAAGAAGGTGCTGCCGACTGCTGGTTGGGACCAGGCATCGCTTGAGGCCTACGAGGAGTTCCAAGAGGCCCCCGAGCAGTTCTTTCCCACCGATCCCACCGAGACGTCTGCCTGTCTGGGCGGCATGGCGGCATGTAACGCCTCTGGTGCCCGCAGCTACGCCTACGGTCCCATGCGCCCGCATATCACGGGACTCCACGTCGCACTGGCTGATGGCGATTTGCTTGAGCTTCAGCGTGGCGAGGCTTTTGCCCAGGGCCGTCGTCTGTCACTTGTGACGGTGGAAGGTCGTTCGCTTGAGCTCGATCTTCCTGACTACACCATGCCCAAGACCAAAAATGCTTCGGGCTATTTTGTTGCGGACGATATGGACGCCATCGATCTGTTTATCGGCGCATGTGGCACGCTCGGCGTCATTACCGAGCTCGAGATCGCCCTGCAGGCGGCACCTTCGGTCGTATGGGGTGTGAGTTGCTTTTTCGATAGCGAAGACAAGGCCGTGTCCTTTACCGATTCCGTGCGCCCCGTTCTGTCTCACGCGGCTGCTATCGAGTATTTCGATGCGGGCGCCCTGGATATCCTGCGTCGCCAGCGCGAGCGGTCAACGGCATTTGCCTCGCTGCCGGCGCTCGACAAAGAGGCCAAGGTCTGCGTCTACGTGGAGCTCGACTGCGATGATGAAGCCCAGGCGACCGAGGAGTTGTACCACCTGGGATGGGTGCTGGAACTTGCGGGCGGCCACGACGACGCGACATGGGTCGCGCGCACCGAGGTCGATCGCGAGTACCAGCGATTCTTCCGCCACGCGGTGCCCGAGAGTGTCAATATGCTTATCGACGAGCGCCGGCGCACGGACCCCACCATTACCAAGCTGGGCTCGGATATGTCGGTGCCCAATGCACGCCTTGCCGATGTCGTGGCCCTCTATCGCCGCACGCTGGCCGAAAGCGGGCTTGAGTCTGCTGCCTGGGGACACATCGGGAACAACCATCTGCATGTGAACATCCTGCCGCGCGATGCGCAAGACTACCGTCGTGGTGGAGAGCTCTTTGCCCAGTGGGCTTCCGAGGTCACGGCCATGGGCGGTGCCGTTTCTGCCGAACACGGCGTCGGCAAGATCAAGGCGGGCTTCTTGGAGACGATGTACGGCCACGAGGCCATGGTCGAGTCGGCGCGTCTCAAACTCCAGCTTGATCCTGCCGGCCAGCTGGGTCGCGGCAACCTGTTTACGGAGAAGCTCTTGGATGAACTCGTCCAGAAAGGGGGCGCGTGAAGATGAGTGATTTCCATATGGTGGTGTGCGTCAAGGCGGTGCCCGGAAGCACCGAGGTCAAGATGGACCCCAAGACCAATACTATCGTGCGTGATGGCAAGCAGGCGGTCGTTAATCCCTTCGATGCAAGTGCCCTCGAATGTGCGCTAGCGCTGAAGGACGACTTTATCGGCTTTGGCATGGACGTGCGTGTGACGGTGGTGTCGATGGGCATCCCCGCGACCGAATCGCTGCTGCGCGACTGCATCGCCCGCGGTGCCGACGACGCGCTGCTGCTGACCGATCGCGCCTTTGCGGGCGCCGATACCCTAGCCACCACCTATGCCCTCAAATGCGGCATCGAGGCACTCGATGAGGACTTTGACCTGCTCATCTGCGGCAAGATGGCAGTGGACGGCGATACGGCCCAGATCGGCCCCGAGCTGGCCGGCGCCTTTGGGGTCCCCTGCGTGACCGACGTGAGCTGTGTGCAGAGCGCGGGATTTACGACGTGTGGCTCGCTGGCGCTCGTTCACGGCTGCGATGCCGGCGAGGAGACGGTGTACCTGGAGATGCCGTGTGCGATGACGACCGCCAAGGAGATTGGCCAGCTGCGCATGCCGAGTATTGCCGGTATTCGCGCGGCCGAGGATGCAGACGTGCGTGTGGCCAGCGCTGCCGACGTAAACGCCGATCCCTCGCGTTGCGGCCTTGCCGGATCACCGACGCAGGTCGTGCGCTCGTTTGTGCCCGACCGTGACCAAACGTGCGAGGCCGTTGAGGGAACGGCGTCCGAGCAGGCGGTAAAACTTGCCAAGATTATTGAGGGGATGGCATAGATGAGCGGGCTGATTATCGATAGCGAAGCCTGTATCGGCTGCGGTCGCTGCGTTCGCGCCTGCGCCTCGGGCGGCATTGTGGTGGAGGGTGAGCGCCCCAATCGCTGTGCCCGCGTAACCGACGGCTGTATCCTGTGCGGTGGGTGCGTCGACGCCTGCCCCGTCAACGCCATCTCGATTGAGCGCGACGAGGCCGCCGGCGCGGCAGACCTTGACGCATATCGAGACATCTGGATCTTCGTGCAGACTGACGAGCACGATGCCGTTGCATCCGTGGCCTTCGAGCTCATGGGCAAGGGGCGCGAGCTTGCCGATGCCCGCGGCTGCCGTCTGGTGGCACTGGTCGGCATGAGCCCCGAGGGCTCACTCGGGGACCTGGAGCATCTGATTTGCGCCGGTGCGGACGAAGTTCTGGTCTGTCGTGACGAGCGCCTGCGTCAGAACGACGCGGAGGTCTACGCTCGCTTGATCTGCGATTTGGTAGCCGAGCGCAAGCCCGAGGCCATTCTGTACGGCGCGACCGCCTTTGGTCGCGAGCTGGCGCCCGGTGTGGCCGTGCGCTTGCAGACGGGCCTTACGGCCGATTGCACGGTGCTTTCGATGGATACGGAGACGGGCCTGCTGCAACAGACGCGTCCGGCGTTTGGCGGCAACCTGATGGCCACCATTATCTGCCCCAACCACCGTCCTCAGATGGCAACGGTGCGCCCCGGCATCATTAAGGCGCCCGAGTTTGACTATAGCCGCTCCGGCACGATTGCCCAGGTAGTGCTAGCGGATGACGTTAAGGCCCGTGTCGAGATCTCGATTCCCGCCGAGGAGTGGGGACAGCAGGCCTCAATTGCCGATGCCGAGCGTCTAGTCGTGGTGGGCCGCGGCATCGGCTCCAAGAAAAACCTACCGCTGATGCGAAAGCTTGCCGAGGCTCTGGGTGCCGAGCTTGGCTGCACGCGCCCCGTGGTGGAGGCCGGCTGGCTGGAGTATCGCCACCAAATTGGCCAGACGGGTGTATCGGTCTCGCCCAAGCTCCTCGTGAGCATCGGTGTCTCGGGCGCTATCCAGCATCTCGCCGGCATCGGTGGGGCGGAGTGCATTGTCGCCATCAATGAGGACCCGGATGCCCCCATCTTCGGTGCCGCCCAGTACAAGGTCGTCGGCGATGCCGTTGAGATCGTTGAGGAACTGCTGGCTCAGCTCGAGTGCTAAGCGCTTGCCAGCCAGCGGCGCAGCTCGTCCTTAAGGCGGCTCCAGGTTGCCTGCGCGGCGGGGTCGGTAAAGGGTCGCGTAATGCCAAAGGGCGCGTCGAGCAGGCGGTAGATATCGCCCTGCTCGCGCGCCAGCGCGCGGCTTGCCGGATAGACAAGCTCAAACATAAAGCAGATAAGCCCCACCAAGTAGTCCGCGGGCTCATTGCGCTCATCGCGCGTGACGCAGCGGTGCTCGTCAAAGGCGGCCAGCGTCGGT
>OODE01002053.1_pt1 | contig 11374 bp, 8 predicted proteins | sample 1671771 | NCBI WGS metagenome assembly OODE01 (sample SAMN06348191, study PRJEB24527) | human gut metagenome | biome: human gut; feature: ankylosing spondylitis patient; material: feces | host: Homo sapiens | place: China | collected 2015-10 | reverse complement strand
ATAAAAATATATATTATAGGAGGAACTTATTATGGAATATCCGGTTGGCGTAGAAATGTCAAACACTTACTTATCATTTGAAGTAACAAGTGCTGCTTTAAAACTGGTACGTGATTTCATGCTTGTAAAAGAGGGAGAAAATGTAGTTATCACCGCTGATACATCTGCAGATTTCCGTGTGGTTGAGGCGGTTGCAGGTGCAGCATATTCAGTTGGTGCAAATCCGGTTATTATTCACTATCCGACTTCCGGAAAAGCGTATGAAGAACCGATTCGCCCGGTTGCAGATGCAGTAGTGCATGCAGATGTATGGATTGAGTTAGCATACTATTGCTCTATGCATACTCCTTGCTTTAGAAAAGCAATGGAGAATGGTGCAAGATTTACTTGCTTAAATGGTATGGATGTTATCATGCTGGTAAATACGGTTGGCCGTGTTGACTATGATGTCCTGATTGAATTTGGTGAGTATCTGACAGATAAAGTTCATCGCTCAAATGAAGTAATTGTTACGGATAAGAATGGAACAAATTTAGTTGGCTACAATCAGGGACGCGGCGTTAAACATTCTGGACAGAGAGCAACCAAGAAGGGCTATCCGGTTATGTTAGGCGGTCAGGTAAGCTGGTGTCCGGTAGAGGAGACTATCAATGGTAAATTAATTTTTGATTCTGCTCTGTTCCCACCGGATACATTAGGTCTTCTTAACAGCAATGTAGAGCTGACCCTGGAAAAAGGTGTTGTAACAAAAATAGAAGGCGGAAAAGATGCTGCTATCTTCGAAAAATGGCTGAATAAATTTAATGACCCGAATATGTTCCGTCTGGCTCATTATTCCATCGGCTTTAACCCGGGCGTAACCAAACCTACCGGACGTATTGTTGAGGATGAGAGACTCTTTGGATGTATCGAGATGGGTATCGGAAGTCAGGGAGCCAGCTTAATGGGAGCTTGCTGGGATGCTGCTGCTCATACAGATGGTATTGTTTCTAAACCGACGATTCTTCTGGATGGCTATAAGTTGGAAGAAAACGGAATCTATGTAGATCCGGAAGCAAGAAAATTCTGTAAAGCACTTGGCGTTGAAGGATATTAATCATTACAATGGTAGTAAACATACCTAAATAATACCTCTAATTGGGAAAGGGCGCTGTCAGAATTGTCAGCGCCCTATTATCTCAAAAGCGTTTATCCTAAATTTTCGTATCAAATTGTATGTACGGGGAGATTATATTTATGGAAAGACAATCTAAAAATGAAAAGCTGCTTCAATATTTTAAAGATATCTGCCGTATTCCGAGACAAACCGGTGACGAGGAAGCGATCAGCCAGTATCTGCTCGATTTTGCAAAAGCCAGAGGCCTGCAGGCAGAACGGGATGCCCATCATAATGTGCTGATTCGGAAACCGTCAACGATTCCTGGATATAAGGGACCAACGGTTATTGTGCAGGGTCATATGGACATTGTCTATGAAAAGAGCGCAGATAGCACTCATAAGTACGAAGATGGTATCCATGTTGTGGAAGAAGATGGTTATTTGAAATCAGCGGATGGAACCTCTCTTGGTGCTGATAACGGACTGGCAGTTGCTTATGCAATGGATTTGCTGGATCGAAATGATCTGCCGCTTCCGGCCCTGGAGATTTTAATTACTTCCAGTGAAGAAGTGGGCCTAGAGGGAGTTAAGCATCTGGAACTTACAGATGTCAAAGGAAGCTATCTGATTAATTTGGATGCAGAAGAAGAAGGTGTTTTCTTTACAAGCTGTGCAGGAGGAGTCAGAACCGATCTTTCTCTTCCGCTGAAATATACGGGCTCAACGGAAGATATTGCATATACATTGACATTATGTGGATTAAGCGGAGGACATTCGGGTCTGGATATAGCTCTTGGAAAAGCAAATGCAATTCAGCTTGTGGGAAGAATTCTTTATCATATTGCTCCATTTGCACGTATTTCTTCGCTGGATGCGCCTGGAAAAGCAAATGCAATTGCATCTAAGGGAACGATTGTTATGCACACATCAAGTCAGGACGAAGAGGCATTATTAAAAGAACTCTCTAAATTGGAAGAAATGCTGAAAGCACAGTTTTCTGAAACAGAAAACCTGTCATTCCGCCTGGAGAAGGAAGAGCAGAAAAAAGAGGTAACTGTGTTTACAAAGGAAACGGTGAATTTGATTATCGAGGCAATTACGTTTCTTCCGTGCGGCGTTATCAGCCGAACCAGAGAAAATGTGGAAATGGTACAGACATCTTCTAATATAGGCAGTATGACGATTCAGGATGGAACACTTGAGTTCCTGTGTTCCGGAAGAAGCTCTGTAAAATTAGAAAAAGCACAGTTAAAAGAAAAAATGCAGATATTATCGAAGGCACTGGAAATGAACTGCACCTTCCATGGTGATTATCCGCAGTGGGAATATCGTAAAGAATCTAAACTTCGTGATATTTGTGCGAAGACATACCGTGAGTATTCTGGAAAAGATGCTGTTTTCACAGGAATTCATGCCGGAATCGAATGTGGATATCTGGCAGAAAAACTGGGAGATCATATCGATATGATTTCCTGTGGTGCAAATCTTTATGATGTTCATACACCGCATGAAAAAGCAGATGTGGAATCTTTCTATCGGATGGAAGAAGTAATTATTGCGATCCTTCAGGAGATTGCAAAAGCTTAGTGTTTAGCACAATATAATATATTAAAGCCCCGGAATCAAAAAATTCCGGGGCTTTTGCTGTGCGTGTATGAAGTTTTACAGTCTCGCAATCACTGCGTCCACATATTCCTCGGTGGTTGCAGTTCCATGCAGATCTCTTGTCAGGTGCTTGCCTTCTGCCAGAACCTCATCCACAGCCTTGCGGATGCGTCCGGCGGTCTCATTTTCACCTAAGTACTCTAACATCATGCAGGCAGACCACAGGAATGCAGTCGGATTTGCCAGGTGCTTGCCTGCAATATCCGGTGCGCTGCCGTGTACGGCCTCAAACATAGCATAGTCAGAACCGATGTTGCTGGATGGAACCAGGCCCAGCCCGCCGATCAGACCGCTGCACAGGTCTGAAAGAATATCTCCGTACAGGTTCTGCATTACCATAACATCAAACTGGTTCGGGTTCATAACAAGCTGCATGCAGGTATTGTCGATGATTTTATCATCGCCTTCAATCTCCGGATATTCCTTTGCGATCTCCTTAAAGATGGAAAGGAACATGCCATCGGACATTTTCAAGATATTTGCCTTATGAATACAGGTTACTTTCTTCCGTCCGTTCTTTTTCGCATACTCAAATGCATCGCGGATAATGCGCTCGCTGGCCTGTCTTGTGACAATCTTAATTGCATGAACCGTATCCGGATTTACCTGCTCCTCCACACCGACATAAAGTCCCTCTGTATTTTCGCGGAAAATCACAATATCTACATTCTTAAACGGAGTTTTTACGGCTGCGTTGGACTTAACCGGGCGGATATTGGCATACAGGTCATACTGTCCGCGGAGTGTTACATTCAAAGAGCGGAAGCCCTTTCCAACCGGAGTTGTAATCGGGGATTTTAAGAGTACTTTGGTGCGCTCGAAGGAAGCATAAGCTTCCTCTGGAATCAAAGCACCGTTGCGTTTCCACTCATCCTCACCAACATTGAAAATTTCATATTCCAGCGGTGCATCTGCCGCTTTTAAAATCTTTAACACATTATCAACTAACTCCGGACCGATACCATCGCCGCGAAATACTGTAATTTTATGACTCATTTCTTTATCCTCCTTCTTGATTTTCCCAATCGTAACTGTTCAGTACCTTCACAGTCACGCGCAAAAATCCATTAAAAATTTCATCGAAAGCTGCCAGAACAGGCTGACAGCTTTTCGAACAAACAACTTTTCAATTAAATTTCCCTTACAGAACAACTGCTACAATCAGGTTATATACCGCACAGCAGATAACGCTGATAGGTACTGCTACAAAGAGAAGACGGTTGAATAAGTGATTTCGGTCTTCCTCGTTTCCGCAGGAACCAAGAATCAGGCTGCCGCCGGATGAGAACGGGCTGATCGCACTGCTCTGTGCACCAAGAATCGTGCAGGCAAAGAGTGCTGCCGGATTTAATCCGGTTGCTGCCGCAAGTCCCGGAATCAGCGGGAACAGGGCCGGTGCTACAACACCGGTTGTAGAGCTGAAGAAACTCATAAATGCGCCTACAAAGCTGAATGCCAGCGGAATCAGGGCTGTCGGAACATTAGAACCAATCCATGCGGATAATGCATCAATAGTACCGGCCTGAACTGCAACGGCGATAAGCATGCCGGCTCCGGCAATCATGAGGATGGTGTTCCACGGCACACGTGCGATAACTTCCTTCTGCGGTGCCAGATCAAAGAGCAGTGCGATGATGGTAAAGCAGAATGCCACCAGTCCTACATCAACCTTTCCAGCGATTTTTCCAATCAGTTCATTGCCAGGAACGGCCATCTTTAAGAGCGGGAATACCAGGACAATCACCATCATCAGAATCATTAAATGCAGGGTTGTTTTCTGTTTCTTGTCAAACGGCTCCGGGCGATTGAACGTTACGCCTTTTCCAATACCGCGGTTGCTCTTGAAACCGAAGCGGAAAATTGCAATCAGAATCAGGGAAAATACAATCGCGAAACCAAAAATTTTCATTTCATCTACAAAGGAATTCGTTGCTTCAAATGCCGGTTCTGCTTCATAAGCAGTATCAATCAGACCGCGGAATACGACGCCCAGCGAAGCTGTGGGGAAGTTTCCGCCTGCCAGTGCACCGCAGTTGATCGCCACCGCACCGGTCAGCTTGTCCATCTTTGCTTCCTCACAGATAAGGATGGTAATCGGTGCCAGGAATGCCAGAACGGTAAAGTATGCAGCACCCATAACAGAAAGTACAACTGCTACAAAAAATAACGCAAAAGGAAGCATGCCCGGAAACTTGCGGCACATATAGAGAAGACTGGCCGACATTTTTTCAAGGGTTCCATTCACAGCTGCAAAGTTGTAAAACAGTGATACTGACAGGATGACGAACATGGTGCTGACCGGCCAGAAGCCAATCAGTTCTTTTGTTTTCAATCCCATGCCAAAACAACCAATCAGGTATGCAAAGGCAATACAGAAAAATCCCGTATTGATTTTCGTTTTATATCCCAATATAACGGCAACCGCAATGGATGCCACCAAAACTGCACTTAACATATGATGCGTCCCCCTATTCTTCGATGCCCAACAGTTTTGCCGGAATAGTGTGTGTCATATGGTACACGTGTTCTTCCGGAATTCCATGATCTACCAGATACTGCATATATTCTGCCAGCGCCAGCTCCCAATGCGGGTTTTCTGTCTGGCCGCCATCGGTATCAACCATGACATTTTTATAGCCAACCTCTTTGATGAGTTCCAGGTTGTCTGCCAGATTGCTCTTATACTTTCCGCCGCCCATGTTCTGTGCATAGCAGCGCTCTAAGATAACGTCATAATCCTTTACCAGGCGAAGCTGATCCTCATGGCTCATGCCTACAATCCACCATTCCGGATGGGTTACAACGATGTTTTTTACTCCCATATCCCGGGCAGCTTCCACAACAGTGAAAATCTCCTCCGGTGCAATATGTGCGGTTCCCAGTACAGCGTTGTGGTCACGAATCAGCTCCAACACTGAACGCAGCTCCGGTACAATTTTACCATCTTTCACTACTTCCACACACTGGCTCAGATCCTGATTCATCTTCTGCATATGGTTTTTGGCCGACTGGGTCGGAAGCCATACTACCTTAGCACCCAGACGAAGCGCCACATCGACTGCCTTCGGATTGATGCCGCCGACTACCTTGTTTAAGGTAATGCTGCCAAACATCGTAAAATTGTTCGTTTTCCCGTGTACAATCTCGTTGTGGCGGTTGCACAGATACGCCCGATCCATCGTGGTTCCCTGATGTGTCTTGATGACGATAGCGCGTGCCCCCACCCGGATAGCTGCCTCCATCAGTTCGAAATCATCATACGCCCGCAGACGCAGATCGGGATTCGTGTGAACGTGCATATCAATAACGCCCTTCATTAAATCCTGTTTCATCTTGCTTATTCCTCCTATTTGTAATCGTCCACAGAGGCTTTTTCAAAGCAGCGTTCCCTCGCCGGATTCCTATTCGATTTTCCAGCCGTCGCTTCAGTCTCTGCCATTGATTTTTGCTTATTTTTATCTTATACTATTTTTGTTATAGGAGAAAGGCAAGATTTGTTATACCAGATATCGGAAATTCCGATATCTCGCGAGGGGGATTCTCATGGATTTAAAAGAACTAGACTATATCGTAACCGTCGCTAACGAGGGGAGCATCTCCCGCGCGGCCGAAAAATTGTTTATGGCGCAGTCAAGCTTAAGTCAGGCAGTCCGCCTATTTGAACAGGATCTGGGAACGCCGATTTTCGTCCGAACAGCCCGCGGAGTCCGTCCAACCTCTGCCGGGGAGGCGTTTATTTTCCATGCCAGACAGATTTTACAGCAATACCAGGAGGCGCGCAGTGAGGCTTCGGATATTGAAAATTTAAAGGGCGGCACTGTCATTTTCGGCATCAGTACCTACCGGGGAACCTACCTGCTGCCGCCGGTCCTGAAAAAATTCCATGCCCTGTATCCACGGGTTCATGTGGAGATCTGTGAGATGGACAGTATTGATCTGGAAAATAAGATTTTAGAGGGACTTTTAGATCTGGCGCTGATAGCCGCGCCACCGGTTCGGATCAAACACGGTGTGGATTTCCTGATGCGGGATGAGATCATGATCGCCACCACCGCCGACCACCCGGTCATGGCGTTTGCGAAGCCATGTGAATCGGAGCCGGAACAGATGTGGATCGACCTAAAGGACACCGCACCATTTGAGTATATTCTGGGACCGCCCAGCACCGTCCTCGGACGGACTGGCCGCCGCTCCCTGCGCGAGGCTGGCGTGGAACCGCTGGGACTCGACACCTACCTCTCCGCCTCCTTCGCTGCGGCGATGGCGCGGGAGGGAGTCGGACTCGCATTTACTTACCGTTCCTGCCGCATCATGCGGGATGAGTTCCGCTATCTGCGGATCGGGAAAGATGGTATTTTCCTCGATCTGGCGCTCGCCTGGCCCGCTGGAAAATACCGCTCGCGGGCGGCGATGGCGCTCGCGAAGCTGTTTCAGGAGATGGCGCCGGAGCTGCTGCGGAAATAATTTTCGCGAATTAAACATCAAAACAAAACGTTTCAGCGCTGCTGGATTTACCGTTTTTCCGTTTTCTAACCATTTTCATTCTATCAAAAACAGCCGCCCCGCGATTCATTTCATCCTTCGCGAAGCGGCTGTTCTTTTAACTATATTTACTCAAAGCAAACCCGCTCTGCCCCTTCAATCTGAAGAGTGGTCTGGTAGAATTTCGTCAGTGCGCGGATTGCGTACTCAACGTCCTTCACACCTGCCGTTTCGTAGCAGGAATGCATCGCAAGCTGCGGCAGACCGATATCGACGGCATGGACGCTGACCTGCGTGTTGGAAAGGTTTCCAAGGGTGGAACCGCCTAAAATATCACTGCGGTTTGCAAACACCTGAACCGGAACACCTGCCTCATTGCAGACATTCGTAAATACCGCACGGCTGAATGCGTCCGTGGTGTATTTCTGGTTCGCGCTCTCCTTGATGACGATACCTTTGTTCATCCAGGAGCAGTTGACTGCATCCGTCTTCTCCCCGTGGTTCGGGTGAACGGCGTGTGCGTTGTCGCAGCTTACGAGGAAAGAACCGGCAACTGCCTGATAGTAGTCCTCCGGCGTCTTGCCAAGTGCGCCGTTGATGCGGTGCAGGACATCCTGTAAGAAGGTGGACATCGCCCCCTGCTTCGTATTGGAACCAACCTCCTCATTGTCGAAGCAGCAGTATACGCTGACATCGCGCTCATTCTTTGCCTCCAGGAATGCTTTCAGGGAAACGTAAGCGCACTGTAAGTCGTCCAGTTTCGGACTGGAAATGAACTCGTCCGCATACCCCCAGATCGTACCCGGCTGGCGGTTTACAAGGAAGAGATCCTTCCCTAAAATGTCCTCCGCTGCCACACCAAGCTCTTTCGCAATCATCGCGTCAAACGCGCCTTTTTTCAGCTCACCGGCAGAGAACAGCGGGCATAAATCAACCTGACGGTTGTATTTGTATCCATTGTTCACCTCACGGTTGAAATGAATCGCTACGTTCGGAATGATGAACAGATCTTTATCGATGTACAGAAGTCTCGCGCTCACGCCCTGACCGTCCTTTACCAGCACACGGCCTGCGACAGTCAGAGGGCGGTCAAACCATGTGCTGTCGATCATGCCGCCGTATGCTTCCACATCGAGGCGCAGATACTCGCCCGGACCATTTAACTCCGGCACACTCTTGATCTTGTAAGTCGGTGAATCACTGTGGGAGGCGCACATCTGGAAATGGTAATCGCCCAGTTCCTTTCCGACGCGGAACGCAATGATACTGGAATGGTTGCGGATCGTGTAATACGTTCCACCCTGCTTCACGTCCCAGCAAGTTCTCTCCGGCAGATAGGTAAAACCTGCCTCATCCAGCATTCCCTTGATCGTCTCAATCGAATGAAACATACTCGGGCTGTTCTCAATAAAAGTCAATAATTCCTTCGCAGCATTCATCATGCAGACTTCCCTTCTCTCTTCTTAATCGCCGGTAAAATCAGTCCCAGTGCTACCAGAACGACTGGTGTGATGACATTCAGCATGGTTGTGTACAGATCACCCTGTTTGTACATACCTAATAAGCAGCAGGCTGCGGTCAGGATAAAGCACCATGCGCCAAAGCCCAGTGCCACTCCGTTGTTCTTCACAAAACGATACTCGCGCTCAAACTTATCTGAATGTTTGCGAAGCATGAAGTACGCAAAGAATACCCACAGATAACGCATCGGCATGGTAACCGAATTAAGCTGTGTCAGCTGGCGCAGAACCGTATCCGCATTCGGAACCAGAACCTGAGCCAGAATGATGGAACCGGACAGGATGACTACCATCCAGATACCATTGACGTAAGCGCCAAATTTGTTTTTCTTTAAGAGCTTGGTCGGGATGAACTGACGCGCATCCTCGTTGTCAAGCAGCATACGAAGCGGTGCATCGATGCTGACTACCAGCGTCGAGAACTGGCCGATCGCGTTGCAGGCTGCATAAATGATCATAATCAGGTTTCCAACGCCGTAATACTCACCCAGTTTCTGGAATGCCCAGTACTGTCCATTCGCATTGTAAGAGTCAAAATTAGCCTCAACCAAGGATACATCGAACATCATACCCATCGCGATTGTACCGAAGATCGCGCAGACGATTACCATGATCGCTGCAAAAATCATACTCTTCGGGAATCCCTTGGACGGATCCTCTACCTTGTTTACATATGGGGAGATCTTCTCACAGCCGCCGACTGCAAATACAAGGATGGACAAGCTGCTGAAATACTTCCAATCAAAATGCGGAATCAGGTTTTTCAAGCTGAAATCCACCGACAGGTAACCACCGTTCGGATTGATGACCGGTGCAGCAAACATCAGCAGAATGTACAGGATACTCATGACAAACATACTGGTTCCCGCCAGGGTAGCCAGTTTCTTTAACGGGTTTAAGCCGCGGCTTGCAACCCAGCAGAAGAACAGCAGTACCGCAAAGGTAACTAACTGAACCGCTTTCGTGTTAAAGGACGCATACTTCTCTGCGTTCTGGAAAATCATCCAACTCAGCGCTTTCAGACCGCCGGATCCCTTCGATGCGATGTAGGTGACATGGCAAGCCCAGTAGGTCCAACCTGCGTAGTATGCAGCCTTCGCGCCGGTTGTCTCATGAATCCAGGAGCTGACACCGCCGCCCGAATTCTTAAATGCGGAACCAAGCTCTCCGACCATCAGTGCGTACGGTACAAAGTACAGTGCGAACATCAGAATCCAGGAGAAGATAACCTGTGTTCCATTGAAGTATACGAAACCATTTAAAACGTTTCCAAATCCCCAGAGGGTGGAGAAACACATAAAGGAAAGCATATACCACTTGATTTTGTTTTGTTGTGATTTGTTCATATCTTATTTTCTCTCCTTACTGAAAGTATCTTTTTTATTCTCTCATATGCTGCGTTAATTGTCAAAAGTATTTTTTTATTAACCCAGTATTTTCCAGTCCGAATCGGTAGTATTCTGTAGTTTGTGGCTACTTTTTGTTAAATCCATACAATATGCACCTATTTTTTCCCCAAAAAAAGCGGCGATTCGAAAGAAAACGCCGCTTTTTGCCTCTTGTTTTATAAATATTTTATTATATCATTTTCGATATACACAGCTCCTCCAGCGCCACGTTAACCCCCGCGCAGAGGAAGTGCCAGAGACTTAACTTCTGTCCCTACTTCACGTAACCTTTCAGCGCCCACTCATACGTCTCGATCGCCTGCTGCAGGTTCATGTTAGCTGTCTCTTTGTCGATCTGTTTCTCCAGGAAGGAAACTTCCTCGCTCTTGTACTCCATCTGGGTCGCCATGCCAAGCTCCAGCTTCTTCTGCATCGCATTCATCGCCTGCGTCTCTGCTGCCAGAGACGCATCGGCAAGCTGCAGGGCTGTCTGCTTCTGCATGATGTCGTTGTAGAGTGTCTGCATACCGGAGCGGATCGTCTGTTCCTGGTTCTTGATGGTGCGGTCCATGTTTTTCTTATCGGCTGAACCTTCTGCCATATTGGCATAACCACGCTTGTTGGACTGTAAGGACAGGTTCTGCTCGAGTGCCGTCTGCGTGTCCGCCGCCAGGTTCATCGCCGCGATCCGGGTGAGATCCGCCTGCGGCAGATCCTGGATATCCGGTTCCGCGTCATAGGACCATCCAGTCTGGACGCAGAGCTGCTGATGCTGGGCCTGAAGTCCCGCTTTTGTCTGGGTCAGCGTGGACTGGAGCGACTGCAGCGACTTCTGTGCATTTAACACATCAATCTGGGTCGCCTGACCTAGCTGCTGGCGCTTCTGGGTCAGCTGCATGGAAAGTTCCTGCAATTCCACTGATTTCTCCATCAACGGAATTGTCTTTTTGATCTGATTATAAGCAGCAAACGCCGACTGCACCTGCGCGACAACCGCATCCTGGCTGTTGATATAGTCCAGACGGTCCATCTCGCTGTCGCGGTAAGAAGCATCGGCAGACTGCTGGGTTTTTAACGCATTCTGCTCCACCATGACGGACGCTGACATCAGGCTTGCGTAAGCACTCGCCATGCCCGGCACCGCCAGAAAATCCTCAATCTGATCCGCCTGATCCCGCAGGTTATCCGCGCTGTCATACAGGTCATTTGCCTGATTGTACT
>OODE01002050.1_pt1 | contig 11377 bp, 7 predicted proteins | sample 1671771 | NCBI WGS metagenome assembly OODE01 (sample SAMN06348191, study PRJEB24527) | human gut metagenome | biome: human gut; feature: ankylosing spondylitis patient; material: feces | host: Homo sapiens | place: China | collected 2015-10 | reverse complement strand
CCCATTTAATATATTCCCATTTAATATATTCCCATTTGATATATTTACCATTTGATATATTTACCATTCAAATTCACTTCTATAATATTCCAAAAAATCCGCAGATGTGCCCCGCACATCGAGACCTACCAACCCCCACCCACCCTCACTCTCGGCTCAACCTTCCACATCCAATACCGTCACATACATATAACGGCCTCAAGACTATTTCACTCCCAACAACCCCCTCAGGCCGTTCTCCTCCATCGGCTCAACCTTCCGTATCCAATACCGCAGCATACAGACACAAGTCAACAAAACTCCCACCCTCCACAACCAAGCACTCAAAAAAAAGCCCGAGGGGTGTGCAGAGGGGCCGCGGCTTTGCGGCCCCTTTGCGGTTTTCCTATTTTCGCAAAAAAATACTGCGTCCGTTCGCCAACCCGAACGAAACACAGTATTTTTCAAAAGTATTTTTTTACATTTTGTTACTTAACAACACGTACTCTGTACATGCCCTCGATCTCCTTAAGTTCATCCAACGCCTTAGCAGACGCCGCACTCTCAAGATCAATAAGAGTATAAGCAAACTCCCCTTTACTCTTATTGGTCATATCCGCAATATTCAATCCCTCGGATCCAAGGATCTTTGTAACCTGACTGATCATATTCGGTGTGTTGCTGTGCGCAAGAGAGATTCTTCCGACAGCCACACAGGTACCCATATCACAGTTCGGATAATTAACTGAATTTTTGATATTACCATTCTCAAGGTAATCGCGAATCTCCTTTACAGCCATCTCTGCACAGTTTTCTTCTGATTCCTCTGTAGACGCGCCAAGATGCGGAGTTACCAGAATACCCTCGCGTCCTGCAACTGTCTCATTTGCAAAGTCAGTTACATACTTCTTAACCTTGCCACTCTCAACAGCCTCGATCAGCGCATCCTCATCAACAAGAAGATCTCTTGCAAAATTCAGAAGAACCACGCCATCCTTCATCTTATCAAAAGCTTCTTTGTTGATCATCTTCTTAGTGCTGTCAAGAAGCGGCACATGAATGGTGATATAATCGCACTGGCTGTAGATCTCATCCAGGCTCTTGCTGTGCTTGATGGTTCTGGACAGGTTCCATGCCGCATCAATAGAAAGATATGGGTCATAGCCATATACTTCCATACCAAGACCGCATGCTGCGTTTGCCACCATGGCTCCAATGGCTCCAAGTCCGATGATACCAAGCTTTTTGCCACTGATCTCACATCCTGCAAACTGTTTTTTCTGCTTCTCGGCAAGCTTGCCGATGTGCTCTTTATCTTTCTCCTGTGCAACCCACTCGATACCTCCTACGATATCTCTGGATGCAAGGAGCATACCTGCAAGTACCAGCTCTTTTACGCCGTTTGCGTTAGCTCCGGGTGTGTTGAATACAACAACACCCTTCTCTGCATACTCCTTAACCGGAATATTATTGACGCCTGCACCTGCACGTGCAACTGCGCAAACGCTCTTCGCAAGCTCCATGTCGTGCATTTTTGCACTTCTTACAAGGATTGCATCACACTGGTCAGCTGTCTCTGTTTTTTTATAATTATCGCCAAAAAATTTCAGACCTTTTTCAGCGATAGGATTCAGGCAATGATACTGGAACATTATGCATTCTCCTCCTCGAATTTTTTCATGAATGCAACCAGGGCCTCTACGCCGGCCTTTGGCATGGCATTGTAGATGCTGGCACGCATTCCGCCAACAGTACGGTGTCCTTTCAGGTTTACAAGTCCTGCTTCAGCTGCCTCTTTGACAAACTTGGCATCCATTTCCTTGTCACCGGTTACGAACGGTACATTCATAAGAGATCTGTCTTCCGGAACTACAGTTCCTTTGAACAGCTTGCTGGAATCCAGGTAATCATAAAGGATTTTTGCTTTTTCCTCATTGCGCTGCTTCATCACTTCCAGACCGCCCATCTTCTTCAGCCATTTGAATACTTTTCCGCATACATAGATGCAGTAAGCATTCGGCGTATTGTAAAGAGAGCCTGCATCTGCATGTGTCTTATAAGTAAGCATGGTTGGGGTTCCCGGAAGAACATCCTCTGTGATCAGGTCCTCACGGATGATCACAATAACCATACCTGCCGGTCCGATGTTCTTCTGAACACCGCCATAGATAATACCATATTTGCTTACATCCACCGGCTCAGACAGGAAGCAGGAGGATACATCAGCTACCAGAGTCTTGCCTTTTGTGTTTGGAAGTTTTTTGAATTTTGTGCCGTAAATGGTATTGTTCTCACAGATGTATACGTAGTCTGCATCCGGGCTGATCGGCAGATCACTGCAGTCCGGGATATAGCTGAAGGTTTTATCTTCAGAAGATGCGATCTTGTTTGCTTTTCCGTATTTCTGAGCTTCTTGATAAGCTTTCTTTGCCCACTGTCCTGTTACGATATAATCTGCGACCTTGTTTTTCATAAGGTTCATCGGGATCATGGCAAACTGCTGGGATGCTCCTCCCTGAAGGAAAAGTACTTTGTAGTTGTCCGGAATGTTCATAAGCTCACGAAGATCTTTCTCTGCAGTATCAATGATCTCCTGAAAAGCTGCACTTCTGTGACTCATTTCCATAACAGACATTCCTGTGCCGTTATAGTCCATCATCTCATCAGCTACTTCTTTGAGTACTTCCTCCGGAAGCACTGCCGGTCCGGCAGAAAAATTATACACTCTACTCATGTTTCTTCATATCCTCCTCATCAAATACATCATCAAGGTTCGCACCGGCCGGTACCATCGGGAACACACTCAGATCCTGATCGATCCAGCAATCCAGAACGACAGGTCCCTCTGCTGCCAGTGCCATCTTAAGTGCAGGCTCCACATCCTCCATCTTTGTCACACGAATGGCTTTTGCACCCAGCGCCTCTGATAATTTCACAAAATCAACGGCGTCATCCAGTACTGTAGAAGAGTATCTCTTTCCATAGAAGAGCGTCTGCCACTGACGCACCATTCCAAGTACATGATTGTTCATAACAATCTGGATCAGCTGTCTGCCACAGCGTGCAGCTGTTGCCAGCTCATTCATATTCATACGGAAGCATCCGTCACCTGCTATATTTACAACTGTTTTTTCCGGTCTGCCCATCTTCGCGCCAATTGCAGCGCCAAGGCCGTAGCCCATAGTTCCAAGGCCGCCGGAAGTAAGAAGAGTTCTCGGCTCTTTGTATTTATAATACTGTGCCGCCCACATCTGGTGCTGTCCAACATCTGTGGAGATGATCGCATCACCGTTGGTCAGCTCATAAAGCTTCTCTATAATATACGGACCTGTAAGCTGTGTGTGATCATAATTCAGCGGATATTTTTCTTTCAGCTCCTGGATATGTGCGATCCACTCCGGATGTTCTTTCTTCGGGATTTCCTCCAGAAGACGTTTCAGCACTTCCTTCACATCACCGATCACACTGGCATCCACTTTGATATTTTTATTGATCTCCGCAGCATCCACATCGATCTGAAGGATTTTTGCATTATGTGCAAAAGTTTTTGTATTTCCTGTTACACGGTCACTGAAGCGTGCACCAAGAACAATAAGAAGATCGCACTCTGTTACGCCAAGATCAGAAGCCTTGGTTCCATGCATACCTACCATACCTGTATAGAGAGGATCTTCTCCCGGGAAAGTACCCTTGCCCATCAGAGTATCGCAGACAGGAGCCTGGATCCTGCGAGCCAGCTCACGTACTTCCTGGTCAGCACCGGAGATCACACATCCGCCGCCAACAAAAATAAACGGTTTCTCTGCCTCTCTGATCATTTCCAGTGCCTGATCAATATCTTCTTTACGGATACTTTTGATCTCACGGTTAACCGTAGCCGGGTGGCATGGCTCATATTCATATTTCATTCCTGTGATATCCTTCGGGACATCCACAAGCACCGGGCCGGGTCTTCCGCTTTTTGCAATATAAAATGCTCTTCTTAACGTATCTGCAAGATCTTCGATATTCTTTACGATGAAACTGTATTTTGTTACAGGCATTACGATACCTGCGATATCAACCTCCTGGAAAGAATCTCTTCCCAGGAGTGGTCTTCCTACGTTTGCAGTAATGGCTACCATCGGTACGGAATCCATGTATGCAGTCGCAATTCCTGTTACCAGGTTAGTTGCTCCCGGACCGGATGTTGCCAGGCAGACACCTACCTTTCCGGTCGCTCTTGCATAACCGTCAGCAGCATGGGATGCACCCTGCTCGTGGGAGGTCAGTACATGTGTGATCTCATCTTTGTATTCATATAAGGCATCGTAAACATTCAGGATCGCGCCGCCCGGATATCCAAATACGGTATCAACGCCCTGTTCCTTCAGACATTCTACGATGATCTCTGCACCTGTAAGCTGCATATCTTTCGTTCCTCCTTATTTTGCTTTCGGTACTTCCAGGATCGCGCCACGGTTTCCGGATGTTACCATAGCAGCGTATCTTGCCAGATATCCGGTTGTCACCTTCGGCTCTCTTGGCTGCCATTTTTCTCTTCTGGCCTGCATCTCTTCATCTGAAACCTTGATCTCCAGTTTCAGCTCCGGAATATTGATACTGATGATATCGCCTTCCTCAACCAGTGCGATCGGGCCGCCTACTGCTGCCTCCGGTGATACGTGTCCGATAGCGGCTCCTCTGGATGCACCACTGAAACGTCCGTCGGTGATCAGGGCTACGGAAGAACCAAGTCCCATTCCCACGATAGCAGATGTAGGGTTCAGCATCTCTCTCATTCCAGGGCCACCCTTTGGTCCCTCGTAGCGGATAACCACAACATCTCCCTCTACGATCTTACCGCTCTTGATGGCAACAATTGCGTCATCCTCGCTGTCAAATACACGTGCAGGACCTTCATGTACCAGCATCTCCGGTACAACTGCAGAACGTTTTACAACACCACCATCCGGTGCAAGGTTTCCTTTCAGTACGGCAAGTCCGCCTGTCTTTGTATACGGATTGTCGATAGGGCGGATAACCTCCGGATTCAGGTTTACACAGTTTTTGATATTCTCACCTACTGTTTTTCCAGTTACTGTCATACACTCTGTATGGAGAAGTCCCAGCTTGTTCAGCTCATTCATGACCGCATAGACACCGCCGGCCTCATTAAGATCTTCCATGTAGGTCGGGCCTGCCGGTGCAAGGTGGCAAAGGTTCGGGGTCTTCTCACTGATCTCATTTGCAAAGCTGATATCAAAGTCCATTCCAATTTCATGTGCGATAGCCGGAAGATGAAGCATACTGTTTGTAGAGCATCCAAGTGCCATATCTACTGTAAGTGCATTTAAAACTGCCTCTTTTGTCATAATGTCTCTTGGGCAGATGTTCCTTCTGTACATTTCCATTACCTGCATTCCTGCATGCTTTGCAAGACGGATACGTTCAGAGTATACTGCCGGGATGGTACCGTTTCCTTTCAGTCCCATACCGAGAACCTCAGTCAGGCAGTTCATGCTGTTCGCAGTGTACATACCGGAACATGATCCACAGGTCGGGCAGGTTTTGTTTTCGAATTCTTCCAGATCATCTGCTGTGATGGTTCCTGCTGCATAGGAGCCTACTGCCTCAAACATACTGGAAAGACTGGTTTTATGTCCTTTTACATGACCGGCAAGCATCGGACCGCCGCTTACGAATACAGTAGGAACGTTGATCCTTGCCGCTGCCATCAGAAGGCCAGGTACGTTTTTGTCACAGTTGGGAACCATGACCAGAGCATCGAACTGATGAGCCAGTGCCATGGCCTCTGTGGAATCTGCGATCAGGTCACGTGTTACAAGGGAATATTTCATTCCAACGTGTCCCATTGCGATTCCGTCACATACTGCGATTGCCGGAAATACAACCGGTGTGCCGCCAGCCATTGCAACGCCGAGTTTCACAGCATTTACAATTTTGTCAAGGTTCATATGTCCCGGTACGATCTCGTTATAAGAGCTTACGATTCCTACCAGTGGTTTGTCCATTTCTTCCTTTGTCATTCCAAGGGCATTGAACAGGGAACGATGTGGTGCCTGCTGTGTGCCTTTTCTTACGGTATCACTTCTCATTTTCAGGGTCTCTCCTTTTTATTTTTTACGATATGATCCGGTATCTGCTTATTGTCTTCTTTTACCTGATATCGGTTCTTTTTGTTCTGTTTCGTTTTGTTCGTCTTTATTTATGCGATAGCATCTGCGATCAGATCGCCCATCTCTTTGGTTCCGACAAGCTTGCATCCGTCAGACATGATATCTCCTGTTCTGTAACCATCTGTAAGAACCTTCTGTACTGCTGTTTCCACAGCATCTGCTTCTTTATCAAGATCCAGAGAATATCTCAGCATCATGGCAGCGGAAAGAATGGTTGCGATGGGGTTTGCCTTGTTCTGGCCTGCGATATCCGGTGCTGAACCATGGCTCGGCTCATAGAGACCAAGCTTTGTTTCATTTAAGCTTGCAGAGGAAAGCATTCCGATAGAACCGGTCACCATACTTGCCTCATCAGAGAGGATATCTCCAAACATGTTTTCTGTAAGGATAACATCAAACTGCTTCGGATCACGTACCAGCTGCATTGCACAGTTATCAACCAGCATATGCTCCAGTGTTACATCCGGATAATTCTTTGCCACATCCTCCACTACACTTCTCCAGAGTCTGGAAGAATCAAGAACATTGGCTTTATCTACACTTGTAACCTTATTTCTTCTCTTACGTGCGATCTCAAATGCCTTAATTGCAATACGGCGAATCTCATTCTCATTATAAGAAAGAGTATCTACTGCTGTGCGGACTCCGTTCTCCTCAGTAGTCTTTCTTGCTCCGAAATAAAGACCTCCTGTAAGCTCTCTTACGATGATCATGTCAAAACCATCTCCGATGATCTCATCACGGAGCGGGCATGCATCACGAAGCTCATTGTAAAGATAAGCCGGACGAAGATTTGCAAACAGGTTCAGCGCCTTACGTATCGCAAGAAGACCTGCCTCCGGACGTTTGGATGGCTCAAGCTTATACCACGGGGATGTCTTGGCATCACCGCCAATGGAACCCATCAGTACTGCATCAGAAGCTTTTGCCTGGGCAATGGCTTCCTCTGTAAGGGGTACTCCGTGAGCATCAATGGATGCCCCTCCTAAAAGAACCTCTGTGTATGAAAATTTATGACTGTATTTCTCACATACTCTGTCTAAAACTTTTTTGGCCTCGGCAACAATCTCCGGACCGATTCCGTCTCCCGGAATCAGGGCAATTTTGTACTCCATTTGATTCACTCCTCCGATTTCCCCTGTGCTGTAAAATTTTAACGCACTGGTGTGGATAATTGTTATTATCATAACGCACTTTTCGACGGATTTCAACCTATTAAATAGATAAAGTTATTTCCGGAATGCAAAAAAAAACGGTAATTCGCTGTTTCTGCCGCTGCGGAGACATCCTTTCGCAACAGAAAAAGAAAAAAACTGCCCTACCATTACGGTACAGCAGTCTTTCTTTTTTTATCATATTCTATTTTTTCTGTTAATCTTCTCAGAATTTCCCGCTGGAACCACCGAAGGTATCACCGGAAGATGATGTATGGGTGCTGGAACCACCGTTACTATCCTCATTTTTCGGTTTTGCGGATTTTGATACTGTACTGTAGAGGTAAAAATCATTACTTCTGGTCACCTCCATACTGCCCTGCCGCACATAAGAAGCCGCCCGATCCTGTTTTCGCACAGTTTTCAGCTTTCTTCTCATATTTCCGGTCACCAGTAATCCTGCTACAAGCCCCACTGCAAGAGCGATCAGCAGATTTGCCCCCACATCAAAAGGCTCCTTCGGAAGATTTTCCACATCGTATGGCTCTGCCTCATTTGCCTGTGTGATAAAATCGTCGCATTCAGTGGCAAACTTATGAAACGCTTCGTTATAATCACCGTCACTTAAATAAGGCTTCACCAGATCCATGATGTAGGACTGTCCGGCATCAGTAAACACTTCTATAGCATATCCGTGTGTTGCAATAGCCCAGTTACGGTCTCCCATGTCCAACAGGAATAAAATACCGTCACCATTTTCCCCCTGTCCATATCCACGGTCAATAAAATAATCCTCAGCATACGCCTGGGCTGTTTTTCCCTCAAGACTGTTAACGGTAACGATCACAACATCTACCTGTTCCCGCTCACTGATCTCATCCAGAGTACTGCTCAGGCTCTCCTTCTGCTCTGCATCCAGAAGTCCCGCCTGGTCATCCAGACGGCTTACGGTGCCTGCCCATACCGGAAAAGCGCATGCCAGACACAAAAGGATTGATATCAAAAATACGGATATTCTTTTTTTCATGGCATCCACCTCCCTACAAAACCCAGATCAGATACAGGATAATATAAGCGATCACACCCACGACCCCCGTTGTTCCCAGGAACCATCGTGCAAAAGCGTTCTTGTCTGTAGGCAGATTTCCCACAAATTTCCCTGTCTGACCATTCATGGCAAATATGTAATTATTGCCCTTCCACTTCGTCTGCAGGATCCATACGGGATATAACGCATATTTCGTTGTCCCGTTATGAAGCCGGATACTGGTGTTCTCCGGTACCACACTGGCGTATCCTCTCACCGTATCCCGGAATGCAGCCTCTGTGCTGCGGCGGATACGCTCATTGGCACGTTCCTCACACTCGCTCGCTGTCACATCATATTTATCTGCAAAATATCCAGCCAGATACGCAGTCTGAAAATCCACCGCTTCTTTGAAATCAAAAGGCTCTATAGACTCCATCAGATCATTTTCCATGCTTGCAGAGCCATCCACCGGTACATGATCAAAACCAAGAGAACCACTTCTGTGCACTGCATAATAGCTGGTCTCCGTATAATCATAATCACTATCGCTCCAGAACCGGGTCTTTGTTGCACGGTAACGGATATCTGCGTCTGCGTCTGTGTCATACAGCCAGAACGGAACGTAGATACCTTTAACCTCGCTGATATGATTCTCTGACTTAAACGCTTTCGGCAGAAGCCGCTTACCGGTAAGATGCTTTTTCAGTTTCTCCTTTGCCGCTTTCTTGTCCAGCTTAAACGGGATCACATAATCCGGCTTCATCGCACCGGACAGCTGCCCGGTCATTACCACCGGACTTCCGCAAAACGGGCAGGCCGTTGCTGCCGTATTGGCATCTCCCACGATCTCGCCGCCACAGGACTTGCACACATAGGTACGCAGACCCTCACTCTCCCCGTCCTGCCACTCACTGCCAGCCTCATCCGACCAGCTCATATCCTCAGGCTGCTCTTCCCCCACAGTCTGAGCATATTCCGATAACGTGCCAACATCAAACTCCGTATCACAAAACGGACACTTCATCTTCTGCACAGAACTGTCAAACTCTATGGAGCCACCACAGCACGGACACTTAAACTCCTGCATCTTCGCCATATATTCACCTCACTTCATCATTCTGTATCCAACAACCGGCAGGAGTTATCCTGCATTTTGCTCCTGACCATCTCTCTTTCTGATTTATACTGCATCCTCCGGTCCGAACGGATCACCGCATTCCGGGCAGAATTTCGGTGGATTCTCCGGATCTTCCGGTTTCCATCCGCACCTGCTGCAGCGATACTGCATCTTCTTCTCCGGCTTCTTCGCTCCGCAGTTCATACAGAACTTTCCTTTATTCACCGTACCGCAGGAACAGGTCCAGCTGTCCTCCACCGGACGCGATGCACCACACTCCGGACAGAACTTTCCCGAAGAAACCGCACCACAGCTGCAGGTCCAGGAACCAGCCGCAGCCCCTGCTCCGTTCCCTGCCGGCGAAACTGGCTGCGTTGCCTGCTGCTGTACGCTCTGCTGCTTCTTCTGGCCCATCTCAAACAACTGCTGAGCATTCAGGCCACCTGCATTAGCAGCCATACCCATGCCCATAAAGCCAGTCATAGCCCCTGCTGAATTAGAAGCCGCAGCCTTCATAGCATCCGCCTGGGCCCCGGTCAAAGTAGCCGCAGCCATAGCAGGATCACGCATCATAGCCGTACGCTGAGCCTGCTTGATCATCTCGGCATCCTCATCCGGCAATGTCACAGAACCAAGTGCCACACTGACCACCTTAAGCCCACGAAGCTCCTCCCACTTGGCAGAAAGCACCTCATTCATGGCATTCTCCAGCTCCGTATTATGAGTCACGATCTGATTCGGACGCATCTCCAGCTCCGAAAGCCTTCCGAAAGCAGGCTGCAGCGCACTGATAAACTCCGCCTTCAGCTGTCCGTCCAGCTCCTCTCTGGTATACTCCCGCTCCACATTTCCACACACATTCGTATAAAAAAGAAGGGGATCCGCGATCCTGTAGGAATAAACACCATGACACCTCACAGCCACATCCACATCCAGCCCGATCCTGGAATCCACAACCCGGAACGGGATCGGATTAGCAGTACCAAACTTGTTATCCACAAGCTCCTTGGTATTAAAATAATACACCCTCTGATCCTTACCCGTATCACCGCCAAAAGCAAACCTCTTCCCGATCGTATCAAAGGTCTTCCTGATTCCATCACCCAGACTACCCGAAAAAATACTCGGCTCCGTAGAAGCATCATACGTATACTCTCCCGGATCCGCACAAACCTCAACAACCTTTCCCTGCTCCACGATCATCATACACTGACCATCCGCCACAGCGATCCCGCTGCCGCTGGAAATAACATTATCACTCCCATGCTTATTGGAAGACCTGGAAGAAGACCTCTTCGTCCCCTTCACAACCATCACTTCTTTATCCATAGCCTCACAGAAAAAAAACTCCTTCCACTGATCCGCCAACGTACCACCCGCTGCACCCACAGCCGCTCTGATAAGACCCATAAATCCAACCCCTTTCTGAAAATTCATTCTTATTTACAATTTTACGATATTCCAAAGCTATCGTCACTCTCATTTCTGATAGTAACATCATTATTACACGAATTTTACCAAAAATCCACTTATTTCTATACAATATTACAATTGTCATATTCCCATCACATCCACAATCTCAGCACATCCACACTCCCAGCACATCCGCAATCCAGGCTGACAGCGCAGCGCCTCAGCCGTCCCCCCAACCAAACACAAACTCAGCCATTGCAGTCGTCCAGCACAGCGCTGACGACCCACAACCAACCGTCAAACGACACTATTTCTCACCGGAAGCACCAGCCGGGGAAGGGGATGCTGGATGGCTCTGCTTCTGCAGGAGGGGAGCTGATTCTTGGACGGCGGGAATCTGCGTTGTTTTTCAAAAGTCCGCTGTCTGAGCGGCAGCAGGCCGCGAGTTCGGACTTTTTAAAAACGCTTTTAGCAGATTTCCGGCGTCCTAGAAGCCAGCCCCCGA
>OODE01002047.1_pt1 | contig 11393 bp, 9 predicted proteins | sample 1671771 | NCBI WGS metagenome assembly OODE01 (sample SAMN06348191, study PRJEB24527) | human gut metagenome | biome: human gut; feature: ankylosing spondylitis patient; material: feces | host: Homo sapiens | place: China | collected 2015-10 | reverse complement strand
ACGCTCGACGAGATCGACCGCGACGCTTTTCAGGGTGCGGTGGACGCGCTCATGGGCGCTAAGCGGATCTACATCCTCGGTGTGCGCTCCTCGAGCGCGTTAGCCAGCTTTTTGGGTTTTTACTTCAATCTTTTGTTTGAAAATGTGACGCTTGTACATACGAACAGCGTCAGCGAGATTTTTGAGCAGGTGCTCCGTGTCGGACCGGGTGATGTGCTGTTCGGCATCAGCTTCCCGCGCTACTCCAAGCGCACGCTGAGTGCGATGAAGTACGCCCGCGACCGCGGCGCCCGCGTTATCGCACTGACCGACTCGCAGCTGTCGCCGCTGGCGCGTGTAGCTGATCATGTGCTGCTCGCACGCAGCGATATGGCGAGCTTTGTCGATTCGCTCGTGGCGCCCTTGTCGGTCATCAACGCACTGATCGTGGCTGTCGGCATGAGCCGCCGCGATGAGATTGAGCATACATTTAATAAGCTGGAGCGCATCTGGGAAGAATACGACGTATATGAAAAACCGGAGGACGATATAAATTGAACATTATCGTAATCGGCGGCGGCGCAGCCGGTCTGATGGCGGCAGGTACTGCCGCGGAGCAGGGCGCGCAGGTGACGCTGCTGGAAACCAACGAAAAAGTTGGCCGCAAGCTGTTTATCACGGGCAAGGGCCGCTGCAACGTGTGCAATAACTGCGATGTGCAGGAGGTTCTGCGCAACGTGCCGGTCAACCCGCGCTTTCTGTATTCCGCGCTCGGCGGCTTCGGTCCGGCGGACGTGATGGACTTTTTCGAGAGCCGCGGCGTGGCGCTCAAAACAGAGCGCGGCAACCGCGTGTTCCCGCAGTCGGACAAGGCAGCCGACATCATCGACGCGCTGTTCCTGTGGGTGAAAAAGGCGGGTGTGACCATCGTACATACGACCGCAGACGAGCTGCTCATCGAGGACGGTGTGCTCACAGGCGTTCGTGCCGGTCACAAGACGTACAAGGCGGACCGCGTGATCGTAGCGACCGGTGGTGCATCCTATCCGCAGACCGGCTCGACCGGTGACGGCTACCGCTTTGCCAGGCAGGCGGGGCACACGGTCGTGCCCGCAAATCCGTCGCTCGTGCCGCTGGTCGAGGACGGTGACACCTGCCAAAAGCTAATGGGTCTCAGCCTGCGCAACGTGCAGCTGACCGTATATGAAAATGACAAAAAACTCTACTCGGACTTCGGCGAAATGCTGTTCACGCACTTCGGTCTGTCCGGTCCGCTGGTGCTGTCCGCGAGTGCGCATATGCGCCATTTCGGCAGCAAAAAGTACCGTGTGGAGATTGATCTCAAGCCTGCGCTGGACGAAAAGACGCTCGACAAGCGTCTGCTCGCGGACTTTGACAAGCACAAGAACAGCGATTTTATCAACGCGCTCGGTGAACTGCTGCCCAGGAAAATGATTCCGGTGGTGATCGAAAAGAGCGGTATCGACCCGCGCGAGAAGGTCAATGCCATCACCAAGGCACAGCGTGCCGCGCTGCTGCGCGTACTCAAGGCGTTTCCGGTCGAGATTTCCGGCAAGCGTCCGATCGCTGAGGCGATTATCACTACGGGCGGCGTATCCGTCCGCGAAGTCAGCCCGAAAAGCATGGAGTCCAAAAAGCTGCCGCACCTGTATTTCGCAGGCGAGGTGCTCGATGTGGATGCTTACACGGGTGGCTTCAACCTGCAGATTGCGTGGTCCACAGGCCGTCTGGCGGGTCTGTCGGCTGCGGAGGAGGAATCATGATGAAGTATATTTCGGTTGCCATTGACGGCCCGTCCGGGGCAGGAAAATCCACCGTGGCGCGTGCTGCTGCGGCAAAGCTCGGCTATGTATATGTGGATACGGGTGCGATGTACCGTTCCATCGGTCTGGCGGTGTGTCGCAGGGGCATTGCCGGAGAGGACACGGCAGGCATTATTGCAACCCTGCCGGAGATTACCATTCAGCTGACCTATCAGGACGGCGCACAGCGCGTTCTCCTGAACGGCGAGGATGTCTCCGAAGCCATCCGCACACCGGAGATTTCGTACTACGCGTCCAAGGTATCCGCGGTGCCGGAAGTACGCCGGTTTTTGCTGGAAACTCAGCGCAATATGGCGAAAAACGGCAATATCCTGATGGACGGCCGCGACATCGGCACGGTCATCCTGCCGGATGCGCCGGTCAAGATTTTTCTGACTGCGTCTGCACAGTCCCGCGCGGAGCGCCGCTATAAGGAACTGATTGAGAAGGGTCAGCAGGTGACGATGGACGGCATCCTGCACGATATCAACGAGCGCGACAGGCAGGACATGACGAGAGCCGTTGCGCCGCTCAAACAGGCAGACGACGCGGTTCTGCTGGATACGAGCAGCCTGACGCTCGAGGAGAGCATAGCAGCCGTTCTGCGTATTATTCGTGAAAAAACGGAGGAAAAGGCATGAAATTCAAATACCACCGCTGGTTCCAGGCTTTGGTTGTGCCGCTGGTAGCGCTGGCGTTCCATATTTTCTTTGGCTATCGCGTGATCGGACGCGAAAACATCCCGGAGGGCGGCTGTGTTGTCTGTCCGAACCATGTGCAGCTGTCCGACCCGCCGTTTGCGGCGGTCGCACTCGGCGGCAAGACGCCGTTGCGCCTGATGGCGAAAAAGGAGCTGTTCCGGAAGAAGATATTCGCGTGGCTGATTGCGGCGCTCGGCGCTTTTCCGATCGACCGCGAGGGCGCGGATATCACCGCCATCAAGACCGCGCTCGGCTCGGTTCGTGCCGGTCAGAAGCTCATCATCTTCCCGCAGGGCACACGCCACGCCGCCGAGGGCGAAACCAAGAAAGGTGCGGCCATGCTGGCGGTCAAGACCCGGGCGCCGATCCTGCCGATGTATATCACCGAGGGCAAGCGTTTCCGCTGCAGAGCCACGGTCGTGATCGGCAAGCCGTTCACGCCGGATCCGAAGCAGAAGGACTACGGCCTGATCGCGGATGATATCCTGCACCGCATCTACGCGCTGAAGGAGCAGGTATGAGCGTAACGGTAGCCAAGACCGCCGGATTCTGCTTCGGCGTACGCCGTGCCGTGGACCTCGCCGAGCAGCAGGCGAAAAAAAACGGAAAAATTTATGCCTATGGTGAAATCATTCACAACATGCACGAAATCGAGCGGCTGGAGAAACTCGGTGTGTACACCGCGTATGCGCTTGAGGACATTCCGGACGGTGCCGGCGTGCTCATTCGGGCGCACGGTGTACCACGGAATGTATACACGTTGCTTCAAGCAAAAAAGTGCGAAATCTTTGATGCAACCTGCCCTTTTGTGCGGAAAATACACAAAATTGCGGATAAAGAGAGCGCGGACGGACGGCTGATCGTCATTCTCGGCAGCGCCGGACATCCGGAGGTTGTGGGCATTCAGGGCTGGTGCGGCGAGTCGGTCGTGCTCGAGGGCGAGGAGCAGGCGAGAGCCTTCTCGGAACGGCTTGAAATGGAAGATAAACCCATTTCTCTGGTCGCACAGACCACCGTTAACCGGTCAATTTGGAATATTTCCGTAGGACTTATAAAAAAAAGGTGTACAAACCTCAAAATTTTTGATACAATATGTAAAGCGACGGATGAGCGCCAGTCGGAGGCTCGTCTGCTTGCCGGTGTATCGGATCAAATGATCGTGATCGGAGATAAGAAAAGCTCCAACACCAAACGGCTGTATGAGATCAGCCGGTCGCTGTGCTCGGATGTGCGCTACATCGAAGACGCGGCAGAGCTTACTACGCAGGAGCTCGGGCAGCACCAGCACATCGGGATCACGGCGGGAGCATCCACACCGGCATGGATAATTAAGGAGGTCAGTAACATGATGAGCGAAGAAACCAAGATTGAAACTGGTGAGGACTTTGCAGCAATGCTGGAGGAGTCCTTCAAGACTTTAAATAATGGAGAAAAGGTAACCGGCACCGTTGTAGGTATTTCCAATAACGACGTACAGGTAGATCTGGGCGTTAAGCACACTGCGTATATCCCGCTGGGTGAGCTGTCTGACGACCCGAACTATGACGTAGCTGCCAACATCCACGTTGGTGACGAGATCGAAGCTGTTGTTGTTCGCGTAAACGACGGCGAGGGTACCATCACTCTGTCCAAGAAGCGCGTTGATCAGCTGAAGGGCTGGGAGACCGTTGAGAAGGCTTACGAGGAGCACACCGTTGTTGAGGGTGTTATCGTTGAGGAGAACCGCGGCGGTGTTGTTGCAACTGCACACGGCGTTCGCGTATTCATCCCGGCATCCCAGACCGGCGTACCGAAGGATCAGCCGATGAGCCAGCTGGTTAAGACCAAGCAGTCCTTCTATATCACCGAGATCAACCGTCAGCGCAAGCGCGTTGTTGGTTCTATCCGTGAGATCCAGAGAGAGGCTCGCAAGGCTGCTGCTGAGCAGATCTGGAACACCATCGAGATCGGCAACGAGTACGACGGCACCGTTAAGTCCCTGACTTCCTACGGCGCATTCGTAGACATCGGCGGCGTGGACGGCATGGTTCACATCTCCGAGCTGTCCTGGGGCCGCATCAAGCACCCGTCCGAGGTCGTTTCTGTTGGCGACAAGGTAAAGGTATTCGTTATCGGTCTGGATAAGGAAAACAAGAAGATCTCCCTCGGCTACAAGCGCGAGGAGGATAATCCGTGGAACGTATTCAAGTCCAAGTACGACATCGGCTCTGTTGCTGAGGTTAAGATCCTCAAGTTCATGCCGTTCGGCGCATTCGCTGAGATCGTACCGGGCGTTGACGGTCTGATCCACATTTCTCAGATCGCTGATCACCGCATCGCAAAGCCGGAGGACGAGCTGGAGGTTGGCCAGGTTGTCGAGGCTAAGATCATCGACATCAACGACGAGAAGAAGAAGGTATCTCTGTCTATCCGTGCTCTGCTCGAGGACGGCGAGGATTACGAGGACTAATTCCTCATTTAGCTGTTAAGCGCAAAGAAGCACCTGATTTATCGGGTGCTTCTTTTTTGTTAATTGGTGATTGCAAATTGGTAATTAGTAGTTAGCAATTAACGTGACGGTTAAGCGGTTATGTAAAATAACCGTCCTAATGTGTCCTAATCTGTTAAAAGGGGAATATATATTGGCAGATAATAAAACAGTTTAGGACGGTTTAGGACAGTTTTTTAATAGAGAAATATATTGTAACGCTTTACCGCAGGGTGCGGCAAGGTGATTATGCAAACGTATGCCGCATACGCTGAATGGGGTGGTATTATGCGGCGCAGACGGAAAAACGGCAGGAGACTGGCACTTGTCATACTGATACTGATAGTAGCGGCTGGTCTTGGTCTGCTGACCATACGCTTTCAGCGCATTTTCATGGAGTACGCCGTCAACGTCTGCGAGGACAGCGCCATCAAGGAGATCAACACCTTGATGGAGGACGAGGTTTTCTCCCATCCGGACGAATTTGCCGAACTTGTGGTGCTTGAGCGCGACAGCGACAACCGCATCACGGCCTTGCGTACGGATATTATCGCAGTCGGAAAGGTGAAGGCGCGTATCGTCAACGGTCTGTTTGACCGGCTGGATTATCTGGAGGAAACGCAGACCGAGGTGCCGCTCGGCACGGTATTTGCGCCCAATTTGTTTACCGGAATGGGCCCGAGGGTGAAGGTCGGTCTTGCGGGGCTTGCTCAGATGGAGGCGCAGTTCGTCAGCGCGTTTACCTCGGCGGGCATCAACCAGACGCGCCACCGGATTCTCATTGAGGTACACGCCGGCTTCCGCATTCTCACGCCGTTTGGCGGGGAAGACCGGGAAATCGTCTCGACATACCCGGTCACGGACACGGTTATCGTCGGCACGGTGCCCGAACGGTACACCTATATCGGCGGCTCCGGCTCTGATCTGCTCGGCGAAATCCGCGATTACGAGGAAAATTCGGATATTTCTCACGAAATCGGAAAATAATACTTCAAAAACTGCTCGTTATTTGGTATACTTAATCTGTGTGAGTATTTGCTCACACCAAAGGAGTTTTATTATGGACGTGCGTGAGCAGATTACCGCTCTGCGGGAGCAGCTGCGGTATCACAACGAAAAATACTATAACGAAGACGCGCCCGAGATCACCGACTATGAGTACGATATGCTGCAGCGTCAGCTTCGCACGCTCGAGGCCGAGCATCCGGAGATGGCGGACGCGAACTCTCCGACCCAGCGGGTCGGCGGCACGGCGAGCAGCCGGTTTGCCAAGGTGACGCACGCCTACCCGCTCGAAAGTCTGCAGGATGTTTTCTCGTTTGACGAGCTGGGCGAGTTCTATTCCCGTGTGGAGAATGCCGTCGGACAGGCGGAGTACGTTGTCGAGTACAAGATTGACGGCCTTTCGGTCGCGCTTGAATATGTGGACGGCGTGTTCGTCCGCGGTGCGACGCGCGGTGACGGTCAGGTGGGCGAGGACGTAACCAAGAACCTCAAAACCATCAAGGACATCCCGAAAAAGCTGGAGAACGCGCCGCCGCATTTGATCGTGCGTGGTGAGGTCTACATGAAAAAGTCCGTGTTCGATGCCCTCAACGCCGAACTGGAGCTGCACGACAAGCCGCTCCTCGCCAATCCGCGCAACGCGGCGGCGGGTTCTCTGCGGCAGAAGGACAGCAAAATTACGCGGGAAAGAAAGCTGTCCATCTTCTGCTTCAACATCCAGAACAGCGACGAGCTGCCGTTGGAAAGCCATGTGCAGGCGCTCGATTACCTCAAGAGCCTCGGTTTCCCGACAAGTCCGCGCTATCCGGTCTACACCGACCCGCAGGACGTGCAGCGCGAGATTGAGAACATGGGCGAGACCCGCGGTGAGCTGGATTTCGACATTGACGGCGCGGTCGTCAAGGTCAATTCCTTCGCGCAGCGCGAAACGCTCGGCTCGACCGCGAAATTTCCTCGGTGGGCGGCGGCGTACAAGTACCCGCCCGAGGTCAAGCAGACCCTGCTCAAGGATATCGTCATCACGGTAGGGCGCACCGGCGTGCTGACGCCGAATGCCGTGCTTGAGCCGGTAAGGCTTGCCGGTACAACGGTTTCGCGCGCAACGCTGCACAACCGCGATTTTATCCGTCAGCTGGACGCCCGCGTGGGCGACATTGTTTCCGTCCGAAAAGCCGGAGAAATCATTCCGGAGATCATCGGCGTGGAAAAGGACCGGCGTCCGCTGGATTCCGTGCCGTATGAGTTCCCGAAGGTCTGTCCGGTGTGCGGCGCTCCGGTCTACGATGACGAGGACGAAGCCGCGATTCGCTGCACGAGCGCGTCCTGTCCGGCACAGCTGCTGCGCAACCTGATGCACTTTGCGTCGCGTGACGCGATGGACATCGACGGCTGCGGCGAGGGCAACCTGCAAAAGCTGATCGACGCCGGACTGGTCAAGTCGGCGGCTGATTTGTACGACCTGACGGTCGAGCAGCTGCTGCCGCTCGGTAAAAAGGTGGACGTCTGGGCGAACAATCTTGTCCGCTCGATTGAAGCCAGCAAGACCCGCGACCTGTCGCGGCTGCTGTTCGCGTTCGGCATTCGGCATGTCGGCCAGAAGGCGGGCCGCATCCTGAGCGACCACTTCGGCTCGCTCGATGCGCTGCTGACTGCGCCGGTTGAGGAGATGACCGAGATACGCGACATCGGACAGACCACCGCGGAGAGCATCGCCGCCTGGCGGGAGCTGCCGCAGTCGCATACGCTGATCGAAAAGCTGCGCGCGCACGGCGTCAACTTCATCGGTGAAAAGACCGCAAAGAGCGACCTGCTCGCCGGAAAGACCATTGTGGCAACCGGCAGCCTGACGCTCTATACCCGCAAGGAGATCAACGATCTGATCGAGTCTCTCGGCGGCAAAGCGGCCGGTTCGGTCTCGAAAAAGACCAGCTATGTCGTCGCAGGCGAGAATGCCGGCAGCAAGCTGCAGAAGGCGGCGGAGTTGGGTGTTCCGGTGCTGACCGAGGAAGAGTTTAAGACGATGATTGAAGAAGGCAGCGGAAACGCTTAAATAAGATATGCCGTAGGGCACCCCGTCCTACGATAGATCATAAAATTCGTATCATAGATTTAAGATAAATAATTAGGAGGCAAACGACATGGCAATTTCCAGAAAAGAAATTGAGCACATCGCGTCCCTGGCACGTCTGGATTCGACCGGCGGCATTTTCGACCGTCTGGCCGATGACATGCAGGGTATCGTCGCAATGGTGGACAAGCTGGCTGAGCTTGATCTGGGCGATATCACCGATGTTATCAACACCGAGCGCAAGAATGCGTTCCACGGACGAAGTGATTCAGGAATTCACACCGGATGAGCTGATCGAGCCGAATGCACCGGACTTCCAGTGCGGCGGCGTAGCAGTTCCGCGTGTTGTCGAGTAAGGAGGGGACAGAATCATGGCACTTTACGAAAAAACTGCGTCCGAGCTGTCCGAGCTGCTCGGCAAAAAGGAAATCTCCGCAGTAGAGCTGGCAAAGGACGTTTTTGCCCGCACCAAGGCGGTAGAGGATAAGGTTCAGGGCTACGTTACCGTAGCCGAGGAAGCAGCGCTCGCGCAGGCTGAGGCTGTTGACAAGAAGCGCGCAAGCGGCGATACGCTTTCCGCGCTGGCCGGTATTCCGATTGCAATTAAGGACAACATCTGCACCAAGGGCACGCTGACCACCTGCGCGTCCAAGATGCTGGGCAATTTCAAGCCGCCGTACAATGCAACCGTTATGGAGAAGCTGATTGCTTCCGATGCGGTCATCACCGGCAAGGCCAACATGGACGAGTTCGCAATGGGCTCCTCCTGCGAGAATTCGGCTATGCACCCGACCCACAACCCGCATGGTCTCGACCGTGTACCGGGCGGTTCCTCCGGCGGCTCCGCTGCTGTTGTTGCAGCAGGCGAGGCTCCGCTGGCGCTCGGCTCGGATACCGGCGGCTCTATCCGTCAGCCGGCGTCCTTCTGCGGCGTTGTCGGCATGAAGCCGACCTACGGTGCGGTTTCCCGTTACGGTCTGATCGCATTCGCGTCTTCTCTCGACCAGATCGGCCCGTTCGGCCGCTCCATCGAGGATGCAGCCATGCTGCTCGATGCGGTTACCGGTCACGATCCGCTGCATGATTCCACCTCTGTCAAGACCCCGTTTGAGGGTTCGCTGCGCGCAAACCTGAACGCTGACGTCAAGGGTCTCAAGATCGGTCTGCCGAAGGAGTATTTCGGCGAGGGCATCTCGGATGCCGTTCGCAAGAACGTTATGGCGGCTGCAGAGGCGTACAAGGCACTCGGCGCAGAGGTATTCGAGATCTCTCTGCCGCTCGTTGAGTATGCACTGCCGATCTACTACATCCTCTCCTCCGCAGAGGCTTCCTCCAACCTTGCCCGTTTCGATGGCGTAAAGTACGGCTACCGTACCCCGAATGCAGGCGACGACATCATCGAGCTGTACACCAAGAGCCGTTCCGAGGGCTTCGGCGCCGAGGTACAGCGCCGCATCATGCTGGGCACCTACGTTCTGTCCTCCGGCTACTACGATGCGTACTACAAGAAGGCTCGTGCCGCACAGCGCAAGATCCGCGAGGAGTTTGCAAACGCATTCGAGAAGTGCGACGTCATCCTGACGCCGGTTGCGCCGACCACCGCTTACGAGATCGGCTCCAAGACCACCAATCCGCTCGAGATGTACGCAGGCGATATCTGCACGGTTTCCGTCAATATCGCCGGTCTGCCGGGTCTGGTTCAGCCGTGCGGTTTTGATGAGAACCACATGCCGGTCGGCATGCAGCTCATCGGTCCGCGCTTCGGCGAGCAGACGCTGCTGAATGCCGGTCTGGCTTTTGAGCAGGCGTCCGGTCTCAAGAACATCATCGCTGCACTGTAAGGGAGGAAGACAAACATGAAATACGAAGCTGTCATCGGTCTGGAAGTGCATGCGGAGCTGTCCACCAAGAGCAAGATTTACTGCTCGTGCTCCACTGGCTTCGGCGCACCGATCAACACTCACACCTGCCCGGTTTGCACCGGTATGCCGGGCGCACTGCCGGTACTCAACAAGCAGGTTGTACACTACGCCGCCAAGATGGGCAAGGCTACCGGCTGCACCATCAATCAGCTGTGCAAGGCTGACCGTAAGAACTATTTTTACCCCGATCTGCCGAAGGCATATCAGATCTCTCAGTTTGATGTGCCGATCTGCGAGAACGGCGAGGTATTCTTCTATGTGGACGGCGTGAAGCACTCCTGCCGTCTCGAGCGCATCCACTTCGAGGAGGATGCGGGCAAGCTGCTGCATGACGAGATCGACGGCACCATCGTTGACTTCAACCGCTGCGGCGTACCGCTGATCGAGATGGTAACCCGTCCCGACCTGCATTCCTCTGCCGAGGCGAAGGAATTCCTTGAAATGATCAAGACCACGCTGTCCTACCTCAACATCTGCGACTGCAAGATGGAGGAAGGCTCCATCCGCTGCGACGTAAACGTTTCCATCCGTCCGGAAGGCTCCACCGAACTGGGCACCCGTGTCGAGATGAAGAACATCAACACCTTCTCCGGTGCGGTTCGTGCGATCGACTACGAGATCGCCCGTCAGATCGAGGTCGTAGAGAACGGCGGCGAAATCCAGCAGGAGACCCGCCGCTGGGATGACGTTAAGCTGAAGAACACCGTCATGCGTACCAAGGAAGACGCGCAGGATTACCGTTACTTCCCGGATCCGGACCTGATCGCCGTCGAGATCTCCGACGAGTGGCTGCACCAGATTGAGAGCGAGGTTCCGGAGCTGCCGATCACCCGTTACGAGCGTTACCTCAACGAGTACGGCATGACTGCCATGGAGGCGCGTCTGCTGTCTGACAGCTTTGAGAAGGCCGAGCTGCTCGACGCTGCCGCAAAGCAGGTTAAGCCCAAGGCTGCTGCAAACTGGATTCTGTCCGATATCTCCAAGTACCTGAACGACAAGGGCGTAAGCCTCCGCGAGACCAAGATGACCGCAGACAAGCTGGTTGCTCTGGTTAAGCTGATCGAGGCCGGCACCATCTCCGGCAACGCAGGCAAGAAGGTTCTGCCGAGCATGTTCGAGACCGACGAGACCGTTGAGGCTATCGTTGACCGCATGGGTCTCAAGCAGGTATCCGACGAGGGCGCAATTCTGGCCATCGTACAGGACGTTATCGCCAAGAACGAAAAGGCTGTTGCCGACTTCAAGGCAGGCAAGAATGTTACCGGCTTCCTCGTAGGCCAGTGCATGAAGGCTTCCAAGGGTCAGGGCAACCCGCAGATCATCAACAAGCTGATTGCATCCGAGCTGGCAAAGCTGTAATTCAGCTTAAAACCAAATTGATACAAGAGGATACAGAACAGTACTGTTCTGTATCCTTTTTGTGCTTTT
>OODE01002039.1_pt1 | contig 11425 bp, 7 predicted proteins | sample 1671771 | NCBI WGS metagenome assembly OODE01 (sample SAMN06348191, study PRJEB24527) | human gut metagenome | biome: human gut; feature: ankylosing spondylitis patient; material: feces | host: Homo sapiens | place: China | collected 2015-10 | reverse complement strand
ATGAAGGAGGACTTCACAGACGAGGACGGCATTAAGGCGGCAGAGCTGGAAGGCGAATTTGCGGAGCTGGACGGCTGGGCTGCGGAATCCAATGCGGAAATGCTGCTGAACGGTCTGGGGGTTACGAATGAATTCCATTATGCGAAGATGAAGGAGCTGACAGGCGGACAGAAGGTGAAGGTGCTTCTGGCACAGGCATTGTTCGGCAATCCCGATATTCTGCTTCTGGACGAGCCTACCAACCATCTGGATATTCATGCGATCAAATGGCTGGAGGATTTCCTGATGAACTTTGAAAATACGGTTATCGTGGTTTCCCATGACCGTCATTTCCTGAATAAGGTCTGCACAAATATTGCGGATATCGATTATGGCAAGATTACCATGTTTGTCGGCAACTATGATTTCTGGTACAGTTATACCCAGATGACACAGCGTCAGCTGAAGGATCAGAATAAGCGCGTGGAACAGAAGATTAAGGAGCTGCAGGACTTCATCCAGCGCTTTAGTGCGAATGCCTCCAAGGCGAAGCAGGCAACCTCCAGAAAGAAGCTGTTGGATAACCTGCAGATGGATACCATTAAGCCCTCTAGCCGCAGATATCCCTTCTGTAGCTTTAAGCAGGACAGAGAGGTCGGCAACGATGTGCTTTTGGTGGATGGGATTTCCAAAACCATTGACGGCAAGAAGGTGCTGAATGATGTTAGCTTTATGATTCGCCCGCACGAAAAGGTTGCCTTTGTCGGCAAGGATGAAATCGCAAGAACTACGCTGTTCCAGATTCTGATGGGCGAACTGGAGCCGGATGAGGGCAGCTTTAAATGGGGAATTACCACAAAAACCGCATATTTTCCGAAGGATAACACAGAATATTTTGAGGGCAACAAGGACAGCCTGATTGAATGGCTGCGTCCCTTTGCAAAGGAAGGAGAGCAATACGATTCCGATATTCGCGGTTGGCTGGGCAGAATGCTGTTCAGTGGTGAGGAAGCGCTGAAGGAGGCCGGCGTGCTTTCCGGTGGTGAAAAGGTAAGATGTATGCTTTGCAAGATGATGATGAGCGGCGCAAATGTGATGATTCTGGATGAGCCTACCAACCATTTGGATCTGGAATCTATTACAGCACTGAATGAAGGGCTGACGGAGTATAAGGGGACACTGCTGTTTGATTCCCACGACCATCAGTTTGTGCAGACCATTGCAGACAGAATCATTGAAATCCTGCCCGGCGGCATCATCGACAGACAGATGACCTATGACGAATATATCGAGGATGAAAGCATTGACGCAATCCGCGAAAAATTATCCTAAACGGGATATGCTAAAAAAATAAGTTCTGTAAGCTTACTGCCTCTGCGCTTTGCGTAGGGGCAGCTTTTGGAGGGATGAAATATGAGATATATCTTTTTGGCAATCGGATTAGGGGTTTTGATTGGCTATCAAGGTTGGATTCGAGAGAGGGGAATCCGCTGGAACAGCAGATTGCAGACGGTTTGGCTGCTGCTTTTGATTTTCTGCATGGGCGTGAGTATCGGCAGAAATGGTGAGGTGGTCAGAAGCCTGCCGCTTTTGGGTGGTAAGGCAGTGCTGTTTGCAGTGATGACGGCGATTGGCAGTATTGCTGTGGTTTATATTCTTTCCACGCTGTTTTTGGAGAAGGAGGGGAAGAAATGAGCCTTGTGATTTTGATTGTTCTGGTGCTTGGCGTTGGGGCAGGATACCTGATGCCTGCGGATGTGAGCGGCTTTCTGGATAGCGCATCCACCTATATGCTGCTGCTCCTTTTGTTTTCCGTCGGGATTGATACAGGGCTGAATAAGGCTGTTTTCACACGCATTAGGGAATTGGGCTTTCGGATTTTGCTGATTCCGTTCGGGGTTGCGCTCGGCTCCCTTTGCGGCGGTGTGGTGACTGCCTTTTTGCTTTCCCTGCCTGCAAAGGAGGGCTTGGCGATTTCCGCAGGCTTGGGCTGGTATAGCCTTTCCGGCGTGCTGATTACGGAGGCAGGCAACCCCGTCGGCGGTACGATTGCGTTTCTCGCAAATGTGTTTCGTGAAATGCTGACGTTTGTCATTGTGCCGTTTGTGGCAAGCCATTTGAATTATTATTCCGCCATTGCGCCGGCAGGGGCTACCTCTATGGATACCACCTTGGGCATTATCAGCAAGAACACGAACGGTACGATTGCTGTGCTTGCCTTTGTGAACGGCATTGTGTGTACGCTTCTGGTGCCGCTTTTGGTGCCGCTGTTCCTGTAAAAGAGAAAAATGAAAAAAATATAAAAAATATGTTGACAAAAGTGTTTCGGTGCGGTATTATAATCAGGCGCACTGAGATGTGCGGATGTGGCGGAACTGGCAGACGCGCTAGATTCAGGTTCTAGTGGGCATTGCGCCCGTGCAGGTTCAAGTCCTGTCATCCGCAGTAATTGCGGAAAAGACCATCGAGAAATCGATGGTCTTTTTTTATGCCGGCAGAATAAGACATACCTTTAGCGGCTGCCTGAAATAGGAATGCAGTGCATACCACCGATTTATCGGTGTCTATGATTTGTCAGCTGTTGCAGCCGTTTTTCTGCATGAAAAAATAATGCTGCTGCTTCAGATAATCTCTGGCGTAGTCCAGAGCTTCTCCGAAACGCTGGAAATGCACGATTTCCCGTTCTCGCAGGAAGCGCAGTGGCGCGAGCACATCGGGGTCATCCGTCAGGTCGATGAGATATTCGTAGGTGCTGCGCGCTTTTTGCTCTGCTGCGATGGCGTAAGTGCAAAGAAAAAGGCAGGGGAATCAAAGGATTCCCTTGCCTTTTTGAATTTTGCGATTATTCGGTGGTAGGATTCCCGGTGTTATCGGAATCCCCGCCTGCCGTATTGCAGACAGTTATGCTATCCCCTACCTTGACCCACGTATCCGTGTCATCAACCTGAACCCAAACAGCATAGGTACCTGCTGTGACATTGTCGAATGTTGCCGTATAGCACCTGATGGGTATACGGTACTCGTACTTTTGGCTGCCGGATAGGGCGAAGTAGTAATGCTGCTCTTTACTTTCCGTATTGCGCATATCTGTGCCGGAAATTGCATTATTGTCTTTGCCGTCGTAGGATGTTGTGCTCGTTGGTACAAGAGCCACATTCAGAGTCTTACCCTCATTCAGAAACAGAACTTGGAGCGGCACTGTCACTGTTGTATCCGCAACGCTAGCTTTTTCGGCAAGAACCTTGGGTTGGTACACCCGCACATCCTCCGCTGTCAGCTTCAAGCCACCCTGCGGGATATACCAGCCGGCTGTTTTCCCCTCATTCGTGAGGGAAACTTTGTCGGACGGGATGGTAAATGTCACTGAGGTTGTTTTGTGGGGGTTCTTTTCCTCTCTATCGAAGCTATTCACTGCAACCGCAGGAAGCTGCTCCGATGTGACTGTCATGCCTAAAAATACAACAAAATTTGGTGGAGTGGTATCTGTTTCCGTAGTGGCTGATCCCACGGAGATAGAATCTTGAAACAATCCGGAATTGCTAGAATTGACGGTCTCTTCCGCGCTTATGTCTGCTTCATCGGACACTGTAATCACAGAAGCGGTTCCCGTGCCTTTCAGGCGAATATGGACATTAGCTTTATCTTTGCCGGAGGTAAGCAGTGTGGGTAATTCGTCTGCTTTGCTGACCGGTGCCCCGACTGTGCAGGTGTAAGTCGCAACCTCTTGGCCCAAGTTCACCGTGCTACCGTTGGAATCCGTATAATTTAGTGCCGTAACGGTCAGCTGTACGCTTTCCTGCACATATTTTACCCCTTGAGAAACATTCCTTTCGTCGTCGTTTGTCGGCAGCAGATAGATTTTGTCCGGATTCGCCAGTGCCTCGGCTTCCGAATTTGTGGTTCTATCCAACTGCACCCATGCCGCATTAAGTGCTGTCTGCTTTTATTTCCTTGTCAATCTCAGTGTACGACTCTATTCGTCCATACTGCACAATGGTGTCCGTTGGCAGTTGTTTCTTCGTTGCATTGTTTGCCACAACCGTAATGGTGGCTTTTGCGGTCAGTGTGCCGTTGCTGTAGGCGTAGCCCTCGGGGATTTTTACCGTCCCGACAAAGGTATAGCTGCCCGCGGTATTTCCATCGAAGGCACCATTTTTGATTTTCGCCGTAACATCCTTGATTTTCTTGTTATCCACCAACAGCGTTACCATGCTCGGCAGGGATTTTTTCGCCTCTGTCTCGTCCTTGAGGTCGCCGACATTCATCTGAATCTCACCGATGGGGTTCTTCAAACCGTTGATTGCAATCTTCGGTGTGGATGCTGTGCCGCCACCACCACCACCACTGCTGCCGCCTGTGATGGTGGGCGCTTTTACCCCTGTGGCGGTTACCGTCTTTTTCACGCTTAGGCTGCTATCCAGCATTACGCCGTTTGCGCCGCCAGCGCCAGAGGCAGGAATTTTTGGGTAAAAGTGTGTCTTCCCATCTCGTTCCTCCTTTTCCGTGAAAATCATAAAATTCTAATTGTGATTTCACATTCGTTATAGCGGGAAAAATTCTTTTTGTATATCCTACTAAAGTAGGATTGGAAAAAATTTGTATATTATTTTAACAGGCGGATTCCTGCTTCGGGTTGCGTATAATCTCCATTTGTTGGGAAACACTAGCTTGCAAAAGGAAAAGAAGGGACGGTTGATTTATGAGCAACAATATGGATTTAGGCTATGAAATGTTTTGCTATCAATGCGAGCAGACGGCAAATGGTAAGGGCTGTACGAAGCTGGGCGTTTGCGGAAAAACGGCGGAGGTTGCCAATTTGCAGGATTTGCTGATTTTTCAAATTAAGGGTATCAGCTGTTACGGCAAGGCGTTGCTTGCGCAGGGGAAGGAGATTGACAAAAGCGTGATTCGCTTTATCGAAAATGTGCTGTTTACCACGCTGACGAATGTAAACTTTGATGAGGCGGTTCATGTGGAGCTGCTGAAGGAATCGCAGGAAATCAAGGATACGCTGAAAGGCATGACAGGGGAGATTGACAATCATACGGCACACGTTACCTATACCCTCCCCGAAACCAAAACCGAAATGCTCAAGGATGCACCCATGGCAGGCATTATGTATGAGGATTTAGATCCCGATATCCGCTCCTTGCGGCAGACGGTGCTGTATGGCTTGAAGGGCATCAGTGCCTACGGGCATCAGGCGAGGGAGCTGGGGTATTACAGTGACGAGGTGGACAATTTCTATATCGAGGCATTGGAGGCAATTACGGATGATACCCTGACGGTAGAGGAGCTGATTCGCTTGACGATGCGCACAGGCGAGATGGCGATTGCCGTTATGCAGAAGCTGGACGAGGCAAACACCGAGGTTTACGGCAATCCTTCTCCGCATACCGTTGATGTTCACATGAAAAAAGGTCCGTTTATCGTGGTTTCCGGGCATGATTTGAAGGACTTGGAAATGCTTTTGGAGCAGACGAAGGGCAAGGGCATCAATATTTATACGCATGGGGAAATGCTGCCCTGCCATGGCTACGAGGGCTTGAAAAAATATCCGCACTTGGTCGGGAATTTCGGCGGTGCGTGGCAGGATCAGCAAAAGCAGTTCGACAATCTGCCGGGGTGTATTTTGATGACAACCAACTGCCTGATGCGCCCGAGAGAAAGCTACAAGGACCGTATTTACAGCACGAATGTGGTCGGCTGGGAGGGCGTGAAATATATCGGCAAGAAGGAAAACGGCGAGAAGGATTTCAGCGAAATCATTGCGCAGGCGTTGGAATTGGGCGGCTATCCCGAGGATGAGGAGGCACATGAAATTTTGGTCGGCTTCGGGCATCATGCCACATTAGGCTATGCCGATAAAATCGTGGAGGCGGTCAAGAGCGGAAAGCTCAGACATTTCTTTTTGATTGGCGGCTGTGACGGCGCAAGGCCGGGGCGAAATTATTATACGGAATTTGCGAAAAAGGTGCCGCAGGATTGTATCATTTTAACCTTGGCGTGCGGCAAATACAGATTTAATAAGCTGGAGTTCGGCGAGGTGGCAAGTCTGCCGAGATTGCTTGATGTGGGGCAGTGCAACGATGCCTATTCCGCCATCCGCATTGCAACGGCTTTGGCAGATGCCTTTGGGACGGATGTGAACGGCTTGCCGCTGTCCATGATTCTTTCGTGGTATGAGCAGAAGGCGGTGGCGGTTTTGCTGGCACTCTTGAGCCTTGGCGTGAAGGGCATTTATTTGGGGCCGACACTGCCTGCATTTTTAAGCCCGAATGTGCTGCAGTATCTGGTGGATACCTTTGATTTGCGTGCTGTCAGCAACCCCGAGGATGATATCAAAACCTGCTTGAAGCAGAATATGTAAGAAGAAAAATCGGTTTCGGCGGAAGCCGATTTTTTTATTACAAAAACGGCGAAAAAATAAGGTTGCCGTCTCATACTTTGGTAGGATGTTCATTGCGAAAAGAATCTGCTATAATTTTGGCAAATGCAGTATTTTCGCGGGTTTTGTCGAAAAATACAGCGTTCGCAGGATATTGCTTGATGGAAGGACACAAGAGAAGGAAGGGATTTTACGAAGAAAAAGCTAATCAGTCAGTTGGTGTGCGTGACAATAGCGCTTTCTCTTACGTCTGTGTCGGCGCTTGCTGAGGAAACAAACGCAGCGGCGGAGGTAAATGAGGGTGCCGCAGAGGGCAAGGAAGAAGGAAAAACAGAGCCGCAGGAAGCACCCAAGGAAGAAGTAGATGTATCTCAGGGTGGCATCTATGCTGATGCGCTTTTGTGAAACATTCGTAAAATAAAATTGATTTGTTAAATGGAGGATACCCTCTTTGCCAAATGGCAGGAAGGGTATTTTTTTATTGCAGTGCCAAAATGAGAACACTTATCAAGAAGGAAAAAAGCGGTTGCAAATGAAAAAGAGGCAAATTATAATGGAATTTAGTTAGCCGCAGCTAACAATATAAAAATCACTAGAGAAGGGTGGAGGAAAATGAAAACAATTTACAGCAGCATCAGTAAAAGAGTATTCAGTCTGCTTGTTGCACTTATTATGGCAATTTCGACAGTTCCTTTTGCGGCAGCTTCGGCATTTGCGCAGGAACAGGGAATTTCCATCACAACAAGCACCATTACACCGAATACAAAATCGGTTGAGGTTACACTTGCGCAAAGCGGAGAAGTTGGCTTTGTAAGAGTCATACAACTTGACAGTGAGGAATCCTATAGTGGTTCCATGCTTTTGAATTCGGAAGTGGCTTTGAGCGAAATAGTTCCTTATGCAACCTTAAACGAAGGAAATAATACGATTGTGCTTACAGGCACACCGGTAGTAGGCAAAAAGGTGGTAGCAGTTTTGCGAGATGCAAGCGGTGAAACGCAGGATTATGTTTCTGCACCGATTACGGTCACTGCCTCCGGCACTTCTTCCGGCGGAGAAACAACCAAACCGACACAGGCGGAAATTTTGGCAGGCTGCGAGGTAACAATAGATGGTTTTGCAGGCGGAAAAATTACAGAGGATGCAACATCCCTTACGGCAAATGTAAAGCTGCACAGCAGTGTGAAAAGCTGCTACATGATTGTTGCGGTATATCCCGCAAATACAGTCTTTGATCCCGACAGCACCGCCACAAAGCAGCTTTATTCGGTACGGGTGGAAAACGGAAAAAGCTATACCTGTAATTTCGCAGAGTCCCTTCTCCCTTTGAAGGTGGGGCAGAAGGTATGCGCTTATCTGAATGTGCCTGTTGCAGAAACGGAGAATGATGTTTTTTACAAGCAAAAGCAATCCCGTGAGCTTACGGTTGTGGATAAAAACGGCGAGGGCTTTCGGGATTACACATGGCCCGAGGTAAGCATTGCGGATAAGGATTTAAAAGCAGGCGATACCAAGCTGCACATCAATTTTTCCGCAGATGAGAGATTGCTTGCATACGCAAAGGATGAAAATGTAGATTTCAATATGACAGTTTCCATCCAGCAATATCCGCAGGATAAAACATTCGACTTTGAAGGCAGCTATATGCGCAGATTGACGATTCCGCTGCAGTTTACGAAAAATCTGACAAACTATGAAATCAATCTGGAGGAACCGCTTCTGGCAGGCTATCGTGTGCGTGCCGTTGTATATTGGAACCAGAATACGGCGCTGTATATCCCCAAAGGCAATGACTATGAGGCGGAGAGCATCCCTGATGATTCCGTTTTGATTCCTGCTGTGCCTGTTGCGCCGACAGTGAAAATCAACGCAGATAAAATTAAGGCAGGTGCGAGCGCAGTAAGCGTTGTGGTTGCCGGTGATGTGGAAGAAGGCTCTAACCTTATCATCAGACAATATGCGTCTGCGGATGCGGTACAGGGGGACGATTGGGAATTTTTCGGCAACAAGAGTGTTTCCGAAGCAGGAACGGTTTCGGTAGAGAAAAATTCCTACGGGAAGGAATTGGCAGGAGGCAAATATGTTGCGGCAGTGCTGATGAAGGGGGCAGATGCTGTTGCATATTCCAATGCGGTTCCCGTTGTTTTGGAGACAGAGATGGAAAAGCCCGTACTGAAGGTGAACGGGAATGTATATGAAGGGGATACCAAGGTAAGCCTTGCAGTGAGCAAAACGGATTTAATCCCCTCCGGCAAGGGAATGATTATCCTATATAAAGCAAATGAAAAAGGAGATGCTGATGTATATGGAGACCCCGTTTCTGTCGGCAGTAAAAGGCCTGTTATCAGTGGGGATGCTGTAGAAATCCCTATTACAAAAGCTTTGATAGCAGGGGATGTGATTATTCCTTATATCTATTATGTTGATGATAAAGATAAAACGTATTATTACCCCGGCACAGCCTTTACGGTAAAAGCGAAAGCGGAAGGGGACAGCATCAGCGTTTCCCCCGAAGCACTCACAGCAGATACGGAAAGCATTACGGTTTCCGTAAACGGATATGACAGCTATAAGGGCGGCTATGTGTTTGTAAGGCTTGCAGACGGAAACAATACACATCCGGATGCTGCGGCATCCCTCGAGAGTCAGAGCTTTACGGGAAGCGGCAGATATACCTTTGATGTAAAGGGAAAGCTTACGCCTGAAAAATATGTATTGGTATATCTTTACAAATGGGATTCTGACACTGACAGAACCCATTACAGTGATGATAAGGTTTATATTCTGATTGGCGGCAAGGTGGTAAAAGAGCCTTCTGTTGAAATTACCTCCTCCAAAATTCTTTCTACGGATAAGAATCTTTATGTAAAGGTGGATTTTGACAATGCGCTTACAGGCAATTTGAAGCTGTATACCTACCGCTATGGTGGTGCATTTGACAGTGCAAATGTAGGAAATGCTTTGCTGTATTCCGGTGCGGTAACGCCTTCCGCATACAGCAGTAAAATTACATTTACCAATGATTTGACGGCAGGAGATAAAATCGTTGCGGTGCTTACGCTGCCAGGAGGCGAAAGCGAAGTGGTAAAAATCTCCGATGCAAAAACCATTCAGGCACCCCCTCAGATTATAGAACCCTCTGCTTATATCAGAGAGGAGCATGTATCCGAAGGCGATACAAAGATGGAAACCTATCTGAACTTTGAAAGAAATTATTATGATTCCGTAAGCTATGTACTGTATAACTACACAGGCGAGGAATTGGATGAAAGCAAAGCAAAAATTGCGGCAGAAAGCAGCATTTACAGCCCCGGCGTAACAACCATGGGCTTTAGAGAAAGCGTAAAGCCGCTGAAAGCAGGCTCCAAGCTGATGATTAAGCTGACGCTTGTGAAAAACGGCGTAAGCAAAGTGGTATATTCCAATGCGAAAACCGTTGAGGCGGCACCCGATTGGGCAACACCTACCGTTTCTATTGATGTTGCCGCAGTCAGAGTGACAGATACTACCATTCCTGTAACAGTGACATACGATGCAGGCTATACGGAAATGAGCGACTATTATTGCAACGTAACAGCATATCAGTTCCCCTCCGACTATACAGATGATGAATTTGAGAAGAAGGAGCTGCATGAAAGCTCGATTACACAGCGTATCGGTCAGCGTGATGCGAATAAAGCAAGCAAGGAGCATTTCACAACCATCAATATTCCCGTTAAGGCGAATACGTTTGAGGCAGGAAAACGATTGATTGTAAAGCTTAGACTGCCTCATCCCGAATGGGCAGGAGAGGAAGCGGATTATCTTTCCTATTCCGTTCCCATTATTGGTGCGGAGGAAGAAATCCCCGCAGCAAAGGTACTGCTGTTCAACCTCGGTGCGGATACCGTAAAGGGCAGCAAAATCAGAGCAATTCTGGAGGAAATGGGAATTAAGGCAGTTACGGTTGAAAAAAGCCAGATTAACCAGTCCGTTGGATATCTTGCAGGGTACAAAGGCTTTGCAGGGGATGCAGAGGCATTTACAGGCAGTGGCTACACAGCGGAATTTATGCTGATGAGCGGCTTGAGCGAAACACAGCTTGACCAGTTTCTTGCAAAAATGCGTGCGGCAGATGCGGTGATTGACCATAAGGCAACAGTGACAGAAACCAATAAGCAGTGGAGCTTTAAAGAGCTGATTGGTGAAATCGAAGAGGAGCATGAAGTAATGCAGGCTTGGCTTGCACTGAAAAATGCAGTGAAAGAGGCAGAGGCTTTGCAGGAAGCGGATTACTCCGCAGAGAAATGGGCGGCATTTGCAAAGGTTTTGGCGGATGCAAAGGAGGTTTCCAAGGTTGAAGCGACGGCAGAGGAATATAACAATGCCACAAAAGCCTTGCAGGATGCCTATAAAGCACTGACTGCCAAGCCGGAGAGCGGCGGCGGTTCTTCCTCCGGCGGCAGAAAATCCAAAACACAGAAAAACGAAACAAAAGTAGAGGAAACGAAGGAAAACAACGAAACAAAAGCAAAGGAGAAAACAATCGTCGAAATGCAGATTGGCAGAAAGAGCATTTCTGTTAACGGGAATCTCGCCCAAAAGGATGCGGCTCCCGTGATTCAGAATAGCAGAACCTTGGTTCCCATCAGATTCATTACAGAATCTTTGGGCGGTGCGGTTGCATGGAACGGCGAAAGCAAAGAGGTTACCTTGCTTTTGGATGGAAAGGAAATTAAGATGACGATTGGGAAAACGCTTGAAAAATATGGCGTTGCACCTGTCATCATGGATAGCCGTACCTATGTGCCTGTTCGCTTTGTAGCGGATGCGCTTGGCGCACAGACTTCTTGGAATGAAGCGGAAAAAACAGTTACGCTCGTAAGGGAAGGCTAAAGCGGAAAATAAAAATGGTCTGAATCCTTGTGGTTCAGACTATTTTTTATGAAAAGGTTGAGTCAAGATTGACTCTATGAGTTAAAATAGACTCGATTTGAGTAAAATAGGGCATTGAACTGACCCCAAAAAGTTAGACAAATATTTTGAAGTAAAAATTGTTCAAGCAGCCGAAAGGGCTTG
>OODE01002038.1_pt1 | contig 11437 bp, 10 predicted proteins | sample 1671771 | NCBI WGS metagenome assembly OODE01 (sample SAMN06348191, study PRJEB24527) | human gut metagenome | biome: human gut; feature: ankylosing spondylitis patient; material: feces | host: Homo sapiens | place: China | collected 2015-10 | reverse complement strand
GGCGAGCAGTCACTGGTTACACCGGATGAGTTGCTGGCGGTGGTGAAAGCTTGATTTCATCAAGCGGATGTTGTCGGAATAGTCCGGTATATTCATCCGTAATTATCTATGCGGATTAACAGATTATTTTTTTTTCTTCCGTCACTATATCTCATTTAGAATCAGTGAAATATGGTGACGGAAGTCCTTTTTCCCCTCCGAAATGGTTTGTTCTCCTTTCCCTGTGTGGAGTCGGCCTGATAGCTACCGGTCATTATGGCAGATGTGTTTAGTACTCCTTTTTATATTCTCGTCCATTTTTTTGTAGCTTTGTCTGTCTTCTTTTGTTGTTTCACTTAGGTGACAATGCATTGGCACCTAAGTGGAGAGGCGTAGTCACCCAAGTGATACGATTGCTTCACCTTGGTGAAACTATAATGCAACAAAGTGTTTGCACGATAAGTATTTGTAAATGAAGTAAATGGATGAACCATCATACAGGACACACCAAGAAGGAAAATCTATGAGCCTTCAGAAACAATGGTAAAAAGACACATACATACCGGTTAAGGGGAATTATGGAACCTTTTACACCACAAACCTTTGAAGATAAATGGTTTGTGGTGATGGAAACAAAAAAGAACAGATGTCTTTTTAATACGCTATCTTATCCAATATCCCGTTCAAGTGTGCAATAGCCACTCCATAATTAGTCATGGGAATCTGTTGCTTACGGGCATTATCAATCCGGTTTAGTACATATTTGCGATTGAACATGCAGGCTCCGCAATGAATGATTAAGTGATAGGGTGTCAAATCCTCCGGAAAGTCTGTACCTGCAACGATATCTATTTGCAACTCTTCACCTATCTTTTTACGCAACATACGTGGAAGCTTTACTCTGCCTATGTCCTCGGTGGCAGGGGCATGAGTGCAGGCTTCTGCTATCAATACCCGTGATTGTGGGGTGAGGCGGTCTATGGCTGAGGCTCCTTCCATATAATAGAGTATATCCCCTTTATATCCTGCCATCAGAACGGAAAAAGAGGTGAGAAGGCTTTCTGCCGGTTTTTGCTCATAAACGGTATGAAAAACTTGGGAGTCGGTTATGATTAGTTTCGGAGGATAGGACAGAGCCTGCAAAGTGGCGGCTATTTTATCGGTTGTACAGCTCATTACCAGACATTTTTTGTCCAATAATTCGCGCATCGTCTGTACTTGTGGAAGAATAAGTCGGCCTTTGGGAGCCTGTATGTCTTGTGGCATGACTAAGAGCACTAAATCTCCTTCTTTAACCAGATCTCCGGTAATGGTCTGTTGTCCGAAATCTGCCGGTAACTTTTCCAGAATAGCTTGAAGTATTTTCTCTATGCCCGTCTGTTCTTTTGCGCTGATAATGAGAGGACTTTGACCGCATTCTTTTTCTATACGATCCCTTGTGGATGCTATGTCTTTTCGGATATCAGCTTTGTTCAGTATCAGGATAACCGGAATATTCCTTTTATTTAACTGCTCCATCCATTGTTTTTCATCCTCGCAATTGCCGTCTTCACAAAGAAGTAAGGCAATATCTGTCCGTTCGATGGCTTTCAACGTACGGGTTATGCGCATTTCTCCCAATTCCCCTTCATCATCAAATCCGGGAGTATCGATAAAGAGACAAGGACCGATATGTTGAATTTCCATCGCTTTGCTGACAGCATCTGTTGTTGTACCGGGAATATCCGATACAAGGGCGGTGTCTTGTCCGGTCAAGGCATTGATTAGAGAGGACTTGCCGCTATTGCGTTTTCCGAACAGGACGATATGTAGCCGGTTGGCAGCGGGAGTGTTGTTTAGACTCATATTTTATTGGGCTTGAATTAGGTTCATTATCTGTATTGAAAAGGTTGCTTGACGCATGAGCGGTTAGAATCTGAAATCTCGTTTCCCTTCTTCTATCTCTTTCAGATTACGAATTGCTATTTCTTTTATTTTCGGATTGGGAATATGTTCCAACTCTTTTTTTATCAGTTGGATTCCTTTGGCTCGTGTATCCGGTGCCGCATAATCTTCCAGATACTCTTTTAGTGTCATCAATGCATTGGGGGCGCAGCAGTTGGCGATTTGTCCCGATTTGACTAATGACATAAAACGGTCGCCTGTACGCCCTGCCCGATAACATGCTGTACAGAAACTGGGGATATGCCCCAAGTCGAGCAGCCAGTTCACTACCTCGTCCAAGGTACGGGTGTCACTGATGTCGAATTGTGCTGAGTTTTCTTCCGGTGTTTCCGGAATGGCATAACCGCCTACGCTGGTCCGGGAGCCTCCGCTGATTTGTGAGATTCCCAGGTTTAAGACTTTGCGTCGGGTTGCAGCCGATTCCCTTGTAGAGATAATCATACCTGTATAAGGAACAGCGATACGGATTACCGCCACAATTTTACAAAATATATCATCTGAAATGGCATCCGGGAAATCTTGCGTGGAGATATCATCTGCCGGACAGATGCGAGGAACACTGATGGTATGTGGTCCCACTCCGAAGGTAGCTTCCAGATGTTCGGCATGCATCAATAATCCTGTAAAGTCATAGCGGTAGGTATTCAGCCCGAATAAAACACCTAGTCCTACATCGTCAATTCCCGCTTCCATGGCACGGTCCATCGCTTCGGTATGATAAGCATATTTGCTTTTCGGACCGGTGGGATGCAGGGATTCGTAATTTTCTTTATGATAAGTTTCCTGGAACAGGATATAAGTGCCGATACCTGCGTCTTTCAGCTTGCGGTAGTTTTCCACGGTAGTGGCGGCAATGTTGACATTGACCCGGCGGATAGCCCCATTTTTATGTTTGATGCTATAAATGGTTTGGATAGATTCCAGTATGTACTCAATAGGATTCCGCAACGGATCTTCTCCTGCTTCCAGTGCCAGGCGTTTGTGTCCCATGTCTTGCAAGGCAATTACCTCCTTACGGATCTCTTCTTGTGTCAGCTTTTTGCGTGCTATGGTCTTGTTCTTCAAATGATAAGGGCAGTAGACGCATCCGTTCACACAATAATTGGAAAGATATAGAGGGGCGAACATTACAATACGGTTGCCGTAAAACTTATGTTTGATTTCCTGTGCCAGCCGGAAAATGCGTTCTGTTAGATCCGGTTGGTCGCATTCCAGCAGTAATGCTGCCTCACGATGGGACAGTCCTTTGAATTGAGCAGCTTTGTCAATCAGTTGCTCTATCAGGGCACGATTGCTTTTGTTGTTGTGAGCATACTCCAAGGTATCCAGTATCTCTTGATGGTCTATGAATTCTTCTGCTATTTTAGAATCTGCTTTATACATGTTTGTTAGGGGTTAGTGATAGTCACCTCTATCTGTCGATATCCGGTAACCGATTGTTTCCAGTTGTTGTGCCAAAGCTCGTAAACCTTCGGCTGCTTCGGCACCGAAAGCGGCTTTGTTATCATACAAGGTGTATTTTTCTCTTTGCTCCCTGGGGGAGAGATTGGGCATCACTACATTAGCTCCTGCCAATATTCCTTTTTCCCGTCCGTCCGGTGACAAGGTGGCAAGGGCGGTGGTCGATGGAATCAGGGCGGACGGGTGCATTAACCGGAAAAGGGATAATAGCTTGAGGGTCATTCCTACACTTCCGGCCGGCTCTGTTCCGAATGGTGTGTCATGATGGGGGATAAATGGACCGATACCGATCATTTGGGGCTGGAATTGCTCTATGAATAACAGATCTTCCACCAGATGTGTCAGGGTTTGTCCCGGAGTGCCTACCATGATTCCTGTTCCGGTTTGATATCCAATTTCTTTTAGCCATTGCAGGCATTGGAGCCGATGCTTTAGTGACATCTCCTCAGGATGTAATTTCCTATAGTGTTCTTCGTTGTGTGTTTCGTGTCGGAGCAGATAACGGTTGGCTCCGGCACGGAAGAAACGTTCGTATGCTTCCCGTGATTTCTCTCCTAATGAAAGGGTGATGGCACAATCGGGGAATTCACAGTGGATGGCGGCAACGGTTTTTTCTATCCATTCATCTGTTAAAGCAGGGTCTTCACCGCCTTGCATCACGAAGGTGCGGAATCCGAGTGCATATCCTTCACGGCAACATTCCAAAATGGTTTCACGCTTTAATGCGTAACGGGTAATGGCGGTATTTCCTTTCCTTATTCCGCAATAATGACAGTTGTTACGACATCGGTTGCTCACCTCGATAAGTCCGCGGATAAATATCCCATTCCCGAAATGTGCCAAAGTGACTTCCCTGGCCTGTTGCTGTAAATACAGTAAAGTGCCGGTATCCTGACAGGAGAGGAGGTTGGCATATTCCTCACCTGTCAGGATATGGTAGTGACGTAATTTGTCAATCAGTCGCTTCATGCATACCTTTAATATGTTTTTTTCTGTTTTGCCAGTTCCTGTACCAATTGGCGTTTTCCATTGTTGCTGCCGCTGTGCGTACTGGGTCCTGTGATACAACCACCCTCGCAGGCCATCACTTCGATGAATTGTCCGGGAGCTTTGCCCGATTTAGCGTAGGCGCGTAATGTTCCGATATTCTTCTTGTTTAAATCAGATACCTGTATGGTATTGATTTTGTCCGCTTCCATTTTCAGGAATGCCTTTACGGCTCCCATCACGCCGCCGGCTTGTGCGAATCCATGCGCTTCGCGAACGGAAGAGAATTCCATAGCGTATGGCTGTACAATCTCCAGGTTAATCTCGAAAGCATCGAAAATAGAGGAAATCTCTTCGAATGTCATCACAAAATCCACAGCCTCGTCACGTTGAGCTTCTTTACGTTTGGCTACACATGGTCCAACAAATACGATTTTTGCATCAGGATACTTCTCTTTGGCTATACGTGCGGCATAATACATAGGCGAGCCTGTGCCGGAAACGTATTTTTTCATATCGGGGATGTATTTGTTCACCAGCTCGATATAGGACGGGCAGCATGAGGTAGTCATGAATTTCTGTCCTTCTTCCAGTTTTTCTATCAGTTCATGCGCTTCATGTTCTACGGTGGACATGGCTCCTTGTGCTACTTCAATTATATCGGTGAAACCGATTTGTCTGAATGCACCATATACTTGTTCGATAGTTGTGCTGAATTGTCCCAAAATAGATGGCGCGACAATGGCTACCACTTGTTCTCCTTTACGGATGCGTTGCAGCACATCGAATGTCTGGGATATTTCAAATATGGCCCCGAAAGGACAGGCATTCATGCATTTACCGCAATAAATACATTTATTCTCATCAATATGCTCTATACCGTGTTCATCTTTGCTGATCGCTTTGACAGGACAAGATTCCTCGCAGGGAACGGGAATATAGACGATTGCGTGATAAGGGCAGCTTTTGTGGCAGATGCCGCAACTGATGCAGGTATCATGGTCGATCCATGCCTTGCCGGTGTCGGCATGTACATGTACGGCTCCTTTGGGACAATTGTACTGGCAACTGCGGGCGGTACATCCCCGGCATAAGTCGGTGATTTCATAATTGATCTGTACGCAGGCCGAGCATGCTTCGTCTATAACACACATAATGTTGTCTTTGGGCTTTCCATTGTTTGCACGTTCTATAGCACGTGCGGCATATTCGGATAGTGGAGTGAGCTCATCGGTTTCATCATCCATATCCAGCCCCAGTAGAGGAAGGGATTTGTATTTCCATACAGCGCGTTCTTTGTGTACGCAGCAACGCCCTGCATGTTTTGAACGTCGGGGGCTGAGTTCTAATGGCAGACGGTCTATTTTGTCTGTTGTCAGTTCTCCGTTTTTCCACAATTTTACAAGTTCTGTCAGCAATCTGTGGCGGACAATCATAATGTTGTTCGTAAATGCCATATAGTTAAAGGGGTTAATTATTAGGTTTTGCAAAGATAGTGATAGTTTGTGTCCTATGGAAATATTAAAAAAAGAAAAATCACATTTTTCTCTTTTTATATTCAGATTCGTTCTGTCGCTGTGGAATGTAGCCGACTGGTTTATATATGAATCTTTGTAGGTAAAAATAATAAATTTCGTAAAAGCAACTGATAATGGCAGGGGAAGAGGAAACCATTTTAGTGAAAGATATGTTATAGCTGTGCCAATTTGGCAGAATAAAACTGTCAATTTCTCCTTTTTCATGTTTGGCACGTTTTTCGCAAGATGTTTTGCGTCACTGCTTAAAGATGACGGATAATTGATATAATTAAAAGTATAACATATAAAAATTAAGAACTATGAACATTAAACCATTAGCAGACAGAGTATTGATTCTTCCTGCTCCTGCAGAAAAAAAAACAATCGGTGGTATTATTATTCCTGATACAGCAAAGGAAAAACCATTGCAAGGTGAAGTTGTCGCAATAGGTAACGGAACAAAAGATGAGGAGATGGTGTTGCATGTAGGTGATCAGGTATTGTATGGCAAATACTCGGGCACTGAACTGGAACATGACGGTAAGAAATACCTTATCATGCGTCAGAGCGATGTTCTCGCTGTTTTGGGATAATTAAATAGTACATTGTAAATCATTAAATTGTAAATAGAATTATGGCTAAAGATATTAAATTCAACATTGATGCCCGTGACGAATTGAAGAAGGGTGTAGACGAATTGGCTAACGCAGTGAAAGTAACCCTGGGTCCGAAAGGTCGTAATGTGATTATCGAAAAGAAATTCGGTGCTCCTCATATCACTAAGGATGGCGTGACTGTAGCTAAAGAAGTGGAATTGGCTGATGCATTTCAGAATACCGGTGCACAGTTGGTGAAATCTGTTGCTTCAAAGACAGGTGACGATGCAGGTGACGGTACTACTACTGCTACTGTGCTGGCTCAATCAATCGTAGGGGTAGGTTTGAAGAATGTTACTGCCGGAGCAAATCCGATGGATTTGAAACGTGGTATCGATAAAGCTGTTGCCAAAGTGGTTGAATCTATCAAGTCTCAGGCCGAAATGGTAGGTGACAACTATGACAAGATTGAACAAGTGGCTGCTGTTTCTGCCAATAACGATCCTACTATCGGTAAGTTGATTGCAGACGCTATGCGTAAAGTTTCTAAAGATGGTGTGATTACTATCGAAGAAGCTAAAGGAACGGATACTACCATCGGTGTGGTAGAAGGTATGCAGTTCGACCGTGGTTACTTGTCTGCTTACTTTGTAACTGATACAGAAAAGATGGAATGTGTGATGGAACATCCGTACATCCTGATTTATGATAAGAAGATTTCTAACTTGAAGGATTTCTTGCCTATCCTGGAACCGGCTGTACAGAGCGGACGTCCTTTGTTGGTTATTGCAGAAGATGTAGACAGCGAAGCATTGACTACGTTGGTTGTAAACCGTCTGCGTTCTCAGTTGAAGATTTGTGCTGTGAAAGCTCCGGGCTTCGGCGACCGTCGTAAGGCGATGTTGGAAGATATTGCCGTATTGACAGGTGGTATCGTTATCAGCGAGGAAAAAGGTTTGAAGTTGGAACAAGCTACTCTTGAAATGTTGGGTACTTGCGATAAGGTAACTGTTTCTAAAGATAATACTACTATCGTAAACGGTGCCGGCGCAAAAGAAAACATTCAGGAACGTATCAATCAGATTAAAGCTGAAATAAAGAATACTACTTCAGATTATGATAAGGAAAAGTTGCAGGAACGTTTGGCTAAGTTGTCAGGTGGTGTAGCTGTTCTTTATGTAGGTGCCGCTTCTGAAGTTGAAATGAAGGAAAAGAAAGACCGTGTGGATGATGCATTGTGCGCTACTCGTGCAGCTATCGAAGAAGGTATCGTTCCGGGCGGTGGCGTAGCTTACATCCGTGCTTCTGAAGCATTGGAAGGCCTGAAGGGCGATAATGAAGACGAAACAACCGGTATCGAAATTATCAAGCGTGCTATCGAGGAACCGCTTCGTCAGATTGTTGCCAATGCAGGTAAGGAAGGTGCAGTAGTAGTACAGAAAGTACGCGAAGGTAAAGGTGACTTCGGTTACAATGCCCGTACTGATGTTTACGAAAACTTGCACGCTGCCGGTGTGGTAGATCCTGCTAAGGTAACTCGTGTAGCTTTGGAAAATGCCGCTTCTATTGCAGGTATGTTCCTGACTACAGAATGTGTAATTGTGGAAAAGAAAGAAGATAAACCAGAAATGCCGATGGGTGCTCCCGGAATGGGTGGCATGGGCGGCATGATGTAATCTTTGCCCCATAAATGATTAACGGACTCCCTGTTGGCGAAATGTTGACAGGGAGTTTTTTATAGACCATAGTGGATTATCTTCTCAAGTTTTATTTACTCTCTAAATTTCGGCTCATCCGAGAAATTATGTTATGTGAGGAGACTGTGGATCACTCTTAAAAGATTAGTGGGGTTTATTTCAAATTGAACTGTCCTATAAAAAAGGAAGTGTTTCTGAACGTTCAGAAACACTTCCTTTTTTAGTGAGCCTCTTGTCGGATTCGAACCAACGACCCCGAGATTACAAATCACGTGCTCTGGCCAACTGAGCTAAAGAGGCATTGCTTTTTGTTTAGCGGGTGCAAAGGTAAGAATATCTTTTAAAAGAACAAATTTTTTCATAGGAAAAAATAGTTGGAAATTACCAAATGGTAATTTTTACTCCGAAATAACGCTCTATCTTTGCATCCGCTAAACAAAAAAGTGAAGTTTATGAAGGATAGTATTGATTTTGGTAGTATGGAAATTCCGAAATTATTTCGGAAATTGCTGATACCTACTGTGCTGGGGATGGTATTTTCGGCTGTGTTTGTGATAACAGATGGTATTTTTGTAGGTCAAGGGATAGGTAGTGACGCATTGGCGGCAGTGAATATTACTGCTCCTTTGTTTTTGATAAGTACGGGTATCGGACTGATGTTTGGTGTTGGCGCATCGGTGGTGGCATCTATTCATTTATCTCAGGGAAAGTTGAAAACTGCTCGTATCAATGTGATGCAGGCTGTTGTGGTTTCTTCTTTGTTTTTGGCTGTGCTGTGGGGAGTGGTATGTTTGTTTGCTCCACAAGTAGCCGTGTGGTTGGGAAGTTCGGAACGTCTGTTGCCTTTGGCGGTGGAATATATGTATTGGTTCTTGCCTTTTCTGGTATTTAGTGCTTTGCTAAGTTCAGGGATGTTCTTTGTCCGTTTGGATGGTTCTCCTAATTATGCCATGTTGTGTAATGCTATTCCGGCAGTGGTGAATATCCTATTGGATTATGTGTTCATTTTTATTCTCAAATGGGGAATGATGGGTGCGGCGCTGGCTACCAGTCTGGGGTATATTTTGGGGGCCGGAATGATTGTAGTCTATTTAAGTCGCAGAAGAAATGTGATTCATTTTTGCCGGGTGAAACTTAGCAAGAAGAGTATGCGGCTCACTTGGCGCAATGTGAAATATATGTGCCACTTAGGAGTTTCCACCTTTTTGTGCGAGGCAGCCATAGCCTGTATGATGTTTGCAGGCAATTATGTGTTTATCCATTATTTAGGCGAAGATGGAGTGGCTGCTTTCAGTATTGCCTGTTATTTCTTTCCCATTATATTTAGGTATATAATGCCATAGGACAATCGGCTCAACCCATTTTAAGCTATAACTTTGGAGCGGGTGATACCATGCGGGTACGTTCCGCTTTCCGTCTGGCACTGGGAACGGCCGTGACCTGCGGACTTGTGTTTTTTGCGTTAACAGCTTTGTTCAATCATCAGATTGTGGCTATGTTTATTGATCGTTCCTATCCGGCATACGATATTGCTGTGGCGGGACTGCCTTTGTTTGCGTCTGGTTTTATTTTTTTTGCTGTAAACATTGTTTCCATTGGCTATTTTCAAAGTGTAGAGCGGGCACGTCCGGCTATGATAGTTACAGTTTTGCGTGGGTTTGTTTTTATGGTACTTTGTTTATTGGGCTTGCCGTTGCTATTGAAGGTGCCAGGGATATGGCTGGCGGTTCCTTTGGCGGAAATACTTACTTTTTTAGTGATAATGGTAATTTATTATCGTAAACATCAATGGGTTCGCAGATGATTTTTTACTTTTGTAGTAATTAATCGGGTGGATATATGGATGCATTCATACAGAAGTTTTGTGAAAAATATAGTTTGCCGATAGCTTTGAGCTTGCAGTTGTTGGATAATATGGAGAAGTTCACTTTTCATAAAGGGGATTTTCTTGTACAGGAAGGTGGGCGGAACTCAAACTTCTATATTGTAAGTAAAGGAATCTGGCGGGGGCATTACCTTAATGACGGGGTAGATGTTTCCGTCTGGTTTGCTTCTGAAGGAGAGGCCATCTTCTCGTCATGGGGATATGTGGAAAATACAGTTTCGTTGGTTTCCATCGAAGCGATGTGTGACAGTGAACTTTATGGTATTTCGAAGGCAAAACTCGAAGTATTATATGCCGGATCTGTTGAACTGGCTAATTTTGGAAGACGACTGTTCGAGCAGCAGTTTTTAGGGCTTGAAAGTTGGATGATAACGGGAGGAAGCCCCCGGGCCAAGGAGCGTTATCTTACTTTGTTGGAAGAGAATCCGGAACTGTTGCAGTATGTACCTCTGAAGCATATCGCTTCTTATTTATGGATTACTCCACAGTCGTTAAGCCGTATCCGTGCCGAACTGGGGAGAAGGAAAAAAGACCAATGACAATTTTAGCATTTACGGGGTTGGTTCTTTCGTATGGAAATGCATTGTTCTCTTTGCTTTTTCTTGTATGGTTCATCTTTGCCTTGATGGATGGTAGAAAAGTTGGCATCCGATAAATATTTATCTTAAAAGTGTCATCGTATTTTATTTTTGTGTAAGTTTGTAGTGAATCCTAAAAAAACTTATGGCAATGATAGATGATATTTTAGAGTTCAACAAGAAATTTGTTGAGAGCAAGGGATATGAGAAATATATTACCAACAAATATCCTGATAAAAAAATAGCTATTCTTTCTTGTATGGATACCCGGTTGACGGAATTGTTACCTGCTGCTTTGGGTATCAGGAATGGTGATGTAAAAATTATCAAGAATGCAGGTGGGGTTATCTCGCATCCGTTTGGTAGTGTAATCCGTAGTCTGATGGTGGCTATTTATGAGTTAGGTGTAAAGGAAGTTATGGTTGTTGCTCATTCTGATTGTGGAGCCTGTCACATGAATAGTAATGAGATGATAGAACACATGAAAGCACGTGGCATCAAGCAGGAAACCATTGATATGATTCGTTTCTGTGGTGTAGATTTTGGAGCATGGCTGGATGGTTTTGAGGATACGGAGAAATCGGTGAAAGGAACTGTACGGGCTATTATGGAGCATCCATTAATACCTGAAGATATTATAGTGAGGGGATTTATAATTGATTCGGTGACGGGTGAACTGACAAAAGTATAAAATGTGAGTTTTTTTATACACAATAATGTTCATGTGATTTTGTGTATTATAAGAAAGGGAGGTATTTCTGCCTGATGCAGAATATACCTCTCTTTTTATTGA
>OODE01002035.1_pt1 | contig 11441 bp, 10 predicted proteins | sample 1671771 | NCBI WGS metagenome assembly OODE01 (sample SAMN06348191, study PRJEB24527) | human gut metagenome | biome: human gut; feature: ankylosing spondylitis patient; material: feces | host: Homo sapiens | place: China | collected 2015-10 | reverse complement strand
AGATGAGCTTCTGATTTTATATCGGAGGCTTATTTTATATAAAAACGTGAAAAAATATGTGATTTAGCTGTGAAAAACGTGATAAAAACATATAAAAAGATCAAAAAAACGTGAAAATTAAAATTCAAAGAAAAAACTATAGCAGTCTTTTCCATTTTTGTGTTATTATAGAAAGACAGTCATAACGACAGTACGAATGAAAATGAAAGGACAGAGTAAGTAATTATATGTTTTCCGTATCAGACATTAAAGAGACAGTGTATCCGGCGGCGTACCGGAGAGGGAAAGAGCTGTATGAAACGGCGGGGGTTTTTGATTTTTCCTATGAGTTGTATTTAGTGGATGAGCTGCCTGTGGCTGATGTCAGGGCAAAAGTTCGTGGAATCAATCAGGAGTATTATGAAGTGACAGCCACTATCGACGAGGAGTTCGGGGATGTAACGAACTGCAACTGCGGATGTGAGGCTTTTTATAATTATGAGGGAATGTGCAAGCATTGTGTGGCAATGCTTTTGAATTATGTAAACAAGAGGACTCCGATGGAGATTCTCAGGTTAAAACGGGGACAGGGCACGGAGACACCGGAAGCAGGGGAACGTCCGGTGGGGAAGATGGAGACGGCAGCGCCGTTGAAAAATCTGCTGAGCCAGTATTCCATGCGTGCAACATCCAAATATATGTTACCGGAAACCATTTACGGAAAAGTAGAGTTAGAACCTTACTTTGAGATGGATTACGGCTATGCAAGACTGGAATTTAAGATCGGAATGGAGACAAAGTATGTGTTAAAAAACATTTCTGCGTTTTTACATTCTGTTCAGGTCAACGAGAAAGTGCATTACGGCAAAAAACTTGATTTTTATCATCACATGGAAGCTTTTTCGGAGAATGCAAAGCGCCTGATCCGGTTTATGCAGCAGCAGGATGATGATAAAAAGCGCCAGAGTAAGTTCCATGCTTATTATGCCTACACCGGCGGCTATGAGCGTACCATGGAGTTGGACGGTGTGGGGATCGATCGGTTTTTGGAAGCGGTGAAAGGAACTCCTTTTCATGCAACGATCGGTTATGATATGAATGAAAGCTACATCTATAATGGAACAAAACGCAAACCAAAACTGACGCTGAAAGGTGGAAGTGCGGGGGCGTTTCTCTGCATGGAAGATCTTCCGGTGATCGAGGGCGACAAGTATTATTACTTTTATGAGGATGGGGAGATTTTCCTCGGAGAGCCATTGTTGAAAGGAAAAGTATCAGACTTCTTCCAGTTTTTACACCGCCAGGTAGGGGGAGACTGCTATATTGCAGCAGAAGAGCTCGCAATGTTCTGCAGAGATCTTCTGCCGATGGTGCGGGAGAGCTTCGATGTGATCCCGGAAGGTTTTGATGAGGCACTTTATGTTCCGCCGAAGCCGGAATTCGAGTTATATCTGGACCGCCAGGCAATGGATGTTGTCGGAGCGAAGCTGGTCGCTGTATATGGAGATAATAAATACAACGTGCTTGCCAAGGTAGAACCGGGCGAGGTGCGTGATCTGTCTGAGGAGCTGCGCATCAAGAGCCTTGTGGAGCCGTATTTCAATGAGTATGACCATTCGAAGACATTTTTTGTCATTGCAAAAGACGAAGATCTGCTCTATCAGCTCGTGGCGGGTGGATTGCAGCGTTTAAGCCATTTTATGGCAATTTACACGTCGGACAAGTTCCGCAATATGAAAGTGGTCAATGCGCCGAGCGTATCCGTGGGTGTCTCCTTAAAGAGTGACCTTCTGGAATTAAAGGTACACTCCGATGAAATGTCCTCCGAGGAGCTGGCATATCTGCTTTCCAAGTACGACAGAAAGAAAAAGTATATCCGTCTGAAAAACGGGGATTTCTTAGATATCAAAGAGGATGGGATCAGTGCGCTTGCAGAAGTCAGTGAGGACTTACAGCTTACCGAGGCAAGCCTGAAAAAAGGAACCGTCGTGATCCCAAAATACCGCGCTATGTATCTGGATGCAGCACTGAAAAATAACCAGCTGCTGTCTATCGAGAAAAACAGGGAATTCAAAGGCATGGTGCGGAACATGAAAACCATCGAGGACAGCGATTATGAGGTGGTGGATTCCCTGAAAAATGTTATGAGAAACTACCAGAAAAACGGTTTCCTCTGGCTGAAAACGCTGCGGGAGAACGGTTTTGGCGGAATCCTTGCGGACGATATGGGACTTGGAAAAACGCTTCAGGTAATAAGCCTTCTTCTGGCAGAGCGTCAGGATTATGATGCAGGGGAAAAGGAGCGCCGCAGATCACTTATTGTATGTCCTGCATCTTTAGTTTATAACTGGCAGAAAGAGATTGAGCGTTTTGCACCGGAACTTGAGACTGTGACGATCACAGGAAGTGCACCGGAACGAAAAGATATCATCCGGCACACCACGGACGGGCAGATCCTCATCACATCCTATGATCTGTTAAAACGTGATGTGGAGTATTACAAAAACATTGTGTTTGCAGTTCAGGTCATTGATGAAGCTCAATATATTAAAAATGCTGGAACGCAGGCGGCAAAAGGCGTCAAGAAGATCACGGCAGCCTTTAAGCTGGCGCTGACCGGTACACCGATCGAGAACCGCTTAAGTGAGCTTTGGAGTATCTTTGATTACCTGATGCCGGGATTTTTGTATACATATCAGAAGTTCCGTGAGGAGATCGAGACACCGATCGTTGTGAACAAAGATGAGAACAAGATGGAACGTTTACAGCGCATGATCCGTCCGTTTATCCTGCGCCGGTTAAAAGGTGATGTATTAAAAGATCTTCCGGAAAAACTCGAAGAGAATGTTTATGCGAAGATGGAGGGCGAACAGCTGGCTCTTTATGATGCGCATGTGCAGCAGATGAAGCAGATGTTAGATGGCAAGAGCGAGGCGGAATTTAAGTCCAACAAAATCCAGATCCTTGCAGAACTTACAAAACTGCGTCAGCTCTGTTGTGATCCGGCACTTTTATTCGAAGATTACAAGGGCGAATCCGCAAAAGTCCAGATGTGTATGGATCTGATCGGGAACGCAGTGCACGGTGGACACAAGGTGCTGTTATTCTCCCAGTTCACGACCATGTTAGACCGTCTGGCGGAACAGCTGAAAAAGCTGGGCATTGATTACTACATGCTCACCGGCTCCGTCAATAAGGAAAAACGTATGCAGATGGTAGACAGCTTCAACAAAGATGATGTCCCGGTGTTCTGCATCTCCTTAAAGGCAGGAGGAACCGGATTGAACCTCACCGCAGCGGACATCGTCATCCATTACGATCCATGGTGGAACGTTGCCGTGCAGAATCAGGCAACCGACCGTGCACACCGTATCGGGCAGAAGAATGTCGTGACAGTTTACAAACTCGTCTCCCAGGGTACGATCGAGGAGAAGATCATTGATATCCAGGAGAAAAAGAAAAAGCTTGCCGAGCAGGTGCTGGAGGGCGAGGGAATGGATTCTGTAGTATTCACAAAAGAGGAGATCATGGAACTTCTCGGCTGATCAAAAAAACATAAGTCATTGAATTACAATTATTACAAAAGTAATTCAATGACTTTTTTGTATTAAAATCACATAATTATCAAGTTCAAATTAACATTTCTTGGAAAATCTGTAAATTTAATCACAGACAAAATCAGATAAATGTATTTTTATAAAAAATGCAATTCACAAGAAAAACAAAAAAGTGCACAAAAAATAAAATGAAAACTGTACAAAATGCACAAAAAATAGAAGAAAAAAATAGTCTTTCGAAAAAATTGACATTTCAATAAAAAATAACTAAAAATATGTTTGGCAATAAAAAATAAGAAAGGAAGTGGTCATACGGAAGAACTATCAAAGGAGCTGATGGCGCAGTTGAATTGTGATACGGCATTTACAATCCCGCTTTTTGGCGGAATACCGGTAGCAGAATCGGTTGTTGTCACGTGGGTCATCATGGCGGTATTACTGATCGCAGCGGCAATACTCGGGCGGAACTTAAAGGTTGAAAACGTCGGTAAGAAACAGCTCGTATTGGAAACGATAGTTGGAGGTCTCTATAACTTCTTCTATGATCTTCTTGGCGAGGAGGGAAAACAGTATATCCCATATCTGATGACGGTCGGTGTCTATATTGGGTTTGCCAATATGATCGGTCTGTTTGGATTGAAATCACCAACGAAGGACGTAGGCGTGACGGGCGCACTTGCACTTATGAGCATCATCTTAATTGAGGCTGCAGGAGTGCGGAAAAAAGGTACAAAAGGGTTTTTGAAAAGTTTTGCAGAACCAATCCCGATCATGCTGCCGATGAATATCCTCGAAGTATTCATCCGGCCATTATCCCTGTGCATGCGTTTGTTTGGTAACATTTTAGGCGCATTTGTAATTATGGAATTAATCAAAATTGTAGTGCCGATTTTTGTACCGGCAGTGTTAAGCCTTTATTTTGATCTGTTTGACGGATTCATACAGGCTTATGTATTTGTATTTTTAACATCACTCTTCATTAAGGAGAGCATTGAGTAAACACACTCACAGAAAAATTGAAAAAGAAATGGTAAAGGAGAAAACATCATGAATTCATTAATCGCAATTGGAGCAGGTATCGCAGCATTAACAGGTATTGGAGCAGGTATTGGTATCGGACTTGCAACCTCAAAAGCAACGGACGCAATCGCAAGACAGCCGGAAGCAGACGGAAAAATCACAAAAGCATTATTACTTGGATGTGCATTGGCCGAAGGTACTGCAATTTTCGGTATGGTAGTCGCAATTTTAATTATCTTATTCTTAGGCTAAAGAAAGGTTATGGTAGAGTATGCAGTTATTAAGAATTGACTGGAATGTCCTCTTTACCATCATAAATCTGCTGATTCTTTATTTTGGACTTCGCAAGTTTTTGATCAAGCCGGTGACAAATGTCATGGAACAGCGCAGACAGATGATCGAAGGTCAGATGGCGGATGCGAAAAAGACTACGGAGCAGGCGAATGAACTTAAGAGCCAGTATGAGGATGCATTAAAACAGGCACATGACGAGTCCGCACATATTGTGGAGAAGGCAAGAAAAACGGCACAGGCAGAATATGAGAGCAGAGTAAATGCTGCGGATCAGGAAGCAGAAAAAATCATTGCAAATGCACATAAGACCATTGATCTTGAGCGTGAAAAGACAGTGCAGGATCTTCAGACGCAGATTGCAGGACTTGCAATGATGGCAGCCGGAAAAGTGCTTGGCAAGGCAGATGCAGCAGAGCAGAATAAGCTCATGTATGAGCAATTTTTAGCTAAAACAGGTGGTTGCAATGACACAGACAGCAAATAATTACGGAACGGTTCTTTTTGAGCTTGGTATCACAAAAGAAATCGTGGAAAAGACAAAAGAAATATTTGAGCTGACCAGTGAGCTGCCGCGTGTGTTGAACTGCCCGGTTGTTTCCAGAAAAGAAAAGCACCGGATGATCGAAAGATTTTTTCCGCAGGAGATACATCATTTTTTGAAAGAACTGTGTGACCATGAACATATGGACGTGATCGAAGATGTGTTTGCGGCATACCAGAACTGTTATGATGAAAAAAACGGGATACTCCGTGCAAAAATGCAATGTGCAGAGGTGCCGGATGAGACGCAGCTTGCACAGATCAGAAACTATCTGGCAGGGAAATATAAAAAGACACAGGTAGAGCTGGAATTCGAAAAAAAGCCGGAACTGATCGCAGGATTCGTGCTCCGCGTGGGAGACATCGAAGAGGATTTCAGTATCAGGGGACGGCTTGACAGATTACAACAGAAATTAACATGGAGGTGACGACGTGGGTTCCATAAATTCAGAGGAGATTATCTCCATACTGAAAACAGAAATCGAAAATTATGACATGGTATCCGGTGAACAGGAAGTTGGTTCTGTCATCTGGGTTGGCGATGGAATCGCAACCATTTATGGAATAGAGCATGCCATGTATGGTGAGATCGTTATATTTGAAAACGGCATCCGTGGTATGGTTCAGGATATCAGACGTGACCAGATCGGCTGTATCATTCTTGGAAAAGATACAGAGATCAAAGAGGGCACAAAAGTAACACGCACGAAGAAAAAAGCAGGTGTTCCGGTAGGAAATGCCTATCTCGGAAGAATTGTCAATGCGCTTGGCGCACCGATCGATGGAAAGGGCGAGATCCCGGCAGATGATTACCGCGCAATTGAGCAGGAAGCACCGGGTATCGTAGACAGACAGTCCGTAAACCAGCCGCTTGAAACAGGTATTCTTGCAATTGATGCGATGTTCCCAATCGGACGCGGACAGCGTGAGCTGATCATCGGTGACAGACAGACCGGTAAAACATCCATCGCAGTCGATACCATCTTAAACCAGAAGGGAAAAGATGTGATCTGTATTTACGTAGCAATCGGACAGAAAGCTTCTACCGTTGCGAAACTTGTGAATACTTTGACAAAGCACGATGCATTGGATTATACAGTTGTACTTTCTGCAACGGCAAGCGAATCCGCTTCCCTGCAATATATTGCACCGTATGCGGGAACAGCACTGGCAGAATATTTCATGTATCAGGGAAAGGATGTACTGATCGTGTACGATGACCTTTCCAAGCATGCAGTTGCATATCGTGCATTGTCCCTGCTGCTTGAGCGTTCTCCGGGACGTGAGGCATATCCGGGTGATGTATTCTATTTACATTCCAGACTGCTGGAGCGTTCCAGCAAATTGTCGGATGCATTAGGCGGAGGCTCAATCACAGCACTGCCAATCATTGAGACACAGGCAGGCGATGTATCTGCCTACATTCCGACAAACGTTATTTCCATCACAGACGGACAGATTTTCTTAGAGAGTGATCTGTTTTTCTCCGGTATGCGTCCAGCGGTAAACGTCGGACTTTCCGTATCCCGTGTCGGTGGCGCAGCGCAGACAAAGGCAATGAAAAAGGCTTCCGGTACCATTCGTATCGACCTTGCACAGTACCGTGAGATGGAAGTATTTACCCAGTTCTCCTCGGATCTTGATGATACGACAAAAGAGCAGCTTCAGTATGGAAAAGGTCTGATGGAACTGTTAAAACAGCCGCTCTGTCACCCGATGAGCCTGGCAGACCAGGTCATCACACTGGTGGCAGCAAACAAGCGTCTGCTTTTGGATGTGGAGACAGCAAAGACCAAGGAATTCCAGCTTGGAATGCTTGATTTCTTCCACACAGAGCATATGGAGATCGTAAATGAACTGAATGAGAAAAAAGTTTTAGACGATACGATCACAGAACAGATTGTTGAGGCGGTTAAAGAATATAAAAGCAGGTGATAAGGCATGGCAAATACCAAGGAAATTCAAAAACGAATGAAAAGTATCCGGGATACCATGAAAATCACAAGTGCTATGTATATGATCTCTTCCGCGAAACTTCGCAGCGCAAAGCAGAAGTTAGAGCAGACAGAACCGTATTTCTATACGCTCCAGTCCGCAATTGCAAGATTTTTAAGACATATGCCAGATACGACAAACCGCTATTTTGATCAGAGGGAGCAGATTCCCGACAATGAAAAAAAGCGTGGTTACATTGTGATCACCGCCGACAAAGGTCTTGCGGGTGCATACAATCACAATGTCATCAAAATGGCACAGGAACTGTTTTCCCAGGGGGAAAACAATAAGTTGTTTGTCGTTGGAGAGCTTGGACGTCAGTATTTTGCAAAGGAAGGACTTGAGGTAGACGCAGAGTTTAAATACACTGTGCAGAATCCGTCCCTGCACCGCGCACGTGTCATTGCAGATTATGTGATGGACTTATACGTGAACGGTGAGTTAGACGAGGTTTATCTGGTCTACACGAAAATGGAAAATTCTTTTTCCATGAACGCGGAGAAACAGAAATTACTTCCGCTGGCAAAAGAGGATTTTATCCATCCGGCTCCGGCGGACATTTATCAGGAAGAGATCAAAGTGGAATCATCCATGGAAGAAATCTTAGAGCATGTGGTTCCAAACTGTGTAACCGGATATATTTATGGTGCGCTGGTGGAGTCTTTTGCCAGTGAACATAACTCCCGGATGATGGCAATGCAGACAGCGACTGACAGTGCAAGATCCATGATAAGCCAGCTGTCTATTGAGTATAACCGGGTACGTCAGGCTGCGATCACGCAGCAGATCACAGAGGTGATCGGTGGTGCAAAGGCACAGAAAAATAAGAAGAAAAAATAGGAAGGAGCTTCTATGAAAAAAGGTAAAATTGTTCAGGTCATGGGGCCTGTCGTTGATGTTGAATTTGAAGATAACGACCTTCCATATATAAAAGATGCACTTGAGGTAGACAATCACGGAAAACGCTGTGTTATGGAAGTTGCACAGCATATTGGAAATAATACCGTCCGCTGCATTATGCTTGCCGCAAGTGAAGGTTTACATAAAGATATGGAGGTTATCGCTGAGGGCAGTGGTATTAAAGTTCCGGTTGGAGCAAAGACTCTGGGCAGACTTTTTAATGTGCTCGGTGATACGTTAGATGGTGGAGAGAATCTTGATGCAGAAGAACACTGGGTGATTCACAGAGATCCGCCGTCCTTTGAAGACCAGAGCCCTGTCGTAGAGATATTAGAGACAGGTATTAAAGTAATCGATCTGCTTGCCCCATATGCAAAGGGTGGTAAAATCGGTCTGTTCGGTGGTGCCGGAGTTGGTAAGACCGTTTTGATCCAGGAGTTGATCCGTAACATTGCGACAGAGCACGGCGGATACTCTATTTTTACAGGTGTAGGAGAGCGATCCAGAGAGGGTAACGATCTCTGGTCCGAGATGAAGGAATCCGGCGTTCTCGAGAAGACCGCGCTAGTGTTTGGTCAGATGAACGAGCCACCAGGAGCACGTATGCGTGTCGCAGAGACAGGACTTACAATGGCAGAATACTTCCGTGATGAGGAACATCAGAATGTATTGTTGTTTATTGATAATATTTTCCGTTTTACACAAGCAGGTTCGGAAGTTTCCGCACTGCTCGGACGTATGCCGTCAGCCGTAGGTTATCAGCCGACATTGGCTACAGAAATGGGTGAATTACAGGAAAGAATCGCCTCTACCAAGAATGGTTCCGTTACATCCGTGCAGGCGGTCTATGTACCGGCAGATGACTTGACAGACCCGGCACCTGCAACTACATTCGCACACTTGGATGCAACGACCGTACTTTCCAGAAAGATCGTAGAGCAAGGTATTTATCCTGCCGTAGATCCATTGGAATCTACCTCTCGTATTCTGGAGCCGGATATTGTCGGTGAGGAGCATTATGAGGTAGCAAGAAAGGTACAGGAGATCTTACAGAAGTACAAGGAATTGCAGGATATCATTGCGATCCTTGGTATGGAAGAACTGGCAGACGAGGATAAACTTACGGTATTCCGTGCCAGAAAGATCCAGAAGTTCTTATCTCAGCCATTCCATGTAGCAGAGAACTTTACCGGTGTCAAGGGTGTTTATGTGCCTTTGAAAGAGACTGTTCGTGGTTTTAAGGCGATCATCGATGGCGAGATGGATGAGTATCCTGAGAATGCATTCTTCAATGTCGGTACGATCGAGGATGTCATTGAGAAAGCAAAGACAATGCAGTAGTTTTTCTGCTGGCAGAAAGGTGAAATGTTATGGCTGCAAGTAATACATTTTATTTAAAGATCATATCTGCAAACCGTGTTTTTTATTCGGGCAGATGCCGCTCTTTGATCGTGCCGGAATATGATGGACAAAAGGAAATCTTAGCCCATCATGAGGACATGGTCATCGCGATCGATGATGGCGAGATGCGTTTTCAGCCGGAGGGCAGTGAGAACTGGGAATATGCAGTTGTCGGAATGGGATTTGTCGAGATCGTCAATAACCGTGTGACACTTCTCGTGGAGACTGCAGAGCGTCCGGAGGAAATCGATGTGGCAAGAGCCCGCGAAGCAAAAGAGCGTGCAGAGGAGCAGATGCGCCAGAAGCAGAGTATCCGTGAGTATTACCACTCAAGAGCTTCTCTTTCCCGTGCGATGGCACGTCTGAAAGGAACCAGCGGAAGAAAATAAAACAATAAAAAAGGATGCACGTTTTGTGCATCCTTTTTTTATCTGACATTATTCATTCATGGCAATCAGTTTCGCATACCATTGCAGGGAAGAAACCCATGCATGGGAAACATCCGGAATTTCGATGTTTTTAAGCACCAGCTGGCGGGAAACTTGCTGCCATTCTGCCGATTCGTATTTTACAATAAAGTGAAGCACTTCTGCCAGGGAACCGGTGCGCTCTAGAAGGGCGGCGCGGATCTTGCCCGATACACGTACCATGGAGAGGGCTTCTTCCATAGAACAATCCAGAATAATATCCAGAATCGAGAAAAGACCGGTCAGAAACAGTTCCTGGGAACGCATTGCCATGCCAAAGACCGGTGCAAGATTTTCTGCAAACTTGGCACGCAGCAGGGAAAGGCGCATCAGTTCATTCGGTTTGTCAGAACACAGTTTCTCAATGACGGTTGTCTGAATCCAGCGCGTCAGATCCTTCTGCCCCAGCATTGAGACAGCAACCCGCACGGAAGTGATTTCGGAATTAAAGGAGCGTGTATTTGCCAGCCGCAGCAGGGAGATGATAAGAGCCGTGTCCTGACTGATAATATCAGCCGCTTTGGTCAGGTCAAAATCATCTTCTTCAATCAGATTCAGAAGGGAAATGTAATTGATCTTCAGGGGCGATACTTTATGTTCGCCGCGTGTGACCGGCATACGGAAAAAGGTTCCTTCAAATAAAGAAATTGTTTCTGCAGGACTGAGTTTTCCGAATGTTTCCATGTCCGGAATGTTGCTGGCACAGATACAGATATCCGGATACAGTTTGCGGAAATAGAAAGAAGCCTTGACGGCATCTATTTTCTGGCAGTCAATCAGAATGTAGTCCATTTGTGACAGAATCGGTGCGTAGTCTTCGTAGCAGTGAACAGGAAGATTACGCATTGCAAAATGATATCCGAATTCGCGCAGTTCGCGGATGCGGTCTGTATACATGGATACCGGAGGAAATGTCTGGTCAATCAGGAGAATCGGTGCATGGTTTGTATTTTTGCACTCGGACTCCAGACTGCTGAAAATAGAGATATTATTTAAAGATACAAAAATCGGTTTTCCTCCGGAGAGTGTGGTGGTTCCAAGCTCCTGAATCAGTTCCAGCCCGTCTACATAGGCAGCTCCGTCAAACTGTCTGGAACCAAGAAGGCTTGGGTTCATAAGAAAGTTATTTTTTCTGGTAAACAGAGAATAAGCACTAACGGACATATTCCGGTCAAAAAAAGGAATGAGTGTAAGCATCATAAGCGTATCTCCTATTCTATCATGTAAATCCCTGATGTAAGTTTATCTTTGGATTTATTATACTATATAATGCTTAAAGAAACAAATA